>JADMIO010871508.1_pt1 | contig 26452 bp, 27 predicted proteins | sample 8958161 | NCBI WGS metagenome assembly JADMIO01 (sample SAMN16585339, study PRJNA669376) | soil metagenome | isolation source: Crop rotation soil | place: USA: Cullars Rotation, Alabama | collected 2011 | reverse complement strand
GGCCGCGACTTCAAGTCACGTGAATTCCAAGCTTCGGATCCCACTGTGCTGGAAAGGGCACCGGCTACTCCAACGACGGCAACATCGGCTGTGTCCCGTCCGGCGACCTGGCGTTCTCGGGCGGCACGCTCTTCATGACCGCCACGAAAGACGCCACCACCGACCGGCTGATCACGATCGACCTCAACACGTCGTTCAACTTCCCGACGCCCCGCTGCACGGTGATCGGGAACATCGGCCAGCTCGGCGTGGACGGCATGGTGAGCAGCCTTGGCGAGCTGTTCGCGATGACTCACAACGGCAAGCTGCTGAAGCTCAGCAAGACGACCGGAAACGGCACCGTGCTCTCGACGGGCGGCCCGGACGTCTACGGGGCCGCGTCGCCGACGCAGCTCAACTGATGCCTCGACGGCCGGCGCCCGCACCCAGCGGGCGCCGGCCGTTTTGTAGATTTCGCCCACGTGGGCACCACGCGAACAGAGACCGCGCCGTACACGAAGGACGAGATGATGACCGTCGAGGCGGCGCGCCGGCTGAAGGACGGCGACGTCTGCTTCGTCGGCATAGGGCTGCCGAGCCTGGCCGCCAACCTGGCCCGCCGCACGCACGCGCCCAACTGCGTCCTCATCTACGAGTCGGGCACGATCGGGGCCAAGCCGACTGTGCCGCCGCTCTCGATCGGCGACGGCGAGCTCGCCGAGACCGCCGACGCTGTCGTCTCGGTCCCCGAGATCTTCGCGTACTGGCTGCAGGGCGGCCGGATCGACGTCGGCTTCCTCGGCGCCGCGCAGATCGACCGCCACGGCAATCTCAACTCGACCGTCATCGGCGACTACGACGACCCGAAGGTGCGCCTGCCCGGTGCGGGCGGCGCGCCGGAGATCGCCCGCAGCTCGCGCGAGATCTTCGTGATGCTCCGGCAGTCGAGCCGCGCGTTCGTCGACAGGCTCGACTTCGTCTCGAGCTCCGGCGAGCGCGTCTCCACTGTCGTCACCGACCTCGGCGTCCTCGAGCCCGATCCGCAGAGCCGGGAGCTGACGCTCACCGCGCTGCACCCGGGCGCCACCGTCGACGAGGCGGTGGAGGCGACCGGTTGGCCGCTCCAGGTGGCAGCGGCGCTCGGCGAGACCGAGCCGCCGCGCGAGGACGAGCTCGTCGCGCTCCGCAACCTCATGAGGTCCTCCTGATGCGGATCGGCGCCAAGCTCCCGAACAGCGGCGCGCTCGCGATGGAACGCGGGATCCCGCAGCTCGCACGGGCGCTCGAGGATGCAGGCTTCGACTCGCTGTGGGTGAGCGACCACGTCGTCTTCCCGCGCGTGATGGAGTCGCGCTACCCCTTCGCTGCCGACGGCCGCGCCACGTGGGCGACCGACAGCCCGTACTTCGACTCGCTGATCGTGCTCGCGCTCGCGGCTGCGGCCACCGAGCGCGTCGGCCTCGGGACCGCGGTGCTCGTCCTGCCCCAGCGCCAGCCCGTCGTGACGGCGAAGCAGCTCGCGACCCTCGATGTCGCGAGCGGCGGCCGGCTGACGGTCGGCGTCGGCGCCGGCTGGCTGGAGGAGGAGTTCGACGCGCTGAACGTGCCGTTCGAGAGCCGAGGCTCGCGGTTCGAGGAGTGGATCGCGCTGCTTCGTGCCTGCTGGACGGGGGCGCCTGAGCCGTTCACGGGCCGTCACTACACGCTGCCCGAAGGCGTGATCTGCCTGCCCACGCCCGCGCACCCGGTGCCGCTCCTCGTGGGTGGCCACGCCAAGCCTGCGATCCGTCGCGCCGCAACGATCGGCGACGGCTGGTTGGGGCAGCACTCCCTGAGCACCATCAGCCCCGACGAGGTCCGGGCAGTCAGGGACGCCGGCGCGGGACACGTCGTGCTGCGGATCGTCGAGGCCGCCGGCCGGTTCGGCGACCTCGCGCCGCGTCTCGGCGAGCTGGACGACGCGGGTGTGGACGAGGTGATCGTCGATGTCGACTGGGACGCCGGCGACCCGGCCGCGCAGCTCGACGTTTTGCGGAGCGCCGTGGCATGAGCCTCGTCGACGGGAAGTTCGCCGTTGTCACGGGCGGCACGCGCGGGATCGGCGGCGCGATTGCGGAGCGCCTCGCGTCGGAGGGCGCGGCCGGAGCCGTGCTCGACCTGCCGGATGCCGACGGGGCCGTGCCCGACGGCTGGGAGCGGATCGGCGTCGACGTGCGCGACGAGGGCTCGGTCGCCGCCGCCTTCGCCGGGCTCGACGGGATCGACATCCTCGTCGCGGCGGCCGGGATCGTGCCCGGCTGGGCCGGGATCGCCGAGACCGACCTCGAGCGCTGGGACGACGTGTTCGCGATCAACGTCCGCGGCATGGTCGCGACGCTCAAGCACGCGGCACCGTTGCTCGGCGACGGCAGTGCCGTCGTCCTGATCGGCTCGCTCAACTCGTGGCGCGGCGACCCGAACATCGCGGCCTACGTCGCGAGCAAGCACGCCGTCCTCGGGCTCACACGCTCGGCGGCGCTCGACCTCGGTGTCCGCGGCGTCCGCGTGAACGCTCTCGGGCCGGGCGCGGTCGCGACCGAGGCGCTGCTCGACCGGATGGCGACGCGGGAGCGGGAGCGGGGGACACCGGTTGCGGTCGCACTCGAGGCGGCCGCCGCCCAGACCGCGCTCGGCCGGATGGTGACCGTGGACGAGGTCGCCGACGCGGCCCTCTTCCTCGCGAGCGGGCTCTCCTCCGGCATCACGGGCCAGCTGCTCGCGATCGACGCGGGAATGCTGTGAGAACCGTCGTCGTCACCGGCGCGTCCCGCGGGATCGGCGCCGCCGCGGCGACCGCGATCGGAGCCGGCGGCGACCACGTCGTCGCGCACTACGGCTCCTTCCGCGAGGGCGCCGAGCAGGCCGTCGCCGGCCTGCCGGACGAACGCAAGAGCTTCGTGGAGGCCGACTTTTCCGTTCCCGGCTCGGCGCGCACCTTCTGGGCCGAGGTGATGGAGCGGCAGCCACGCGTCGACGCGGTCGTCGTGAACGCCGGCATTCACGTCGAGACCCCCTTCGACGCCCCCGACGAGGTCTGGGACGACGGCTGGAACCAGCTGCTGCGCGTGAACGTGCTCGAGCCGGCGAGCCTGATCAAGGAGGCCGTGGCGCACTTCCGGGCCAACGGCGGCGGCGTCGTGGTGTCGATCTCGAGCTGGGCCGCGCAGCAGGGATCGGCGATCCCGACGCTGCCCGCCTACGCCGCGTCGAAGGCCGCGATCAAGGCGGTGACCCAGACCGTGGCGCGGAACTACGGCAAGGAGGGCGTGCTTGCCTACGTGGTCGCGCCGGGGATCGTGCGCACGCGAATGTCGGAGATCTCGGCGACGGCACGCGGGGGGATCGACAAGGTGAACGCGATCCTCGCGCTGGGCGAGATGGTCCCGGCGGAGGAGGTGGGGGAGGTGATCGCGTTCCTCGCGAGCGGTTCCTGCCGGCACCTCACCGGCTCGACGATCGACGTCAACGGCGCGACGTACGTCCGGTAGCCAGTTGACAGCACGCGTGCGATTCGTACAGCATCCGCACAACAGGACGCTATGCGGACACAGATCATGACGACCGAGCACCCGCATTCGGCCGCCGCGGTCTCCAGTGAGGTCGTCGTTCGGCTCGAAGGGATCCGAAAGTCGTTCGGCCCCACGGAGGTGCTGCACGGTGTCGACCTGACCGTGCACGCGGGCGAGCACGTCGTGATCTTCGGCCCCTCCGGCTCCGGGAAGTCGACGCTCCTGCGCACGATCAACCTGCTCGAGGAGCCGAACGAGGGCTCGGTGAACGTGCTCGGCGTCGAGTACGGCCCGCGCGGCGGTCGTAGCCGCGGCAAGTCGACCGACCTCCGCCGGCAGGTCGGCATGGTTTTCCAGCAGTTCAACCTCTTTCCGCACCTGACGGCGCTCCACAACGTGACCATGTCGCTGCGTGCGACGAGGAGCTTGAAGCGCACCGAGGCGGAGGATCGCGCGGCCGACGCGCTCCGGCAGGTGGGGCTGCTGCGCTTCGCCGGGCGCTTCCCGGCCGAGCTCTCGGGCGGGCAGCAGCAGCGCGTCGCGATCGCCCGCGCGCTCGCCCTCGACCCGAAGGTGATGCTGTTCGACGAGCCGACCTCCGCGCTCGATCCCGAGCTCGTGGGCGAGGTGCTCGCGGTCATGCGCCGCGTCGCGGAGTCCGGCATGACGATGGTCGTCGTCACGCATGAGCTCGGCTTCGCACGCGAGATCGGCGACCTGAACGTCTTCATGGACGAGGGCCACATCGCCGACCAGGGCGGTCGCGGCTTCTTCGACACCTGCACGAACCCGCGCACGCAGCAGTTCATGGCGGCGGTGCTGTGAGGATCGTCGCCGGCTACGACTGGGGGCTCGCCTGGGACTATCGCAGCCAGTTCTTCCACGGCGCCCTGCTCGCACTCAGGGTCGCCGCGGTGGCGCTCATACTGTCCGTCATCGTCGGGCTCCTGCTGGCGCTCGCCCGCATGAGCAGGCCACCGCTGACGTGGGCTGCGACGTTCTACGTGAACGTCTTTCGCGGCATGCCGGCGTTCGTGACGGTGCTCTGGGTCTACTTCGGCCTCTCGATCTTCTTCGGCGTCAACTTCAGCGTCTTCCAGGCCGGGGTGATCGCGCTAACGCTGCTCTACGGGGCCTTCATCTCGGAGATCTTCCGCGCCGCGCTCGAGGCGATCCCGCGCGGACAGCGCGAGGCAGGGCTGGCGCTCGGGCTCGGGAAGACGCGCACGTTCGTCCAGGTGATCCTGCCCCAGGCTACGAAGATCGCGATCCCGAACGTCGGGAGCATGTTCATCGGCATGGTCAAGGACACCTCGGTCTTCTCGGTGATCGGCCTGCTCGAGATCACCCGCGTCTCCCAGCAGGCCAACTCGCTCTACTACCAGTACTTCGTCTTCTACACAGCCGCAGCGCTCATATACGTCGTCATAGCGTTCGTGCTGGATTTTCTCTTCCGCGTGCTCGAGCGGATCCTGACTACGCCCCCCAAGGGCCGGCTCGCGCGGGCTGCCACTGCTCGTCAGCGGCGGCGCATCGAGCTGGTCATGCAGCGCGTGGAAGCAGTGTCCGGTGCCAGATGAAGTTCCCCAACGAAGGAGGATCGAACGTGAAAGTTGGTAGGAGAAGGATCGGCCTCGTCGTCGCGGCCGCCCTCACGGCGCTCGTCGCGTCGATCGCGGCCTCGTCGGTGTCGGCGTCGCGCGCGGCCGACAACGGCCTGATGGACCCGAGCCAGCTCGTTGTCGGCATGGACCTCGAGTTCAAGCCGCAGATGTACCTCCAGAACGGCAAGCCGGCAGGCTACGACGTCGTGCTGCTGAACAAGCTCGCGAAGCAGCTCGGCGTGAAGCTCGTGATCAAGAACCTCGCCTTCGACGGCCTGATCCCGGGCCTCCAGGCCAAGAAGTTCGACATGGTCTCGGTCGGCCTCTCGTACCGGCCCGAGCGGGCGAAGGTGATCAGCTTCAGCCGCGCCTACGTGCCGTACGCACAGATCCTCGCGATGAAGAAGGGCGACACGACGCCGTCGACCGTCAAGGCGTGGAACAGCTCGGACAAGACGATCACGTCGCTCCAGGGCTCGACGGCCGAGCAGCTCGTGAAGAGCACGTTCCCGAACGCGACGTCGAAGTCGTTCCCGGAGCAGAACGCGGCCTTCCTCGAGGTCTCGACCGGGCGCGCGGACGGGATCGTGGTCGAGAACTACCTGCTCGCGCAGTTCAACAAGTCGAACGGCAACAAGCTCGTGCAGGTGGGCTTCACGAAACCGCTGCACGTCGAGTACGGCTCGTATGCCACGCAGAAGGGCAACACGAAGCTCGTGAAGGTGCTGAATCAGTTCATCTGCAAGATCCAGGGCAACGGCGAGCTCGCCGCGGCCTACAAGCAGACCGAGGGCGCGGACCTGCCCCCGATGCCTGCTTGCTAGAGACCACCCACGTGGCCGGGCAGCCGTCGTACGACCTCCTGGTCGTCGGCGGCGGCCCGGCCGGGCTTGCAGCGGCGGCTGAGGCGCGCCGCCATGGGCTGGCCGTCGCGCTGGTGGACGAGCGGCCGGCGCTCGGCGGTCAGATCTTCAAGCAGCCGGGGCTCGTGGTCCGTGATCCCCGCGTGCTCTCGGGTCGCGAGCTGATCGAGGCGGCCGAGCGCTCGGGCGCGCAGCTGCTGCTCCGGACAAGCTGCATCACGCTGCGTGGCACCGAGGCGGTGCTCGTCGAGGAGGGCGGGAAGGCGAGAGCCGTCAGCGCGAAGCACGTCCTGCTCGCTCCGGGCGCGCACGACCGCCCGGTGGCGTTCCCCGGCTGGACGCTGCCGGGGGTGCTGACGGCGGGCGCGGCGCAGACAATCGTGAAGGCGCATCGGGTTGCCCCAGGCAAGCGGCTGCTCTTCGCGGGCAGCGGCCCACTCGCGCTCGCGTTCCCCGCCCAGCTGCACCACTACGGCGTGAACATCGTCGCGGCGCTCGAGGCTGGACCCGGGCCCGGGCCCGCCGCGGTGGGTCGGCTCGCGGCCGCTGCGCGCGGCAACCTGCCGCTGTTGCGGGACGCGATGCGGTATCGAACCGAGCTACTTCGCGGCCGCGTGCCGCTGCGCTACCGGCGGATCGTCGTGCGGGCCGAGGGCCGCGACCGCGTCGAGGCGGTCGTGCACGCCGCCGTCGACGACGACTGGCGCGTCCGGCCCGGCACCGAGGAGCGCGAGGAGGTCGACGCGCTCTGCGTCGGCTATGGGTTCTTCCCGTCGGTCGAGCTCTTCCGGGTCGCAGGCTGCGACCTCCGCTACGACGAGGATCTCGGTGGGCCGGTCGTTGTCGTCGACGCCTGGCAGCGCACCACCGTTCCGAACGTGCTCGCGGCGGGCGACGGCACGGGCGTCCGTGGCTCGTACGTCGCCGAGGACCAGGGGCGGCTGGCGGTGCTCGGGCTGGTCGGCGACGAGCAGGCGGCCGGGCACGTGCGGCGCCGGCTCGCGCACCGGCTGCGCTTCCAGCGCGCCCTCAACCGGCTCTACCGGGTCGGTCCCGGGATCTACGAGCTGACGACGCCCGAGACGGTGATCTGCCGCTGCGAGGAGGTGCGCCGCGCCGAGCTCGACCGGGCGATCGACGCGACGCCTGACATCAACGTGGTCAAGAACTTCACGCGCGTCACGATGGGGCTCTGCCAGGGACGCAACTGCCAGCGCCAGATCGCGGCGCTGATCTCGGCGCGGCACGGCGTGCCGCTTGCCCAGCTGCCGCTCGCGACGCCGCGCTCTCCGGCGCGGCCGACTGCGCTGGCGGCGATCGCGGACGAGACGATCGAGGATCATGGGCTCTTCGTCGCCGACTGAGCTCCTTCGGGCCGAGCAGACGCGCGGCGCGCTCCCGCGCGAGACCGACGTGCTGATCGTGGGCGGCGGCCTTGCGGGCTGCGCGCTCGCCTACCACCTGGCGAGCGAGGGCGTCCAGGTGCTGCTGCTCGAGCGGTCGGAGCTGAACCGCGAGGCGTCGGGGACGAACGCCGGCAGCTTCCACTTCCAGATCGCGATCCACCAATTCACCGAGCGCGACGCGACCGGCTCGTACGCGCGCCTGCTCAAGGATGTCCGGCTGCTGCTCGAGGCGGCACGGGACTGGGACGGGCTCGAGGAGGAGCTCGAGGCTCCGCTCGGGATCCACCGCACCGGCGGCCTGATGGTGGCGGAGACGCCCGAGGAGCTTCAGCTGCTGCACGACAAGCAGTCGATCGAGGCCGAGGCCGGGCTCGAGACGCTCGTGCTCGAGGGCGACGAGCTCCGCCGCTTCGCGCCGTACCTCGCCGACGACCTGCTCGGGGCGACCTACTGCCCGGCCGAGGGCCATGCCAACCCGTTCCTCGCCGGCCCGACCTTCGCGCTGCGGGCGGTGGAGCGTGGGGCCGTCATCCGCACCGGCGTCGACGTGACGGGCATCGAGCCGGGCTTCGTCGTTCGCACCCCGGTAGGCGAGGTGCGCGCCCAGCGCGTCGTCAATGCCGCCGGGGCGTGGGCGGGCGAGCTCGCGGCGCAGAGCGGCCTGCACCTGCCGATCCGCGCCGAGGGGCTGCACGTGAACGTCACCGAGCCGCGGCGCAAGGTGCTGGAGCCGCTCGTGCAGCACATCGGCCGGCGGCTGACGCTCAAGCAGGCTGCGAACGGCACGTTCATCATCGGCGGCGGATGGCCCTCTCGCGCGGAGGAGCGGCCCGCCCGCTACTCGACGATGTGGGAGAGCGCCGCCGGCAACGCGGCCGTCGCCGTGCGCGTCATGCCGGCACTGGCCACCGTCAAGGTCGTGCGGATGTGGACGGGCGTCTGGGCGGGCACGGAGGACCTGCAGCCCGTGCTCGGCGAGTCGGCGTCGCTCCCGGGCTACTTCGTCTGCATGGCGCCCACCGGCTTCACTCTCGGCCCGCTCGTCGCACGGCAGCTCGCCGCCCGGCTTGCGAGGGGCGTGCCGCTGCCCGACGAGTACGCTCCCGACCGGAAAGGAGTCCCATGGATCGAAACGACGTGAACTGGAGCGGCTACTGGACCGCGTGTCCGACGCCGTTCCACGCCGACGGGAGCTACGACGCCGAGGCTCACCGCGCGCTTCTCGAGTGGTACATCGGCCAGGGGTTCCACGGCACGCTGATCAACGGCACGACCGGCGAGTGGTTCTCGCAGTCGACCGAGGAGCGGAAGGAGGTCGCGGCGAACGCGATCGACGCGGTCGCCGGCCGCATCCCGATCGTGATCGGCTGCACGGCCTACACGGCGCGCGAGGCGGGCGAGCTCGCCCGGCACGCGGTCGCCGCGGGCGCCGACGGCGTCGAGTCGACAGCGCCGCCGTACGTCAAGCCGTTCGACCACGAGATCGTCCAGTACTACAAGGACCTCGCGGCCGCGACCGACGCGCCGCTGATGGTCTACAACTGGGTGCACGGCACGGCCGTCGACATGAAGGCCGATCTCGTCCTGCGGCTCGCCGAGATCGACACGATCGTCTCGCTCAAGGATTCCACGCCCAGCTTCGAGCAGTTCGTCGAGACATCGAGCGCGGTCGTCGACCAGCTCCGGGTGTTCGGGCCGTACATGTCCACGCCGGGCTTCGAGCACCTGAAGGCGAACGGCGGGGACGGGTTCATCGGCGGCGGCTCACTCTGGGGCGCGCCCGACGGGCAGTTCTGGGAGGACTGGTGGGCCGGCGACGAGGAGGCGTGCCTCGTGCACGCGCGGCGCACGGAGGAGCTCTTCCCGAAGCTGTGGCTGCCGGGCGGCTGGGCCGGCGTGTACGGCGGCTACCAGAGCCAGCTGAAGGCGCTGATGAAGATGCTCGGCCAGCCGGGCGGCGAGCCGCGCCGGCCGCGGCTGCCGGTCGACGACCCGCCGGCGCTCGCCGAGATGCGGGCGACGCTGGTCGAGTTCGGGCTCTTGCAGGTCACGGCGTGAGCTTGTTTCGCGGAGTGGATCACGTCGGGGTGGGTGTCGCCGACATGGAGGAGGCGAAGGCGTTCTACGGCCGGGTCGGGTTCTCGGACGTCCGCTTCGACTACACGGGGCACGTGCCGGGGCCGGACCGGGAGGCGCGCGTCGTCATGCTGTCGAACCCGGGGGCCACGCCGGTGGGGCCTGGCGGGATCAAGCTCGTCCAGGTGCTCGACGGCGACGGGCCGCCGCCCGAGCCGCCGGGCGGCGGCTGGGGCGAGCTCGGGATCACCGAGATCTGCCTGCACGCGCGCGGTGTGACCGGGGTGCACAAGGCGCTCGTAGCGGCGGGCGCGGAGTCGCTGATGGAGCCGCTGACGGCCGCGGTTCAGCCCAACGACGTCTCGCTCGACATCGCGTACGTCGCCGACCCCTGGGGCGGCAAGCTCGAGCTGATCGAGTGGACCGGCCTCTGGCACTCGCTGCCCGGCCCGGATCGCGCCGAGGGCGTCAACCACGTCGCGTTCGGCGTCAAGGACATGGCGCGGACGCGGGCGTTCTACGAGGAGCTCGGGTTCACGGAGATGCTGTTCGAGTCGACCGAGTTCTTCGAGCCCATGGCGCCCTGGTACCCGTACGGCCCGCCCGACCAGCACATGATCATGATGCTTTCGTCCCAGGGCGCGGGCATCGAGCCCGTCGTGCTCGACCCCGAGGGGCCGGACTGCCGCGGCGAGTGGGGGCACATCGGGCCGTTCGACTTCGGGATCGGCGTCGCCAGCCTCGAGCGTGGGGTGGAGGCGCTGCACGCGCTGGGTGTGGAGACGGGCGAGGCGGTGACGCTCGACGACGGGCGCGGCGGGCAGTGGCGCTACGCGTCGTTCCGCGATCCCGACGACCTCTACGTCACGCTGGTCGAGGCGCGGTACTGAGCAGCAGGGAACTGGCGGCCGCGGTCGCCCGTGCGCTCGCCGCGGCGGGCTGTGAGCGCCTGTTCGGGATGCCCGGCGGCGGCCACAACCTCGACGTGATCGGCGCTGCCGAGGCGGAGGGGATCGAGTTCGTGCTCATGCACGGGGAGACGGCGTCTGCCCTGGCGGCGGCCGCGTATGCCGAGTCGACCGGCCGGCTCGGCGCTTGCGTCGTCACCCGCGGCCCGGGAGCGGCGAGCGTCGCGAACGGTGTTGCGCACGCGCTCCTCGACCGCGCACCGATGCTCGTGATCACGGATGCAATCCCGCCCGTGGAGACGGAGCGCAACCACCACCAGCTGCTCGACCAGCAGGCCCTGTTCGCGCCGCTCACGAAGTGGAGCTTCCGGCTCGGCGCCGAGGGCGCCGAGGAGGCGCTCGCGGCCGCAGTGGCGCTCGCCCTGGAGCCGCCGCAGGGCCCGGTGCACCTCGACTTCATGCCGGGCCTCCCGGAGTCCGACCGTCCCCACGAGCCACGTCTGGGGTCAGACCCCAGACACGCCTCGCGGGGACAGGTCGAGGATCTGATTGCCGGCGCCAAGGCTCCGGTCGTGATCGTCGGGGTCGGGGCGCGACGGGCTCGCGATGCCGTCTCTGCGGCGCTCGGGCGGTTGTCGTGCCCGGTGCTGCCGACCTACAAGGCGAAGGGGATCGTCCCGGAGCCCGCGGGGCTCCTGACCGGCGCGACGATCGAGGCGCCCGTGCTGCGCGCTGCCGACCTGATCGTGGCGGTGGGGTTCGACCCCGCCGAGATGATCCCGGGGCCGTGGCCCTACGAGGCGCCGGTGGTCTCGCTCGCCGAGTGGCCGATGGAGAACTGCTACCTGGGGCCGGCCGCCGAGCTCGTCGCGCCGCTCGAGGAGACGATCGGGCTGCTGGCTCCGCTCGAGCGGAGCCGGCCGGGGCGGGCGCCGCGCGAGGACTTTCGCGCGCTCGAGATCCCAGCCGAGGGGCTTGCGCCGCACGAGGTCGTCAAGGAGGCGAGCGCTGCGTTCCCGCCCGGCACGCTCGCCACCGTCGACTCGGGCGCGCACATGTTCGTGGCGATGACCCACTGGCACGGCGAGGCGATGATCTCGAGCAGCCACGCCACGATGGGCTTCGCGCTCCCCGCCGCGATCGGCGCCGGCCGCCGCGCGGTCTGCTTCACCGGCGACGGCGGGCTCGGGATGGCGCTCGCGGAGCTCGAGACGCTGGTGCGGCTCGCGCTGCCGGTGGCCGTCGTCGTGTTCGACGACGCGGCCCTGAGCCTGATCGAGGTCAAGCAGGGTGCGGGGCAGGGAGGGGTGCGCGCGGTGCGCTTCGCTCCCGTCGACTTCGCGGCCGTCGCGCGCGCGATGGGCTGTCCGGCCGGGAGGGCGGAGACCGTCGAGGAGCTGCGCGAGCAGCTCGCACTCGCGGCCGAAGCGCCGGGCCCGTACCTCGTCGACGCCATCGTCGACGCACGTGGGTACCGCGCCGTGGTAGACGCTGTCCGCGGAGGATCACGTTGACAAAGGAGATGCGATGAGCGGAAGGCTGGACGGACGGGTGGCGGTCGTCACCGGCGGCGGGCGGAACATCGGGCGCGCGATCGGCGAGCGCCTGGCGGCGGATGGCGCGAGGGTTGCGCTGGCCGACATCGAGCAGGCCGAGGAGACGGCGGCCGAGATGGGGGGCGAGACGATCGGCGTCCGCACGGACGTCTCGTCGTCAGCGGACGTCGACCATCTCTTCGACACCGTCCTCGAGCGCTTCGGCACGGTCGACATCCTCGTCAACAATGCCGCCAAGGTGGTCGGCGCCGTGCGGCACTTCCTCGAGGCCGACGACGAATGGTGGAGAGGAATCATCGACGTCAACCTGACCGGACACTTCCTCTGCGCCCACCGGGCCGCGAAGATCATGGCGCCGAAGGGCAAGGGCGTAATCGTCAACACCTCGAGCGGCGGCGCAACGCGCGCCCACCGCGGCATGACCGCCTACGACGCGTCGAAGGGCGGCATCGAGGCCCTCACGCGCGCACTCGCCCTCGACCTGGCGCCGTACGGCATCCGCTCGGTCTGCGTCGTCCCCGGCTTCGTGTCGCAGCATTTCCAGACCGACGAGCGCCTCGCCGCGTCCGCCGCGACCGTGCCGCTCGGCCGCGTCGGCACGCCGGCCGACGTCGCGAACGCGGTGGCGTTCCTCGTCTCCGACGACGCGGCGTACATCGACGGCATCACGCTCCCGGTCGACGGGGCCGTGCTCGTCCAGCAGCGCCCGCCGCAGGTCGAGTCGTTCCCCGTCGAGGGCTTTCCGAAGGTCTAGATCTAGACGGTCGCCGCCCGCTTCGGAAGCACCCAGTTCGGGCGGGGGAAGTGGCACGTATAGCCGTTCGGATAGCGCTCCAGGTAGTCCTGGTGCTCCGGCTCCGCCTCCCAGAACGGGCCTGCCGGCTCGATCTCCGTCACGACCTTCCCCGGCCAGAGGCCGGAGGCCTCGACGTCGGCGATCGTGTCCTCGGCGACCCGCTTCTGCTCGTCGTCGAGGTAGTAGATCGCGGAGCGGTAGCTCATGCCCATGTCGTTGCCCTGGCGGTTGACCGTCGTCGGGTCGTGGATCTGGAAGAAGAACTCGAGCAGATTCCGGAACGACGTCTGCTCCGGGTCGAAGACGATCTCGATCGCCTCGGCGTGCGTGCCGTGGTTGCGGTACGTCGCGTTCGGGACGTCGCCGCCCGAGTAGCCGACCCTGGTCGAGATGACGCCCGGCTGCTTGCGGATCATGTCCTGCATCCCCCAGAAGCACCCACCGGCGAGAATTGCCTTCTCCATGCCGTTCTCCCTTCGGTCGTTAGCACTCTTTTTAACGGACGAAGCGCGCGAGCCGTTCCAGGGCGGGCTCGAGCACCGAGCGATCGGCGGCGTAGCAGAGACGGAGGGAGCCCTCGCCGCCTGCCCCGAAGGCCGACCCCGGTGCGAGCCCGACGCGTTCCTCGAGCAGCAGCCGCCGGCAGAAGTCGAAGGAGTCGGAGAGCCCGTCGACCTTGGGAAAGAGGTAGAAGGCGCCCTCCGGCTCGGGCACCGTCATCGCCGGCACGGATCGAAGAGCATCTCGGCAGTATTCGCGATTGGCCCGGAACGACTCGAGCAGCTCGGCGACGAAACCCTCGCCGTCCTCGAGCGCCGTCTGCGCTGCGACCTGAGCGAACGTGGCTGCGTGCGAGACGACGAACTCGTTCAGCTGACCGAGCTTCTCCGCGACTGAGGACGGCGCCACGAGCCAGCCGACACGCCAGCCCGTCATGCAGTACGTCTTCGAGAACGATTGCACGACCAGCACCTGGTCGTCGTCTCGCGCGAGACGCAGAACCGACGGCGCGACGCCGTCGTAGCAGAGCCGCTCGTAGACCTCGTCGGCCACGAGCCAGAGGCCGCGCTCACGGCACAGGTCGAGCAGACGCTGTTGATCGTCGACCGTCGCCACCCAGCCGAGCGGGTTCGAGGGCGAGGTGAGGAGCAGCGCACGTGTGTGCGGGGTGAGTGCCTGCTCGATTGCCGCAAGGTCGAGCCCGTACCGCCCAGCCTGGAGGACGAGCGGCACGTCGACCGGGCGGCCGTGCGAGAGCGACACGATTGACGACCCGTTCGGCCACGCCGGCGAGAGGATCACCGTCTCGTCGCCCGGATCCACTGCACACCGCAGCGCCATGTGGAGCGCCTGGACGCCCGACGCCGTGATCACGACGCGCTCAGGCTCGAGCTCGACGCTGTGCAGCCGGCCGTACTGCGCCGCGATCGCGGCGCGGAGCGAGGGCAGGCCCGCGTTCGGCGAGTAAAAGGTGTGCCCGTCCGCGAGCGCGCGCTCGGCCGCCTCGACGATGAACGGCGGCGTCGGGAGGTTCGACTCGCCGAAGTAGAGCTTCAACACGCCCTGCATTCCCATCGCAAGCTCCGCGATCTCGCGGATGCGGGAGTAGGGAACCTGCTCGAGGGACGGCGCAATCATCGACGGCCGTTCGGGTGCATCTCCGTCCGGTGGAAGTTGCGGGCGCCCGCCGCGGTGAGCTTGAGAGACGCGATCCGCCACCCGCCGGCCGTCCGCTCGAACTGGTGGTGGTAGCGGCCCCAGAGCTCGCTCTCCGGCCGGCCGTCGCAGTAGCGGTGCCAGGCGTAGAGATAACTGATGCTGCTCGCCCGGTCGGGCCCGCCGAACGTGAGCTGGATGTTCGACACGTGGTGACTCGTCGCCGCGAACAGCTCCTTCAGGCCTACGGCGATCGTCTCGGCGATCGATGCCGCCCCGACGATGTTCGGGTACTCCGGCCCGTAGTCGACCACCGCGTCGTCGGTGAAGAGCGCCGCGACCGCCTCCGGCTCGTTGTCGTCGAAGTGGCGGCAGTAGCCGTAGATCAGCTGCTCGAGCTCGTAGCGGTCGTCGTTCACGCCAGCCCTTCCTGGCGGCGCGCGTCGAGCCCTTCGCGCACCCACGTCATGCATGCGCGCGTGTTCGGGACGCCGTCGATCACCATCAGGCAGTCGAAGCACACGCCCATGCCACAGAAGATGCCGCGCGGCTCGCCGCCGGGGGTCGTGCGCGTCGCGATCTCACCGCGCGCGAGCAGCACCGCAGCAACCGTTTCGCCTTCGAAAGCTTCTACTGGCTCGCCGTCGAGCAGGATCGTGACGGCCGGGCCGCGCTCGAGCTCAGGGCCGAGCGCTAGCCTCGACAAGCGGGATCACCTCCCGGGCGAAGCGCTCGACCGATCGGTTGGCGAGCTCGATCGGCAGCCCCGGCGGGCGACCCCAGAAGAAGAGCCGCTCCGCGCCCGTGCGTTCGATCAGGGCGCGCACGCCCGCGGCCACAGCCTCCGGGTCACCGATCAGGTAGCGGTCGCGCGGCAGCTCGTCGGCGCTGCGCAGGGTCACCCCGCCGCCCCACTCGCGGTAGAGGTTGTACTGGTAGAGGAAGTGCGGCGCGACATCGTCCCAGTCGCCCACGTACACCGAGGGGTTGATCGAGACACGCGCGCCGCCGAGCGAGCGGTAGAGCTCGATCACCTCGGTCGGGACGAACGCATCCGGCATGAACGAGGCGCCCAGGCGTGCCGCGCGCCGGGCGGCCGGGGGCGAGGACCCGCCGATCCAGAACGGCGGCTCGGGCTGCTGGAGCGGCGGCGGTGTGACGGTGCCGTCGGCCCAGACGCGCCGCGCGGTCGTGATCAGCTGCTCGGTACGCGGCGCCCGCTCGTCGCGCGGCACGCCGAGCAGCTCGAACTCGAGCGGCCGGTAGCCGAGCCCGAGCCCGATCTCGAGGCGGCCGCCGCTCAGCTGGTCGACGAACGCCACGTCCTCGGCGAACCGGATCGGGTGCTGGAACGGCCCGAGGATGATCGCGGTGCCGATGCGCAATCGGGAGGTGCGCATCGCGATCGCCGCGAGCGCCGGGAACACCGACGGCAGGTAGCCGTCGCTCGTCACGTGGTGCTCGGACACCCACACCGACTCGTAGCCGAGCTCCTCCGCCAGCTCGATCTGCTCCAGGTTCTCGCGGTAGAGGCGGTCGTACGGCACGTGCCACTCCGAAGGGTTCCGGAAGTCGTGCCAGATGCCGTAGTTCATCTGACGTAGGTGGCGCCGTTGATGTCGAAGGTCGCGCCGGTCAGGTGGCGGGTCTTGCCGGACGCGAGGAAGACGATGAGCTCTGCGAGCTCGGACGGCGGGACCATCTCGCCGAGCGCGAGCGTCGAGAGCACCGCCTCCTCGCCGCCGAAGAGCTCGGCCGCCTGCTCCGAGAGCTGCGTCCGCACGACGCCTGGTGCCAGGGCGTAGGCGATCACGCCCTGCTTGCCGTAGTGGCGCGCCACCGTCTGCGTGAGCGCCTTCACAGCCGCCTTCGATGCCGCGTAGGCGGCGTACGAGGGGCTGCCGGGGGCGCGCTGTGCGACCCAGGAGGACATCGTGATCAGCACGCCGCCACCGCGCTCGGCGAAGTGCGCCACGGCCGCCCGCGTGAGATCGGCGGTCGCGAGCACGTTGATCCGGTAGGCGCGCTCCCAGCCGCGGTGCCACTCCTCGAGCGGCCCGTCGAACCGCACCTGCTCCATCACGGCCGCGTTGTTGACGAGCACGTCGACCGGCCGCCACGCCGTCGCCGCCTCCCACACGCGCGTCGCCTCGCCTTCCTCGAAGAGGTCGGCGCCCACGAGGAGCTTGCGCTCGTCGGGGATCTCGGCCGTCGCGGCCTCGGCGCCCGCACGGTCCGAGCCGTAGTGCGCGATCACGTAGGCGCCGTCCCGCCCGAGCGCGGCCGCGACCTCGGCGCCGATTCCCTTGGAGGCGCCCGTGACGAGAACGGTCTTCAAGCCGTGACCTGGGCGTGCTTGCGCCGCCACGCGCGCCAGGTCGTCGCCCAGTACTCCGGGTCGTCGAGCGGCACGTCGGCGAGCTTGTGCACGACCTGGTTGTGCGGCGCCGTGCGCACGAGCTCCGGATCCTCGCGGGCCTCCTTGCAGACCTGCGCGAGCGCGTCGATCCAGTAGTCGAGATCCTCCTTCGACCACATCTCGCCGGCTTCCGGCGTGATCGGCTCAGGGACGATCCATGGCTCGTGGGACTCCCAGGGCCCGTCGATCCCGTAGTCGGCGAGGCGGTTGGCGACGTCGAGGATCCCGATCCCGGTCTCCTGCTGCAGCTCGCCGAGGCTGAAGCGCGTCATCTCCATCCGCGGCACGTCGAGCTGCGCGTTCGAGCGGGTGATGCCCGGGATCTCGAGGATCCGCTTGTCCATGTAGTTGTTCGCGAGCACGGACAGGTCGGCGGCCTCTCTGATCCCCTCGGCACCCATCGCCCTGCACCACAGGTAGGCCTTCACGACCTGCTGCACGTTGCCCCAGAACTCCCGTACCTTGCCGACGCTGTCGGGCCGGTCGTGGTCGAGGCGGAAGCGGTCGCCGTCGCGCACGACGACGGGGGCGGGGAGGAAGCGCGCGAGCTCCCCGGTGCACCCGAACGCGCCGACGGCCGGGCCGCCGCCGCCCTTGGGCACGCCGAAGGTCTTGTGGAGCATGTACATGCACGCGTCGAAGCCGAGGTCGCGCGCGCGGACGCGGCCCATCACGCCGTTGAAGTTCGCGTGGTCGTAGAAGCACAGCCCACCGGCGTCGTGGACGATGCGCACCCAGTCGTCGATGTGGGGGTTGTAGATGCCCATGTCGTCGGGGTTGTTGACCATCAGTGCGGCTGTCCTGTCGGAGACGGCCGCCTTGAGGGCGTCGACCGTGGCGTAGCCGTCGGGGCCGAGCATCAGCGTCACGACCTTGAACCCGGCGGCGGCCGCCGTGGCGGCGTTGCACGGGTGCGCCTGAATGGTGGTGATCACCTCGTCGCGCTGCTCGAGCTGGTCGCGGGCGGCGTGGTAGGCGCGCGCGACGCAGGCGAACGTGTACGAGGCGTGCGCGCCGCCGCCGGCCTGGAAGACGAAGTTGTCCATCCCGGACAGGCCGCGCAGGATCTCGTCGAGGCCGTGGATCGCCGCGAGCACGCCCTGGAGCGTGTCCTCGGGCTGGTACGGATGCAGCTCGGCAAGCTCCGGCCGTGCCGCGAGCGCCTCGCCGAGGCGCGGGTTGTACTTCATCGTGCAGGTGCCGAAGAGGCTGATGCCCATCATCCCGAGGGTCTCCTGCGAGAGGTGCAGATAGTGGCGCAGGACGTCGGGCTCGGACAGCTCGGGCAGCTCCGGGGGCGTCTGGCGGCGCATCGACTCGGGAATCAGCGACGTCGCGTCACCCTCGGCGTCGAAGATCTGCCCGCGGCGGCCCTCGCGCCCGAGCTCCATCACGAGCGGCTCGTCCCAGACGGCGGCGTGATACCTCCTCACGCGAGCACCTCCTTCAGGGCGTTCGCGAGCCGCTCGATGTCGGCGCGGCTGTGAACCTCGGTGACGCAGTAGAGCGCCGTGCTCTCCGTGAGCTCCTTGCCACCGAAAATCCGGTGAGCACGGAGACCGCGGTTCACCTCCTCGACCGGCTTGCCGTCGAACGTGACCACGAACTCCTTGAAGAACGGCTCCGCGCTGACGGTCACGCCGGGGATCTCCGCGAGCAGCGAGGCGGCGTAGTGGCTGCGCTGCAGGATCAGCGAGCCGACCTCCTCGAACCCGCGCGGGCCGAGCAGCGACATGTAGGTCGCCGCCGCGATCGCCCAGAGGTAGGTCGAGTTCCCCGTCCAGTCGTTGCCCTCCTCGCGCAGTCCGTAGGAGGTCTGGTGGAAGAGCGCGACGCCGAAGCCGCGCTCGCCCGGGACGACCGTGTCGCAGAGCGAGATGTTGAGCGTGGGGTACTCGCGGGCGTAGCGCTCCTCGTCGCGCGAGGCGATGAAGCCGCCGACGCCTCCGCCGCAGCTCATGTGGACGCCGAGAGGCTGGATCGTGCCGACGGCGATGTCGGCGCCCCACTCGCCGGGCGGCGCCAGCACGCCCAGGGAGATCGGGTCGACGCCGGCGACGACCTCGGCGCCCGCGTCGTGGGCCAGCCGCACGATCTCGGCCGCGCGGGTCTCGATGGCGCCCAGCGATGTGGGGTTCTCGAGATACACCGCGGCGGTGCGGTCGGAGAGCTTTGCCTCGAAGTCGTCCCCGTAGGGAACGAGGTCGAGATGGCTCTCCATCTGGCGCGGCTCGCAGTAGGTGCGCATCACCGCGAGGCGCTCCGGGTCGAGCGTGGCCGGCACGAGCACCTCCCGGCGGCCGTTGATCCTCGACGCCATCCGCACGGCGTGCCCGGCGGCGCAGCCCCAGCTGTAGACCGGCAGCCCGACGAACTCGAGCGCCAGCAGCTCGCCGAGCTGGCTGCAGAACTCGAACCACGCCTGGTTGCGGCCGTAGTCGGACGCGGGCGTTCCCCACACGGGAGTCACGAACTCGGAGCGGCGCACCACCTCGTCGCAGACGGCGGGGACGTGGTGCTGCCAGCAGCCGGCGCCGAGGAAGCTCAGGTTGCCCTCGCAGCTCTCGTTCTGCGCGAGCAGCGCCCGCACGTGCCGGGACAGCTCGACCTCTGACGTGAGGGCAGGCGGCAGGTCGAGGTCACCCCGGAGCCGGTGCGAGGCGGGGATCTGCGCGAAGAGCTCCTCGATGCTTCCGGCGCCGATCTCGTCGAGCATCTCCTGCTTCAGCTCCGGCACAGAGTTCGCCATGTAGGGATGCGCGGTCATTCTTGTCTTCGCAGAAAGTCGATCACTGGGCCTCCATCGGGAAGACGACTGTATGTCCGGGTGCGACGCGAACGCGACGATATCCCGAGAGCTCGCGGTCGAGGTCGACGTCGCCGGTGTCGACGAGCAGCCGCTGCGGGTCGAGGGCGAGCAGCTTCGCCAGCGAGGCGATCACGATGAGCTCGCCGCGGCGGATCACCGCGGGGCTCAGCTGCTGGTTGCCGCGGCCGAGCACGTAGCCCTGGCCGCCGACGACCGACACGACGATGCGCGCGGGTCGACCGTCAAGGAGATCGAGCAGCTGCGCTTCGCGCAGGTCGAGGCCGACGAGGCGGCCGTCCTCCACCGCGTCGATGCCGAGCAGCGTGCCCTCGATCCCGAGGTGGCCGAGGATCCGGCGGGTCGTGGTGCCGGGGCCGTAGAGCGTGAGGCCTGCTGTCTCGGTCGCGAGCTCGCGGCAGAGCGCCTCGAGGGCCGCGTCGCCGGGGCGGGAGCCTGCCTTCGGGTGCTGCACCCGGGCGCGGTCGCGCGGCACTGTGGCGACGCCGTAGAGCTGCGCCGAGACGCGCCCCTCGCGAAGCGCCTGCTCGTCGATATCCATCACCTCGGCCTCGCCGAGCTCGAACTGCGAGGCGGCGAGGTCGCCGGCCGCCTCGGGGCTCGTGGCGAAGACGCCGGAGTGCATCTTCACGCCGGTCGGGATCCCGAGGATCGGGACGCGGGTGCCGACCGCGTCGACGATGTCTCGGGTGGTGCCGTCGCCGCCGGCATAGAGGATCAGGTCGACCTCGCGACGCTCGAGCTCGGCCGCCACAGCGCGCGTGTCCTCAGCGCTCGTCTCCTCGGCGACGTCGACGAGCTCCGTCTCGAAGCCGTGCCCTCGCGCGGCGTTGCCGCCCATGTCGCGGGCGCCGGCCACGATCTTCAGCGTGGCGCGATGCCGTTCGAGCCGGGCCAGCGCCCGGTCGGCGCGTGCGGGTGCGACCGGCTCTGCGCCGAGCTCAAGGGCGCGCCGCACGATCTCGGTGCCGTCCGTGCCTTTCAGCCCCACGCGGCCGCCGAGCCCTGCAATCGGGTTGACGATCAGCCCTATGCGCCTCAAAGCTCCGACGCGACGTCGTCCAGCGCGCGGCGCGCGAGCGCGACCATCTCGTCGAGCTCCGCCTCCGTCACGACGAACGGCGGCGAGAAGGCGATCGTGTCGGACATCGGCAGCGCGCGGGTGATCAGCCCGAGCTCGAGCGCTCGCCGGTAGACGCGCATGCCGACCCGCTGTGCCGCGTCGAACTTCTGCCCCGGCGCGGCGACGAACTCTACGGCGGCGATGTGGCCGCGTCCGCGTATCTCGCCAACCAGGGGATGGTTTTCAAAGGCATCCCGCAGGCGCTTGTGCAGGTGGGCGCCGCGTGCCGCCGCCTGGTCGATCAGGCCCTCGGCCTCGATCACGTCGAGGTTCGCGAGGCCGGCGGCAGCCGCAAGCGGGTGCGCCGTGTAGGTGTAGCCGTGCCCGAATGGGCCCAGCTTCGCGCTGCCCTCGACGAGCGCGTTCCAGACCTTCTCCGACACGAGGCAGCCCGAGAGCGGGACGTAGGCGGAGGTGATGCCCTTGGCGACCGTTGCCAGGTCGGGCTCGATGCCGTAGACCCCCGCGCCGAAGGGCTGGCCGAGGCGGCCGAACCCGGTGATCACCTCGTCGCAGATCAGCAGCACGTCGTACTTGCGCAGCACCTCCTGGATGCGCGCCCAGTACGTGTCCGGCGGGACGATCACGCCCCCTGCACCCTGGAGCGGCTCGCCGATGAACGCGCCCACCGTGTCGGGGCCCTCGGCGACGATCAGCTGCTCGAGCTCGTCCGCGAGCCGCTGCGCGAACGCGTCGTCGCTCTCGTCGGGCTGCCGCTCCCACAGGCTGTAGGGCGCCCGCGTGTGCCGGACCATCGGCAGCGGCAGGTCGAAGCCGTCGTGCAGGGACTTGAGACCCGTGAGGCTCGCCGAGGTGATCGTGACGCCGTGGTAGCCCCGGTCGCGCGAGATGATCTTCTTCTTCTCGGGGCGCCCGAGAACGTTGTTGTAGTACCAGACGAGCTTCACCTGCGTGTCGTTCGCGTCCGACCCACTGTTCCCGAAGAAGATCTTCGACATCGGAGCCGGGTACATCGCGAGGACGCGCTCGGCGAGCTCGGCCGGGAGGTCGGTCGCCATCGACGAGAAGGCGTGGTAGTAGCCCAGGCGCAGAGCCTCCTCGCGGAGGGCCTCGGCGATCTCGGCGCGGCCGTAGCCGACGTTCACGCACCAGAGGCCGGCCATCGCGTCCAGGAATGTGCGGCCGCGGCTGTCGGTGAGGGTCGACCCCTGGCCCGAGACGATCACCGGCGCGTCCGACGTAGGGTGCTCGTCGAGCTTCGTGAAAGGGTGGAAGACGAAGCGGCGGTCGAGCGCCTCGGCCTTCGTCTGCGTTTGAGCCTGAGTCTCCATCGTGCGCATTGCGGTAGTCCGCTCGCTCTGCGAACCTTCGCACATAACCGGTCGCTCGTCCATGAGGATCCGTCGGGTCTCTGTCTACTCCGTCACGCTGCACCACGCGGCGGGCCCGTTCGTCATGTCCGGCGGCCGGATCTCGACCGAGCAGGACAGCACGGTCGTGCGCGTCGAGACCGACGAGGGCCTCGTCGGCTACGGCGAGTCGTGCGTGATCAGCCCCGACTACGCCCCGGGTTTCGCGGGGAGCACCCGGGCCGTCCTCGGGTTGCTGGCGCGCGCCTTGCTCGGCCAGGACCCGCGCCAGGTCGAGCTGGTCGCGGCGCGGGTTGATGCCGCGGCGAAGGGCTACGCCTACGCGAAGTCGGCGCTCGACATTGCGTGCTGGGACCTCTACGGCCGCGCCACGGGGCTGCGCGTGAGCGACCTGCTCGGCGGCACTTACCAGGAGGAGTTCCCGCTCTACACGGGCGTCGGCATCGGCGACGTCGAGACGATGCGCCGCGGCTGCGCCGATCTCGTCGCCGCGGGCTACGGCCGGATCCAGATCAAGGTGGGCACGGGCGTGGGGGAGGACATCGAGCGGATCCGCGCGTGCGGAGAGGAGCTGCGCGGCGCCGAGATGTTCATCGTCGACGCCAACGGCTGGTGGACGCAGGCCGACGCCGCGCGGGCGGCTGCGGCGGTCGACGATCTCGACCTCTATCTCGAGCAGCCGTGCGGCACGCTCGAGGAGTGCGCGCAGATCAGGCGCGGCTCTCGGCGGCCGCTGATCCTCGACGAGAGCCTGTTCGAGGTCGGCGACATCGTCCGCGCGCGGAACGCGGGCGCCGTCGACGCGCTGCGGCTGAAGCTGACGCGGTTCGGCGGCCTGACGCCGGTTCGCCGCGCCCGCGACCTCGCGGTGACGTTCGGGCTGCCGCTGACGGTCGAGGACTCCGGCGGCGGCGACGTGGTCACGGCCGCCGTGGCGCACATCTCGGCCTCGATCCCGCCGAAGCTGCTGCTCGCGGGCTACCTGCCGAGCGAGATGTCGGCCGAGCGGTTCGCGATCGGGACGCCCGCGGCGGTGGGCGGGCGGGGGCGGCTGCCCGACGGGCCGGGGCTCGGGATCGAGGTCGACGAGGCGGCGCTCGGCGAGCCGCTGCTCACGATCGAATGACGGTGTTCGCTTTGCGCAGCAGCGCACGGTCTGCGAACCTGTTGTCATGACCGTCACAGCTGTCCCCGGCCTGCTCGAGCGGCTCCACGATCCGGACCTGCTGCGCGCCGACCTCTTCGTGGGCGGAGAATGGGTCGCCGCCTCCGACGGCGCGCGCTTCGACGTCGTCGACCCGGCCGAGGGCTCGGTGATCGCCGCCGTCGCGAGCGCGACGCGCGAGGACACCCAGAGGGCGATCGCCGCCGCGGAGGCTGCGTTTCCGGCCTGGGCGGCGCGGACCGCCCTCGACCGCGCAAGGATCATGCGGCGCTGGTTCGACCTGATCGTCGAGGCGGCCGACGACCTCGGCGCGATCCTGACGGCGGAGCAGGGCAAGCCGTTCCCGGAGGCGCGCGGAGAGATCCTCTTCGGCGCGGCCTTCATCGAGTGGTTCGCAGAGGAGGCGAAGCGCGTCTACGGCGAGACGATCCCGCAGAACCTCCCCGACCGGCGCCTGTTCGTGCTCAAGCAGCCGATCGGCGTCACGGCCGCGATCACACCGTGGAACTTCCCGATGGCGATGATCCCGCGCAAGGCGGGGCCGGCGCTCGCGGCCGGCTGCACGATGGTGCTCAAGCCGGCGAGCGCGACGCCGCTGTCAGCGCTCGCGCTGGGCGAGCTTGCGAACCGCGCTGGGCTGCCGGCAGGGGTCTTCTCGGTCGTCCCGGGCTCGGCGTCGGTGGTCGGCGACGAGCTGGCGACCAACCCGGCGGTGCGCAAGCTCACGTTCACCGGCTCCACGGAGGTCGGCAAGCAGCTGATGGCGAAGTGCGCGGGGACCGTGAAGAAGGTCTCGCTGGAGCTCGGCGGGAACGCGCCGCTGATCGTGTTCGACGACGCCGACCTCGAGGTCGCGGTCGAGGGCGCCATCGCCTCCAAGTTCCGGAACATGGGGCAGACCTGCGTGTGCGCGAACCGGATCCTCGTCCAGGACGGGATCTACGAGCGGTTCGTGGAGAAGTTCTCGGCGGCGGTGAGCGCGATGAAGGTCGGGCCCGGGTTCGACGAGGGGGTCGAGCAGGGCCCGCTGATCGACGACGCGGCCGTCGCGAAGGTCGAGGAGCACATCGGCGATGCGCTCGCAGGCGGCGCCACCGTCACGGCGGGCGGGTCGCGGCACGCGCTCGGCGGGACGTTCTTCGAGCCGACGGTGCTCTCGGGCGCGACCCCGTCGATGAAGATCGCGACCGAGGAGACGTTCGGGCCGGTGGCCCCGGTGTTCCGCTTCGCCACGGAGCAGGAGGCGGTCGAGCTCGCGAACGCGACCGAGTACGGACTTGCCGCCTACTTCTTCGCGGGCGACGTCGCGCGGGTGTGGCGCGTCGGCGAGCAGCTCGAGTTCGGGATCGTCGGCGTCAACACCGGCGCGTTCTCCTACGAGGGCGCGCCGTTCGGGGGCTACAAGGAGTCCGGCATCGGGCGTGAAGGCTCCCATCACGGGATCGACGAGTTCCTCGAGATCAAGTACCTGTGCCTCGGAGCCGTTCGGCCGGCGCCGCCGCCGAGCTGACGGGCACGCCGCGGGGAGGGAACCGCGGCACGACGTTCGTCCAATCGCTCGAGCGCGGGCTTGCGGTCATTCGCACCTTCGAGCACGGCGCGACCTCGACGCCGAGCGAGGTGGCGAACGCGACCGGGCTGACGCGGGCGGCGGCGCGGCGATTCCTGCTCACGCTCGCCGACCTCGGCTACGTGCGAGCGGAGGGGCGTGCGTTCCGGCTCAGCCCGCGCGTGCTGGAGCTCGGCCGGGCCTACCTCACCGGGCTGACGCTGCCGGAGGTCGCGCTGCCGCACCTTCGCGAGCTCGTGGCGAGTGTGCGCGAGTCGTCCTCGGTCGCGGTGCTCGACCGAGAGCGGATCGTCTACGTGGCGCATGTCGCCGCAAAGCGCGTGCTGTCTGTGTCGGTGACGGTCGGCTCCGACGACCCGTCCTTCGCGACCTCGCTCGGGCGTGTGCTGCTGGCCGCGCAGAGCGACGAGTGGCTCGACGGGTTCCTGGCCGAGGCGGAGCTGGCGCCGCTCACGGCGCGGACGATCACCGACCGGGAGCTCCTGCGAGCCGAGCTGGAGAAGGTTCGCCGGCAGGGCTGGGCGCTCGTCGACCAGGAGCTCGAGGAGGGGCTGCGGGCGGTGGCCGTGCCCATCCACGACGCGAGCGGCCGGGTGGTGGCGGCGGTGAACATGGATCCGCAGGCGACGCGCTGGACGGTCGAGGCGATCCGGGCCACCGTGCTGCCGCAGCTGCTCGAGGCGGCGGCCGAGATCGACCGTCAGCTGGCGGAAGAAGCGCCGCGCCGTGCGCCGGCAGGGCCGCCCCCGGCCGCGGTCGACGGCGAGCTGCGGGCCGAGCGCGGCAGCGACTTCGTGCAGTCGCTCGAGCGCGGCCTGGCGGTGATCCGGGCGTTCGACGGGAGCGCTGCGCTGACGCTCAGCGAGGTGGCCGCGGCGAGCGGGTTGACGCGCGCGGCCGCGCGGCGGTTCCTGCTCACGCTTGCGGAGCTCGGCTACGTCGCAGCGGAGGGCCGGTCGTTCAGGCTCACGCCGCGCGTGCTCGAGCTGGGGCGGGCGTATGTCTCGACGCTGACCCTGCCCGAGGTGGCGCTGCCGCATCTGCGCGAGCTCGTGCAGGAGCTCCGCGAGTCGTCGACGCTGGCGGTGCTCGACCGCGAGCAGATCATCTACATCGCGCACGTGCCGACCGACCGGGCGCTCTCGGTGAAGGTGACCGTGGGCGGGCGCGACCCGGCCGTGGCGACGGCGCTCGGTCGTGTGCTGCTCGCGGCGCAGAGCGACCAGTGGCTCGACGCGCAGCTGCGGGCCGCCGAGCTCGTGCCGTACACCCCGCGAACGATCGTCGATCGCGAGAAGCTCCGGCAGGAGCTCCAGCGTGTGCGGCAGCAGGGATACGCGATCGTCGATCAGGAGCTCGAGGAGGGCCTGAGGGCGGTCGCGCTTCCTGTGTACGACGGTGACGGGCGGGTTGTCGCAGCCGTCAACATGGCGCTGCATGCAAGCCGCTGGCCGCTCGATGCGCTCCGGGGCACGCTCCTTTCCAGCACATTGGGATCCTAAGCTTAGAATTCCACGTGGACAAGTTGTCGCGGCCGCTTCTATAGTGTCACCTAAATACTAGTGACTCCAGCGTAACTGGACTGGCCACAGTTAGGCCGCAAATGTAATCACACTGGCTCACCT
>JADMIO010987953.1_pt1 | contig 26454 bp, 33 predicted proteins | sample 8958161 | NCBI WGS metagenome assembly JADMIO01 (sample SAMN16585339, study PRJNA669376) | soil metagenome | isolation source: Crop rotation soil | place: USA: Cullars Rotation, Alabama | collected 2011 | reverse complement strand
TATTGGGATAAACAGGCATACCCCGTCTCATTGCGCTGAAATTCATCAGGCATGAGTCCACCCCCGCTATTCTCTGCTTGTGACAACAAACGTTGGGCCTCATAGCGCCGCACAATCATTACATTTTCTCTTGCTGCAACCTTTCGCAGCAGATCGCGAACCGCTTTGTAATGGTCGTCCTGCGACATGCGATCGACGTATTGCAGTCCGGCAAGGACAACATCCACTTTGTGCTCGCGCAACCAACGAACGGTTTCGGTGATCGTCACTTCAATTTCATCGAGTGGCACATAGGCAAGCGCATCGTTGGTTCCCACCTGCCAGAGGATGAGGTCAGGATCGTGTAGCGCTACTTCAGTTTTGATCCGCGGGGCGGCCTGAGCTGACAATTCACCAGACACGCCGCGGTTGATCATCACAACATCTAGACCCTTGATCGCCTGTCGGAGTATTTCCCTTATCTGATCGCCGGAGCCCCCGGAGACCGATCCGCGACGGCTGACAGCGAGCGAAGCTCCGAAGGAAAGAATTTTGATCCGCTTTCGGTTCTGCAGGGCGGCAGCGGTGTTCGGAAGCGGCGACTGCTCTACAATTGCTTCATTACTGATCTGGCAATCCTGCGAGAATGGCGCCGGCATTACGGGTCCGCTGGGCTGCGGCGGCGAACCGCCGACCTGACAAAACGCTTGGCCCACAGTCAGCGCGCTCAGGAGGAGCGAATTGAGGCCCGCGGTGCCGATCCTGCTTTGATATTTTCCCGCCATTCCGGAAGCCATGCCGTGAGTGCCATGATGGCGACACCGCAGATTAGCACGCTGGTGTCGATGAAAATATTGCCTTGGTAGAAAAACCGGATGATTTGGCCCGTGAGACTCAAGATCGAACCGACGCAGAACACGTAAAGCGAATTGCGGCCGAGCATCGAAAGGAAATCAACAAGCGGCGAAGCAAGAGTGCGGATGTATGGATAGGCCAGCGAAACAACGGCGATCAGAGCCAGGAATTGGATGAGTCGCGGGGGTGTCTCGAAAGTCTTGCTTATCAGAAAGAACAGCTTCGGCTGAGGCAATGTGGTCGGGTCCGGCCACCAGCCATAGCGTGCAACGAAAACACCGAAGATGACGATCGGGAATGCGACCAGCCGAATGGTGAAAAGATGACGCCGGGCAAATCCGCCCAGACCGCCGTCGTCCCGAGCCATCACGAAGCCCAGCACAAGGACAAGCTGCCACGCCAGCGGGTTGAAGAACCACTCGCCTTCGACCGGCCAAGTGGGGATGGATATGTGAAAGCCGAGCGTTACAGCATAGATCAAGAGGGAGACAGGTAGCACCCAGTTTGGCGCGTACCGATCAATGATCGCAAAGAAAGGCGCCATCGTCATCAGGACGACATAGAGCGGTAGAATGTCGAAGTAGCCAAGCTGGTGCGTGATGACTGCAAGGCCAACGTGTGTTGGCACCGGATCGTGAAACACCGCAGCCGCGTTGTGCCATTCGAGCAAGAGGGGGTTGTCGCTCCAAAGCGCGATGCCAGCAAGAAGGGCGATGGCGATCATGGTGATCATGATCTGCGCCGCGTACAGCGTTAGCGCGCGTCCGCCCAAGCGGAGAACGAGATACCAGGGCGGCGGCTCTCGGCCCGGCCTTCCGACAACATAGCGTAGCGCCCAGCCGGCAAGGAATACGAACAGATCCGCGGAATCGGAAAGCGAATAGCTCGCGTGCGTAAAGCGGGAATAATAGAGACCAGGGATATGATTGATGAAAATGAAAACGAGCGCCAAACCGCGCCAGAAGTCCACTGCATTGGCTTGGCGGATCATTCGGGACCTCGTGTGAAGTCACGTTACGGCAGAGCCGTGAGCCTGCAAAGATGGTAGCGCATTTCTGCGCAAAGCCTCCGCATTGCTCCTCAACACTGGCTGAGTGAAGGTGAAGTGAGTACGCGCGAAGGGCCCGACGCATAAAGGAATTTTCTCGAATTGCAGGGAGGAATGGGAGATCAATCGCAGACGTTGACACGACGAGTGACAATTCGTCCATCGCTGCGTTTGGTCACAACTGGAATATTTGCACAGTCATCGTCGGTTGAACTTTTGCCTGCGCCCGTCGTCCTATCTACAGCTGCATCGGGGTCTTCTAATAGAAAATCGGTTGACCCATGTATTCGCTCCGGCAAACGATCTGCCAAAGCTTCGATCCTCATTAGCTCCGCGTCCTCCCGGGATACCTTTGGGGCCGCATCCGCCGCGAAAGGAAACAGGCAAACAAGAGCAATTCGGGCAAGGAGCTCACGCACGACGTATCTTCTCCCTGTTGCAAGAACCCCCATCGCAAGAATTTAGTTCCCTCGCCGGGGCTTGCTTGGATGGCCGCCATGAGGGCCTTCCGGCCCAGGCACCAGCGCCCGAACTGGCGGAGACAAATCCGACTGCTTTCGTATTGGTGCTCTACAGAGTGGCGGAGCGAGCAATGTCCTAAACGAACATCCAATGCAGTAGTGGGAGCAGCGTCGCTGCCCTTATGACTTTATTGTTGCGTCAGCTACTTTCGCCGCCCAGTGGAGCCGACGAGAAAGAAACTTCGCTAGGCCGTCCACGCATTCCATTCGACGCCAGCCATAGAGGTAGGCGCACCTCGCTCGCCCCAGAGGGCGCGCCGAGCGGCGAGCCGGGCGTTGTGGGAGCCGGTGCGGATCGAAGTAGGCGGCGATGGCAATCAACCTTGAACAAGCGTTCAGAAAAATCTTCGGAACGGGGCCCGAGCCCGGCGCATTAGCAAGCACCGCAAAACACCCACGGAGAATAAAAATGCGCAAGCTTGTTCTGGCCCTCGCTGCCCTAGCTGCCTTTGGCGTTGCACTGCCGGTTGCCGCTACGACCACTGCTGAAGCGGCGAAGGTGGTGATCAAGTCCGGCGACGGTCATCACCACCATCGGCACTGGAAGCGCGGGCACAAGAAGGTTGTGGTCATCAAGAGCGGCCACCGCCATGCCCATCGGCATCATCACCGCGCGAAGGTCATTGTTCGCTAATTACGGCGCAGCGTATTGAAAGAGCGGTCCGCACGGGCCGCTCTTTTTTGCGCATAAAAAGAAAGAGCTCCAAAGTTGGAGCTCTCCCTTTATCCCACCGAGCGAACGTTAGTTCGTGGTGCAGACCTTTGTGGTCTTCACGCTACCTTCGGCTTCCGCGCGGGTCTTGAAGGCCACCGGCCCGATCTGAGTGACGACCGTGGTGTCCTTCGGCTTCTCGGTCACGATGGTGCACTTCTTCGTCTTCACATCCTGCACGACGTAAAACTCTTCGGCGAGGGCAGGCGTAGCAAACGCGACCAGGGTGGCCGCAACGATCAGTTTCTTCATGATGATACTCCTCTGGCACAAAGCCGCCGCTAAAACGCTAGAGACGGCAAGTTAGTTCCAAACATGCAGAGAGCCCACGCACCCTGAAGGGAAGGTGCTGGGCTCTCTGTTCGATTAGCCAAAGGAGACATTGGCTTAATGCGCGTTCATCACCGTAGTTGCTTTGGAACCAAGAAAAACCCGGGGCCCTTTCTTGGGAGCCCCGGGCCCAGTTTGCTGCTCGTTCTTATAGTTAGTGAACGAAGTGATAGATCATGTAGCCGCCGCCAAACAGAAGCGGGACGCCTACGAGAACAGGGATCAGAAACGGCATGATGACATCTCCTATCCGTTGTTCGTGCTGCTCAGATAACGTGCGACCTTATGGGTCGGTTTCTTGATACCGCCTGTTCCTTCCCTGAACGAACGTACATCAGTTGCCAAGCGCACGGGTTTTTGCTGGTAGCAAACGCGAACGCCCACCAAGCTTGTACCCAACGACATCGCGGCGAATGCAAGCAGCTGGCGCCGCCAGCGCGGCCTAGTGCGAGGCCGAGGACAAAAGCGAGGCCGCGCAGTCTGGACCCCACGGCGGTAATAGCTAGTTCCGCATGAGGGGAACTTGCTATGTCGACGATGTGGGCCTTTGAGTTTAGCGGAAGCCGAATGAACCGTAATCGTGCTGCGGCTGCGCGTGGGAGTTATCCGACGCATATGCATCGCGCGCCTTGCGTCGCGCCTCCCGCTTCCGCGCTTCCTGCCGACCCTGGCGGCGTTCCGCCTTCTTGCGCTCTGCATTCCCAGCAGCTTGATCCTTTTTCTTTTGAGCAGCAGATATCTCGGTGGCCTTCAGATCGGCGGTGGGGTTGGGTTTAGCCAAACGCGGCTCAGATATTGCGATGCCAGTGGTCTCAGGCTGAGCGACTTTCGGCGGCTCGCGGCGAACAAATGCGTCCGCTTGCTGCTTCGGAACAGGCGCCGTCGAATACATCGCGTACATGCCGAGGCCCAGCCCAGCAGTGAGCGCCACGATCACAGTAACAATTCCTACGATGAAACCCTTCATCGGCCTTCGTCCTCAAGAAGACATTGATCAAACAATGGAGTCCGTCGTTCTTTGTTCCAGTCTCTAGCCTTCGGCGCTCCCTCGGTGCGGCACGTCTTGAGGCGACAGGGTTGACGAGGTCGACGCCTTCATACTCAAGGGGACTTCAATTGGCCGCTCGCAATGTCAGCTAAGTGAGCAGCCACATCGGCGCTTTAATAATCGCCGCGAATGTCAGGCCGTCTTCTCTGGAAAAAAAGGGGCTGGGCGAAGGACCGTATGTAAGCAAGTCGATAGCTCTTCGCGCGTGAATGGCTTTTGCAGAAGAACAACGCCCGGATCCAGTCGGCCGTGGTGAACGATTGCGTTACGAGAATAGCCAGTCATGAAGATGGTTTTTATTTGAGGCGAAACAAGCGCGGTGGCCTCTGCGAGCTGTCGTCCATTCATGCCGGGCATGATCACATCCGTAATGATGACATCGACTGCATCGCTTCCTTCCTTCACGTAATCCAACGCCGCCTCTCCTGATTCCACGGCGTGCGTCCGGTAATTCAGATCCCGCAAGGCCTCTGAGACGAATTTTCTGACGTCGGCGTCGTCCTCCACGACCAAAATGTGCTCGCCATTTCCCTGAACGATCGTAGTGGGCGATTCTTGGCTGGCCTTGTCCGCCGGAGCGTAGGCCCGCGGGAAATACATTTTGACCGTCGTGCCGTGGCCGAGCTCGCTATAGACGTTGACGTGCCCGCTCGACTGCTTGACGAAGCCGTACACCTGACTGAGCCCCAGCCCGGTCCCATGGCCGGATGCCTTAGTCGTAAAGAACGGCTCAAAAACACGCGCCAACGTTTCGGCCGACATTCCTGAACCCGTGTCGGTTACCGAAACCACGTTGAACTGGCCGGGCTTAATATCTGGATGCTGCGCGGCATAGCGCTCATCGACATACGCATTTGCCGATTCAAGTGTGACTTTCCCGCCTTCTGGCATGGCATCGCGGGCATTAAGGACCAAGTTTAGAAGCGCCGTCTCCAGTTGTCCGGGATCAGCCTCGATGTTCCAGGCGCCTGCTGCTCCGACGATCTCTAGTGGTCTGTTTTCACCCAGTGCTCGTTGCAGCAAGGGCGCGGCGTCCTTCAAGGATCGATTGACGTCGATTACTATAGGCTTCAAGGGCTGACGCCGCGAAAAAGCCAGCAAGCTTTTCGTCAAGCTGCTCGCTCGTTGAGCTCCATGTTTGGCGTTACGGATCGCTCGTCCCAAGCGATCGCCGCTCGTCTGGCCGCGTTCGATCAGCGAGTCCGCGACATCAAGATTGCCGAGCACCACCATTAGAAGATTATTGAAATCGTGGGCCACACCACCGGTTAGTTGCCCAATCGCCTCCATTTTCTGCGACTGAGCGAGTTGCTGCCTCGTTTGCTCTAGAATTTCCTGGGCTTCTCTATTTTGAGTGATGTCCCGTGTAATTTTGGCGAATCCGACAAGGTCCCTCTGCTCGTCACGGATGGCATCAATCACGACGTGCGCGAAAAAAGTGCTGCCGTCTTTGCGCACGCGCCATGCTTCGGCCTCGAAGCGGCCCGTTTCAGCAGCTGTAGCAAGAGCACGTTGGGGAAGGCCGGCTTGCCGATCTTCCTCCCTGTAGAACATCGAGAAATGACGGCCAACTGCCTCCTCAGCGCTGTAGCCCTTGATTCTCTGAGCACCTGGATTCCAGTTTGTAATACGACCCTCGGGATCCAACATGAAGATCGAGTAGTCCGTTACGCCTTGCACCAGCAGACGGAATCGCTGCTCGCTATCCTTAAGAGCCGAGTGTTGTCGCTGTGTGTGCTCGGCGACCCGCCGACCCACCATCGCAGCGCTTAACCCCAACAAGAGTATGAGAATCGTCGTCGCGGCAACCCAAAGTGCCAGTGTGGTCTGATTTAGACCCACTCCGACGTGAGCTGGCTCCGTGACTCTGAATACCGCGCCGGCCATCGCACTGTAGTGCATTCCCGAAATGGCGAGGCCCATAACCAGCGCGGCGATCCAACGCTGCGACGCAGTAGTGTTCCGAAGCGCAAGCCAAAGCGCCGCCGTCGCGGCTAGAATCGCTATCAGGATCGAAATCGCGATCCAGACATGTTGGTGATGGAGGTCTCCGGGGAAGCGTATCGCGGCCATTCCGGTGTAGTGCATGGCGACGATACCAAGACCCACCACAATCCCGCTCATGACAAGGCGGAAGTGGCTTTTTCGGTGAGTCAAGACCGCAAAGCCGAAGGCAGTAACCGCGATGGGCAATATCAAAGAGATAAGCGTGATCGCGGGGTCGTATTCAATCCGAGCGCTCGGCAAGGTGAACGCCAGCATTCCGACAAAGTGCATCGACCAAATTCCGCCACCGAGAGCGATGGAAGAGGCCGCAAGCCATCCTAGACGTACGCTTCCATCCGAGCTGTGCAGGCGGGTGGCGAGTTGAAGAGCCGTATAAGAGGCGAGAACCGCGACTGCGACAGAAAGCGCCACGAGGAATGGATCGTGATGGTGCATCATCAGAGGTAAGGCACTGCAGGAGTGGGTGTAACCCCGCCCGTCCGGGCGAAGGGTCCACTCGGATTTAAGCAGCGACCTATTTTGTGAAAAGACTTTTCAGACAACTGCGCCGCCCGTTCCCCCAAACGAAGCGATACATTCTGGGGGCAACCAGAAATCTAGTCCAGCACTCCCTGTAAACGTGAGCGACATCGCCCTTGAATGGGAACCCCTCTGACCTCCCTGAAACTGCGGCCATGGTGGCGATGGAGCTCTAAGTAACGACTAAGGCTCTCTCCGCTCTGTCTGACCCCTGTCGGAATTAGCCGACATCGCGACGCCGCCTTAGGCGGTACGCATTACCGATGTCTCGGTATGGGAGATTGGAGGTGGCCCTCAGCGTCGAGGCGGCGCGCTGGACGAAGGCGATCAGATGCGCATCGGGGCCTTCCTGAACCCGTCAATGGGAGCGCTACCAAACACGCGGATAGGTTCGCGAGTGGCGCTCTCGGAAGCAGTAGGGGAGAATTGCGAGTTCCGGCCTGAACGTTTATTCAGCCCCGATGTTTTCGTCTTGTAAGCCTGAAGGTGGCTCTCGAAAAACTGTTGTGTTCCTCTGGCAGCAATCTTCGAGGGTACAAGCGAAGCCGCTTCGTTCATCGAAGCGGCTTTGCTCATTATTCGATTCTCTGAAGGAACGGCCGGCCAACTGATCACGTTTCAATTCTGCCGGATAATCGCACGAGTGGGATCCCAACCGGCCTGTGAAACCTCAGAGGTGATCTGATGACTTCAAGAAAACTTCAAATTGCACTTCTCTCAGCGACCTTCATCGCGGGTACGGCTGCTCTCGGTTATGCGCAGTCGAACTCCACGATCGGCACCGGCGGGACGTCGGCTGGCGGTGGCATGTCTAGCTCATCGGTTGGAACGGGCGGTTCCTCGGCAGGCGGCTCCGGCTCTGGCTCTGCCTCCACGCTTGGGACTGGCGGAACTTCAGCAGGCGGCGGAATGTCCAGCTCTTCGGTTGGCACCGGCGGCTCCGCTGCGGGTAGCGGCAAGTCTGGGTCGGGATCTGCTTCGACGCTCGGCACCGGCGGAACGTCGGCCGGTGGGGGACAGTCCTCCTCGTCGGTCGGAACGGCAGGCTCGGCCGCTGGCAGCGGCAAATCCGGCTCGGGTTCGGCCTCGACATTGGGTACCGGCGGCACTTCGGCTGGCAAAGGTCAGAGCAGCTCCTCGGTCGGCACTGCCGGCTCCGCCGCGGGTAGCGGTAAGTCGGGTTCTGGTTCAGCCTCGACCCTCGGCACCGGCGGTACGTCGGCTGGCAAGGGCCAGAGCAGCTCGTCCGTTGGCACTGCAGGATCCGCGGCTACGACCGGTTCCGGCAGCGCCGATGATCGCCAAGGGCGTCATCACAACCGCGGTAAGCACAAAGGTTGGAATCGCTAATATCAGAGAGAACGGGCGGCCATAGCGGCCGCCCCTCTCGCTTGGGAGGAACACATGAAAAGCGTAGCCTATGCAGTGGCGGTCACCGTGGCCGTGGCGGGTATTGCTTCGGCCCATGCAGCGAGCAGCAGTTCCAGTTCAGCGTCGTCGAATGGCAATGCGACCTCGGCATTGTCGGAGGGGAAAAATTGTAAGACCGTCCATCTTAAATCGGGCCAGAGGCCGCCCGCTGGCGGGATGACGAGCTCTGTGACCGCGGGAAATGGCAAAGTATCTGGCTTCACGACCGGTGCTGGCTCGACGCTGTCGATGAACTCTGGCGCCGGCGCCGAGTCGTCCAGTATGTCGTCGGTCACATCGGACGGCAAAACAAAGGTGACCACCTCAGACGGCGGTTGCACCATCTACATCCATCCCGACAAGAAATAAGCGAACGAGACGCCGTTTACGGCGTGTTCCATCCTGAGGCTGTACAGCAATTGCGGCGCGCACTCAGTAGCAAACACGGACTCGCCGCACGATCGGGCGGCCCGAAGCGGTGTGGCCGACGACCTCGCGACGGATCCCGCAGCCACCGTAGCCATAGGCCGGATAGCCGTATGCCGGATAGCCATACGCGGGATAGCCGCCGAAGAAGGCAGGCGCCGCGAGTGCTCCCAGCGCGAGTCCGCCAACAAACGCAGGGGCGCCCCATCCCCACCCACCGCGGTAGTAACGGGCTTCGGCATCGGTCGAAGTTGCGAGGGTGACGGTAGTCAGCGTGAGTGCGGCCAGCCCAACCATCCCGATATTCTTAAGCATGGGTACGCTCCTATAAACTAATCGCCCAACGGGAAATGCTGCAGAGTTTCTTTCGTTCCTAAACGGCGAGGAAACTGGCGTTCAATCGTCTCATGAACCAGCCTCCCGGATTTCGTACTTACTTTTTCATCAAGCCTGCCGCCGTAAGCGCCTTGGTGATGATTGCACCAATGTCGAACTTCGCCGGTATCGTTGCGAACTCAGCTTCTGATGCGGGCTCCAGCTTGAGCGCCTCGTGGTGGAGAATGCGAGATGGATGGCCGACCTCACCGACAGCTTCTCGCGCCACGATCGGGTCGTTTTGGGGCCAAGGCCTGGCGACACGCTCATCCAGACCGCTCAAGCCGAAAAACTTGGCGATATGAAATGATGACGAAATGCCCGCTTCCAGCAGGAACGGACCAGCCACACCACATGCGGATTCGCCGGCCGCCGTGGCGAGTGGAGTGCCGTGCGGCATATGTGTGATGGTGTATGATTCGATCACTTCGTCACCGGCTTCGTTCAACCACACCTCGCGCGGATAACCGTCGACTTGCGACCGCATCGAAGGGGCCGCCGCCAACCCGTGTAGGTCAGTCCATTGCTTGACTATCTCGCGCGCGTTTGCAGGGACCACCGTCTTATCGGCGTTGCCATGCCACACCGAGACGCGCGGCCACGGGCCGTTGTGGCGGGGCGAAGCTTGCCGGACTAAGTCCCCCCACTCGCGTGGTGTGCGCGACGGACATTGAAACATACTTCGAAAGGCCTGCTGGACGCTGTGTGCGGTCCCATAGGGCAATCCTGCGATGATCGCTCCTGCGGCAAACACTTCCGGATAGCAGGCGAGCATCGCCGAGGTCATCGCTCCGCCAGCGGAAAGCCCGGTGACGAAAACGCAGTCCGGGTTGATGCGATGGTCAAGCACCATTTTTTTGACCATTTCGCGGATAGAAGCGACTTCGCCGTACCCGCGTTGGGTGTCCGCGCGCTCAAACCAGTTGAAGCACGCTTTGGGATTGTTCGACACCTGCTGTTCTGGAAAGAGCAATGCGAAGCCGTAGCGGTCGGCAAGCGTCGACCATCCTGCACCGTGATCGTAGCCGGCAGCGGTTTGCCCGCAACCATGCAAGACGACGAGCAACGCGCGGGGGTCTGCCATCGCGGGTGGCACGTAAGCCAGCATCCGCAGATTGCCCGGATTGGAACGCAGCGCGCGGACTTCTCTCAGCGGTGAGGTTGGCTGTAACGAAGAGTATCGGCGAGCGTCAGTTGGAACTTGAAAGTTAAGCCGCCGAATAACGCCCAACACTTTTCTTAAGTCCACGCGGCTGGCCCTTCGAGCGAATGCGGACGACAACGCGGACAGCGCGAGATGGTTGCTGCGACGCACAAGTCGGTCCACGCGGTGGGGTCTTTTTCACCCACTCGGTAAGTGACGGGCTTGGCCGTGATGAGGAACGAGGTTGGCGACTCTCGCGGCAGCATACGCTCAAAAAATAGGGCTCCGGGTCTGAAGTGCCGGAGCCGTCAAGTTGTGTTTGTCGTGAAGCGCCTCCCAGGAGGAAGTGGCGCCGAACAGGAGATTGGCAACCGGCCTACATTGAGTCTGGAGGCTAGCCGCTCGCATCTCACTCTCGTTATGTATGCTCGGTTGCGCACCAAACATGGAACTGTGTTGTAGCGAAGCCACGTTTCGCCTGTAACCATCGACCTATGCACGGCGTGGGCCCCATCGGGGCTCGACACCGTGCGGCTCCCCTCTCAATCTCTCATCACAAAAATAACGGGAGTGAACTATGCACACGATATTCAAGTCTTTGGCAGGTCTAGCTGCACTTGCGGCCGCGGTGACAACCGTCAACGCTGCTGACATGCCGGTTAAGGCTCGGCCGATGGCACCGGCTGTAGCTGCGTTCAATTGGAGCGGCTTCTACATCGGCGGTCACGTCGGCTACGGCTGGGGTGATGTCAATGTCATCACCGGCCCGGTCGCAGCGACGGCTCTCGGTGGGGTCGCGGCCACGGGTCTCACGGGATACGACGTCGACGGCATCATCGGCGGTGGTCAGATTGGCTGGAACTGGCAGCCAGTGGGCACCCCCTTCGTGTTCGGCATCGAGGCCGATATCTCCGCTTCTGGCATGGACGGCAGTGGCAGGCTCGCGGCCGCAGTCGGTACCCTCCCCGCCGCCACGGTGTTTAGTACCGACATCGACTGGCTCGCGACCGTCACCGGCCGCGTCGGTTACGCCGTCAACAATTGGCTGATCTATGTGAAGGGTGGCTGGGCCTATATGGACCGGTCGCACCGCTTTGCCACTCCGGCTGGAGCGGTCGGCACCGTGTCCGACGACCGGAGCGGATGGACACTCGGCGCTGGCGTCGAGTGGAGCCTTGCCTCTTGGGGCATGGGACCGAATTGGAGCGCCAAACTCGAATACAACTATCTAGACTTCGATGATCGGAACCTGACCTTCGCCCCAACGGGGATAGCTGTCGGCGTCGCGAACTACGATCAGGAAGTCCACCTTGTGAAGCTCGGCGTCAATTACCGGTTCGGTGGCATGGGCTTCGGCCGCTAACCCTCCTTCCGCCCTAAGAAGAGCCCCGCCTTATCGGCGGGGCTCTTTATTTGTGAGGGTTCGCTCGAACGAGAATTGATACCCGCTGCGCCCATGTCGGCGAGCCTAGTGCCTGAGTGTCGGCTGTTGGCACATAGCGGACATTCGGTAGCCTTGGCGCCCAGTTCGCACGGCGGCTATCCGCCGTTCTATCTGCAAATCTGCGACTGTGTGCTTCATTGTACCGCAGCTTGCCCGGACCAGCCCGCTGCTAGGCTGCCCTTGCCATCTGGGGAGGATGCAATGAGCGAACAAACAGAACGGGTTTGGTTCCTACGGGTCGTAACGGTCCTTATGCTCGTTTGCATGTCCGTGGGGGCGGTGCCCTTGATCAAAAATACAATCTATCCAAGCCAAACCCGGCGGTAGAGAACTTCCTGAGTCAGGCAGCACAGCTCCGAGCAACCAAGACATCGGCATGGAATGGCCTTTGATATTAGGACTTGCCCTGATCGTCCTGGCGGCGGGCGATTGGTTCATGTGACCCAACGCAGACATCCTTGCATCCCAAAAGCCGGGCAGCGATCCACGGCGTTCACAACCGCAATGCCATCACCAGGCGGTCATCGACGTTGAGCGTTATCCTGACACCCGTGCCGGCGTTCGGCCCCCGGATGGTGTGCATGCGCTGGGGCATCATCCGAGCGGACGCGAGCCCCAACTGCAACGGCGAACAACTGGCTTGATAGTTTACGGGCTCTGGAACGTCACGCACGGCCATTTTGTTGGCTTTGCATGCGCCGAGTTATGATCATTTTCGGCCTGTTGTTGCTGCCGGCATCCGCCTCGGCCTTCGGCATGACCTTTGGTCAGCCGCTAGAGGAACGGATGGGTAGCGAGTACGGCGCCCACTATTACTCTGGGCAAGTGCCGCCCGAGCCACCGCTGCGTTGCCGATACAGATGGTCAAAGGATCGAGCCGGGCACCTCGTGAAGGTCAAACGTTGTTATAGGACCGATTGAGTGGGCCGCACGCGCTAAGGCGTGGCGAGGGAGGGAACAAAATCGGCCTGCTCAGACTATCTTAGAGGTAGCTCCCGTCCTCAATCTAATATCCCCAAGGCTGGGGCTGCTGGTCCCGCTCGGTTCGCGAGGCCGAGCGGGATCTTTAAGAAGGAGAGGAACGATGCGAGAGGATATCGGAGCGATTGTCAGCGCGTTTGCCATCTTCGCGTTGCTCGGCGCCGGGTTCTATTTCGGCACCTGGCTGTTCAAATCACCGCCTCAAGAAACTGCGTTCAGCCTGCCGCCAATTGAGCGTGTCTTTCCAAATAGTGTTCCGGCTCTGCCTGAATGACAGTGGAGTCCTACCTTGCGGTATCGCGTAGCGGCGTGCAAAAATTCCCGCCGTCGTACGGAAGCTTGGCCACGTTCTCGCTGTCTTGTACTAAGTTATGGGCTCCCTCGGAAAGATTCTCCTCTGCCCAGCGTTAAAAGCACCCCGACCAGTGCTGTCACTCTTCCTAAGCTTTCTTGTCGACGACTCCGCCAACGTGTGACGCTGTCATACTTTCCACTAGCGGCTTATCGCCGTGGGGCAACTCCAACTTGGCGTTCGAAGGCTTGGGAGAGTGAAACAGGGACATACCGTTCTGGACAACCACGGACGAAACCGCCATCTGACTCTCCATCGTTCGATGGAAGGATCATACCGAGAAAATAATTCAAAACTCTCCACACTCATTCATAAAGCCGGCCGCTGCAATTAAGGATCCTGCAAGCCTTGCTGTTCCAAGCCCGGCGGGCTCGCATCACACTTCACCGCGCCATGCGCGGGACTGAGCATTGGCCCCCCGGGACAGGACTCGAACCTGCGACCTGACGTTTTTATGGCTCGTGAGTTTTGCGGCTGTCCAGTTCTCTAAAACTGTAGGGAGCGCCCTACCGGCCACCCCCAAGCATCCCCCTGGGTTGGTAGGGTGCCCTTTTTGTCGGGGAAAGAAATGTCCAACGCCGACTACTTGCGGCGTCAAGCGTGGTTGCTGCGGTCGTGGGCCCGCAACTGCTTTGACTTAGATACAGCAAGCCGCCTGCGCTCAATGGCGACCGATTTGGAAGCCCGTGCAGATCGGGATGAGGACGATCCCGCCCGCTTACATGCATCGCAACAGCGGCAAGGGTGGTTCGGAGTCCGACCGCAATAACTAGCGAGCGTCGGGCTCAGCTCGTCGTGACGGATTCGGAGACTGCCAGCGCTGGAAGGTGTAGTGGCCGCAGCTTTCGCACCGGAAAACGCGAGCGCCGTCCTTGCCCATAGGGGCAATTTGAACTTCGGGGGTGCTCTGAGCCCCGCAGCGTTCGCAAGGAATGGAACTCATGGATTCGGCATACTAGATTCGATTTAAGAACAAACTATTGACCGATCTTGGTCCTGACGTATCTTTTGACGAAGACAGTCTGGATCGACTCCAATAAGCAAAGCTATGCCCTTCCGACTGCTCACTGAACTAGACCTCGCCACCCGCGAAAAGATGACGGCCGCTTACGACGCGGTGTGTCAGCAATTGGGCATTCAAGCTTCCGATCCGCTGACTGCAAAACTCGCAGCAACGATTGTCGCAGCTGCGAAAGAGGGCTTGGTTGATTCCGAGGAACTCAAAGTCCGCGGGCTTGCCGCACTCCAGGCCCCAGCGGTTTCCCAAAAAAGTCTCTTTAAACGCGTCACTAATGCTGCGTCTGTTCCGCCCATGTCTCCCCACACGCGTTCCTAAGGCCCCCTCGGGCGAGCGTTGGCGAACCGATATCCGTTGAGCGTGCAGACGCTTTCCTCACTTCAAGGTTTCAATTTACGGCCCGCTGCCGCGTTTTTTATTGCAGGAAAAGCACACCGGGTCCGGTTCCTTAAGGAAAACACAAAAATCGACTTGCGATGACGCTTCGGCATTTTTATTCACGCGCCATTCGATACCTGACCCATCTCACGGGTCTTTTTTATTGGGAGATTGAAATGAAAAACCCGATGCGTATTCGGCACTGGATTGCAGTCGGCATGGCAGCCGTCTTCAGCACCGTGGTGCTGTTCTACGCGTTCCCGCCGACACCGGGCCGAGCCTTTTCAAAAGGCGAACCTATCGGCGGCGCAAATCACAATCGCACGCCGGACAATATGCTCTGGTGATGGACTGCCCTGTCGCCACGTCCATCGCGCCGTGTCGAAGGCGGTGGCGGGCTACGCCGTGACCTTGGAGAATGCCAAGGCGCATTTTCGAAGAGCGTAGACACGCGGCCCGTACGGTCGCGTTGGCCCAACCCTTCACCAAAGGTTGGTTTCGAAACCGATGCCAAGCTGTTGCGACTTGAAGAACGGCGAGCCGGAGAACTGGCCTTGAGTGCCCATGCCGGCGATAGCCGAAGCGGTGATCAACGTGCCGACCACCAACGCGACGGCCAAAGCAGCCAGCGGGCTACGCGGTGATTTAACGCTTTTCTCAGGATGGGTGTGCATGGCGTTACCCCCGAAATTTGATGCGGTCATTTTCTTCGATTCCGGTCAAAACCGAAGTGCGAAAGGTCACAGTCTAAAAAGGTCAGCATTCCATCCATAAGAGCCGACCAGGACTGCAAGTGTTATCCGGGGGCACAGCGAGCGTATCCGGAGGATGCGCGATGGGGCTGACTGAATATCTCGACCGCGCTGGGGAGTGCGCCGGTCGCCGACCGGCACGCCGCTTATAAAGCCAACCCGGCGAACCCGGTCTCGCGCACGCACCACAAAGGGCCAAACCGTCAACGTCCGCTACGTGCCAATAAGCGACATGGGCCCCGGACCGGCCGCGGTTAGACGCTGGCGCGACGCGATGTATGGACTTTTCGTCTAGGCAACAACGCGTAAACCAGCTTTTGCTGCCGCCGGATCATCGCGCTGCTGGCCGTTCACGACCGAAGCGTAGTGCTCGATTGGTTGCGGCCGACCGACGATGTAGCCCTGGATTTCGTCGCAGCTTGCGCTGCTAAGAAATTCCAGTTGCTCCTTGGTTTCCACGCCTTCAGCGATTACAGGCACTTCAAGGCCCCGCGCCAAGCCTATCACCGCGCGGACGATTGTAGCAGATTGGCCGTTCTGTCGCAGATTGGAGATGAACGTCTGATCGATCTTGATCTTATCGAACGGAAACGCCTGGAGATAAGATAGCGACGAATAGCCGGTGCCGAAGTCATCCATAGCGATGCGAACGCCGAGTGCTTTTAGTCGACGCAACATCGACAGCGTTCTTGAGAAGTCGTCGATCAAGACACTTTCGGTGATCTCAAGTTCTAGCCGCGCTGGTTCAAGGCCCGTCTCCAGCAAGATTGAATGAACGAGGCTAGGCAGATCACCGTGCCGGAACTGAACCGGCGAAAGATTAACCCCGATGCGAATGGGCTTTGACCAGCTCGCAGCCTCGCTGCACGCCGTCCGCAAGACCCATTCGCCAATTGACAGAATTAGTCCACTGTCTTCGGCTAACGGAATAAAGACGCCTGGCGGAATGGTCCCTTTCTGAGGATGCTGCCATCTCAGCAGCGCTTCGAACGCGACGACTTCGCCGTTGATTTGCGCCTGAGGCTGGTAGAACAATTTCAACTCGTGGCGCTCGATGGCCGAGCGCAGGTCGTGCTGCATGGCCCGCCGCTCGCGGAGCTTCTGGTCCATCTCTGCTTCAAAAAAGCGAACCATCGCCCGCCCTTCGGCTTTGGCGCGGTAGAGTGCGGCGTCGGCGTTGGCGACCAGCCCGGTGGAGTCCGTGCCATCGGTCGGGAACATCACCACCCCCACGCTCAACGCAATACGGAGCTGATTTCCAAGAATGGTCAGCTCTTCAGAAACCGAATTCAGCAACCTCTCTCCCAGAGCCGCCGCGTCAGCCGGCGCATAGTTCTCCCGGCTGATTAGCGCGAATTCATCGCCGCCAAGACGCGCCAAGAAATTGTCACCAGCCGCTTGCTTCAGCCGTCGACCGACCTCTTGAAGCAGGCCATCGCCCGTCAAGTGCCCGAAGACGTCATTGATTTCCTTGAACCGGTCGAGGTCGATGCAAAGCAGTGCGAAGGGTTTTTCCGACTCCGCGGAGTCTTTCAACTGCTTGTCCAGCTTGTCGTTGAACGCTGCCCGGTTGGGAAGATCGGTAAGGGCATCGAAATGAGCGAGATACTCGATGCGCTGCTGGGCACGCCGCCGTTCAGTAACATCCTCGTGCGTCGCAACCCAAGCGCCCCCCGGCATCGGACGGCTGGTGACCGAGATTGCGCGGCCGTCCGGACTTTCAGCGACCCAGCTCGCCGCCTCACCCTTGGCAACCGTGTTCAGTAATGCCCGACGATACTCATCCGGATCGCGGTTAAGCGTGCCTGTCGCTTGGCGATGAAATACCAAGTCTCGCAACATCGTGCCCGGCTTGGCGACATCTCGCGACAGGCTGTACATCTCGATGTAACGATCATTGCAAACAACGAGACGCTCGTTGGCGTCGAACATGACGACACCGTGAGACATGTTATTGACGGCGGTGATGAGCTGCTGGTCGCGCTCTCGGATGCGTCGATCAGCAACAGCTCCCGCAAGGCTTAAGCCTAGGATCAGGACCGCGGCACCGGCGACCGCCAACGCAAGAGTACTGGGCGACAGCGAGAACGGATGAATGAAGCGCGAGGGGTCAGGAACAATTTCCACCGCGCCCATCGCCGTAAAATGATGTGAAACAATAGCAAGGGTGAGGAGCACTGCCGACCACAGCGTTCCGCGGGCACCCTCATGGCGCACGGCGAATGTGAGGGAGGCACCCCCCAACAGCATTCCCAAGAGGACAGAAGTGGCGACAAGGTCCGGGGACCAAGTCACCCGTCCGGGCAACTCCAGCGCAAACATGCCCGTGTAGTGCATGCATGCAACCCCACCGCCGACGATTGCGCCGCCAAACGCCGGGTAACGTCCATGCGGCATCACTACCGCGAGACTCAATCCAACGCTGGTCACCACCATGGCGAAGGCGAGAGAAAGACCGGTCAGCAAGATATCGTAGGCAACATCGACCCCGGGCTCGTACGCCAGCATGGCGATGAAGTGGGTCGCCCAAATTCCGCAACCGGTGGCGGCGCCGGCCAGTACAAGCCAAGCAACCCGAGCGTGCCCCGCAGTGGCCGTGGCTCGCCGGAACAGGCTGATCGCAACGATGCTCGCGAGGAAGCAAACACCGCCCGCCAGGACGACCAGGCGAAGGTCATGCTCGCCACCAAGACAACTCAGCACGCGGAACATCGTGAGCCTTTCGATTAGGAAAGGCTGATCCTAAAAGAGCGCTTGCTAGGCCTGGGTTAAGAAGAACAATAGGTTCTTATGTGTCGTTAAGGAACCGCAAACGCGGAAGCCATGTCCGCTTTGGGTCAAAAGCGACTGTTTCGGCCATCAGATCGATGTCAGTTCGGTGCTAATAGGCGACAGCAAGCAGCTATTCGACTACCGCGTCGGCGACGGCCAGCAGCGACGGCGGGACCGTCAAGCTTATCGCCTTAGCGGCCTTGAGGTTAATCACGAGCTGGAACTTCGTCGGGGCTTGCACCGGGAGATCGGCCGGCTTCTCTCCTTTGAGAATACGATCGACGTACCCGGCGGCGCGGCGATACTGATCGACGATGTCCGGCCCATAGGAAATCAAGCCGCCGTCTCTGGCAAAAACCGGCTCGAAGTACACGGCGGGCAGCTTGTTACGTTGCGCAAGCTCGATGATATGGCTGCGATGCGCAATTGCCGTCGGGTTCGCGGTCACGATGAGCCCACCGTTCGGCCTCTGCGCGAAGCTCGATACGCCGCGCTCGATATCCCTCACCTCCAGGACATTGACCGGAACGACATCTATCCTGAATGAGACTGCGGCGGCCTGGATAACGCCAAACTGACCGATCCCGGTCGGTACGGCAGGATCCCGAAGAACGGCCACGCGAGTCACGCTCGGCGCGATTTGCTTGAGGAGGTCCAGCAATTTCGCGCTCATGCTGTATTCAAAATTCATGAAGCCTGTGGCGTTGCCGCCTGGCCTTGCCAAGGTCTCCACAAAACCCGCACCGACCGGATCGCCGGCTACAGGGAATACGATCGGTACGGTTCGGCTGAGTTGCAGCAACGCACCCACAGAACCAGCACCGTCCGCCAGAATGACGTCCGGAGCGCGAGCGACCAATTCCGCTGCGTGTTTGCGCGTGTCAGCTGGATTATTTTCGGCCCACCGGTATTCAAGCTGCACATTGCTTCCGATGATCCAACCGGCTTGTTGCAAACCTTGCAAAAACGCGCCAACTCGGGCTTGGAATTCCGTGTCGTTGGGGCTCGCAGGAAGCAGCAGTGCAATCCGCCGCGCACGCTCGCGCTGTTGCGCACGCGCCGTGAACGGCCCTGCCGCCGCACCACCGAGACCTGCAATGAATTCCCGACGCCTCATAATTTCCCAAAGTCAGACCGAGGCATCGTAGCGGTTCAGCCGAGTAGTCCGGAAGGGGCCGATGTTCGCTTCGGGTCAAAAGCGGCGTTTGCAACCATCAGCGCGATGTCGCCTTGGTCCCAATAGCGGACATCCGCCCGTCTATTCGATCACCTCGTCGGCACTGGCGAGCAGGCCTGACGGGATGGTTAGGCCAAGGGCCTTGGCGGTCTTCAAGTTTATCACGAACTCGAACGTGGTTGGCTGAACGATGGGAAGGTCCGCTGGTTTCTCGCCCTTGAGAACGCGCCCAGCATAGTTGCCTGCGATGCGATACATAGAGGCAAGGTTCGGTCCGTAGCTCATGAGACCGCCAGCTGCGGCGAAATCCCGTGTTTCGAAGATGGAGGGAAGCCGGTGCCGCAGCGCTAGCCCGGTCAGGTGGCCTCGCTGTGAATTGAAAGAAGGATCGGCCGCAACGGCGATGGCCGCGACTTGCTCACGTGCAAAGGTATCAAACGCGGACGTCATTTCCGCTTCGTTGCTCGCTTGCAAAATTAGAACACGTTGACCGACCGCTTGTGCGGCTTCTTCAAGCTGCTTGGCTTGATATTGCGACACGGCGGGGCGGTTTGGGTTGACGAGCACACCTATCAAGGCGGCACCAGGCACCATGTCCCTTGCCAAGCTGAGACGCTTTGGCTCAAGCGACGTGGTAAACCAGTAGGCTCCGGTTATATTCCCGCCCGGCCGGTTGAGATTTGGCACCAAGCCGTTCGTCACCGGATCGCTTCCTGCGACGAACACAATGGGAATAGTTGTGGTCGCGGCCTTGGCCGCAAGGGCCGGGCCAATGCCCGCGCTTGCCGCGATAACTGAAACCTTGCGGTTCACAAGGTCAGTGGCGACTTGGGGCAGCCGCGGCAACTGGCCGTCCATCCAGTGATACTCGATCACGACGTCGCGGCCCTCAACAAATCCGGCGTCCGCTAAACCTTGCCGGAAGCTGGCAGCAAAATGCGAAAAAGGACCGGCGGCAGCGCCACTCAACCAGCCAATCACGGGCATGGGCAGCTGCTGGCCCTCCGATGCAAGCGGTGAAATTGCTGCGCCGGCCATCCCGATCAGAAAAGCTCGCCGTCTCATTCGATCACCTCGTCGGCGCGGGCGAGCAGTTGGCGGTACCAAAAGGCCGAGCGTTTTGGCCGCCTTCAGATTAACGACCATATCGAACCGCGTGGGCTGTTCGACGGGCAGGTCGGCCGGCCGAGTACCTTTCAGGATTTTGTCAACAAAAGTTGCGGCGCGGACACCCAGACTCTCGCTATTGGCGCCGTAGCTCATCAGACCGCCAGCGATCACAAATGACCGATCCTCATGAATTGCCGGTAACCGATTCTCGGCCGATAGGGCGGCGATCCGAGAAATGAATGGAACGAATGCAACGGGGTGTTGAACGACCACGGCTTGCTTTGGCCTACGAAGCGGCCAAAGAGTCGTCGCAGAGCGACAGCTGTTTAAGCGATACCGAATAACCTCAGCACCGTCGTGTCGCCCCCCCGGGTTAGCGAAAGCGATGCGGCCGCGATCTGCTGGCGAGTCTGGAGCGCGAGCAGTGCTGCGCTATCCTCATTGGTATCGGTGGTGGTAAGCGCATCGGCCCCGTCGTTGAGGGTATCTGCCATAGCCTTATTGAAGTCGATACGGGTCTGCATGACAGTCGCCATCGAGCCAATTGACGTTGAAATTCCCTGCAGCGAAGTAAGCCCATTGCTCACCGCCGTCAGCGCCGTATTGATATTAGTATCCAGCTGCCATGTGTTACCGGCTGAGGACACACCAAGAGCACTAGCGGTCGCCGACGAACCGGTAATCGTCAGAGTCGAGGTACCCGTCTCGTTCAGGACGACAGAGGCGCTAGAACCGGTGAGCAGATTTACACCATTGAAACCAGCGTCTGCAGCAGCCTGATCGATCTGTGTAAGTAGGCTGTTGAATTGCGTTGCCAGCCCAGCGCGAACGGTATTGGTCGTGTAGTTGGTGGCGCCGGCGGTCAAGCCGATAATCCCATTGAGCGTGCCGCCTCCCGCACCATTGACTGTCGCACCGACTGTAACGTTGACATTCGAAGTTGCCGCAAGCTGGATTTGTCCGCTGGCATTCAGGCTGGCGGTCACCTTGAGGTTGGCGGTGTTGTTAATCGCGTTGAGGAAGGTCTGCACAGTGTCGTTTGCCACAGCAGTGTAGGTCGCCGTGGTGGTTCCGTCGCTGACCGTCACAATGTCGCCGGCCTTAAAGCGCGTCGCGCTACCCCCGCCTGACGCGATTGTCGATGCGGTGGTGAGTGCCGAGGTGTTGTTACCGGACACCGTCACCAGCGATTGCGTGGACTGGAGCGCCTGGTTAGCAACTGTCTGTGCGGAGGCGAGCAGCGATTTGATAGCCGTGAGGCCATTGTTGGCGGCTGTGATCGCTGCTTTCGAGTTCGTGATGCCGCTCATGAGTGCGTTCAGCGAGTTCGCCCGGCTGGTCAGTCCCGCCGCCAGAAAATAGGCCGTCGGATCATCGGTTGGGGCGTTCACACGCTTGCCCGTAGCCAGACGGGTTTGCAACTGATCGATCTGCCCTTGCGCAGACGACAGAGCGGTCAAGGCCGCTCTCGTAGCTGGTGAAATCGTCGCTCCCATAGAAGCCTCCTGGCGAATTGCTTTCGCCTTGTCGGAAGCAGTAGCAAATAGGATCGAAGAAACCCTGGGGGGTTTGGCTGCACCTTGAATTAAATCAAATGCCCTCGGCTAAGCAGCGTTTAACCATAGGTAGTCACTCACAACTGCGAGAACATTTTTCCGCAACGTAGCGGCATTCGCTGGAACACATACGCATATCGTCGCGGCTCAAAAAACCGCAACTTATGCGGCATCTGTTGACGTCCTGCTCACACACACCGACGCAAAACTTCCGCCCCCCATTCATTTTCGCCTGCAACGTGCCGGCTGTGACAAATACCGTTTGGAGAGGCTTGTCGCCCTCGAGGTGCAGTTGATTGGCGGAATAGCCAATCGCGGCTGCAATTAGAATCAGCGCGGGTAACAAAAGGGCGCCAACGAAGATCCATGAATTACATAGCGCACGCATTTTCCCCCGAGAAAACAAAGAGCTTCGCAGTGAACTCAAAGGCATCGTTTGCTCTCTCGTGATGATGGATTCTTATCGCGAGATTTTTTCCAAAACTTTCGACAGGTCTCGAAGAAACGAGGCGTGCTATCTAAGGAACGGTTAGCCACAAGGCCCTCGAAGCGATGCGGTCGCCGATCAAAAGCGCCTGCACGTCACGAGCGAGTTCTACGACAGAAACTATTACGCCCTTCTTCCTCTGCTCTACATAATCGCAAACGCATTGTTGAAGACGCAAACGGCGATACGACCGCCACGATGCAAGACATTACTGGGAGCGCGCTCGCGCGTACGCATTCCGCGACTACGAGACGAGACTTCCAATGAAGAATGCTGCGGAGCGTCGCGCAATGTATATTGTTCGGCGCGTGCTTCTTCATACGCCGCCGCCCGCACATCAAATTAGTAGGTTGCTCAACACAACCACGAATAGCGGAGGGCTAAGGACCCTTACTGTGAAGGGGCCGTTTTTGCGCACGACGGCGGGCCGCAGAGATCGAAGCAAAGCGCAGTGGGCTACTACCACCGAGAAGCGGCTTGAGCTGGAACACCTTGCGCGAGCATATTTGCGCCTGGCTCAACAAGCAGACCGCAACACTCACACGGATGTCGACACCCGACAAAGCTCCGTGGCACCTGCGTTCGAAAGAAACTACGAAGTCCTCGCTCAGCAGTGTGAGCGCCAAGCTGAAAAGGCGCAGACGCCGGCAGAGCGAATTTATTTCGCGAAGCAGGCGGCTACTTTCCGTCTCCTGGATACCCGAAAGAGCAATCAATGCCCCGCACCACCATTGCGCCCAAAGGAAAGAAACGTTTCGTCCGCAGGAAGAAAGGACGTTTTACGAAATCGCAGGTCGATGTCGGGCGCTCGCTAGCGGCAGACCGCCGCAGCAAATCGAAGCGGGTCGTGAAGAAGGGCGATGGCGATAGGGGCGACCAGAAGCGCAGGAAGACGGCGCGCAATAAGCGCTGAAACCTCGGCGTCCGGCTTAGTGTTTAATGAATCCGGAGCGGCGTTAGATTTTCAAAGGCCCATCTGCTAAGGCGCAAAACGTCCGGCCCGTGGGTGAACGCCGCTTCTCATTCAGAGCGCTGCTTCTCCATCCATCCTTCAGTGACAGTCCAGCACGTGCGGCTTTGCGGGCGTTTACCTTCCGCTCTTGCTCTTCCTTCTTCAAACGCAACTGGCGCAGGCGGGCCGTGCGCCCCCGGACTTCTTCGAGTGCGGCAACTTCTTGCGTTTTCAATTTCTCGAAGTCTCAGGGTCGGATTTGCTGTATGAAGGCCGCTTGTGGGCTTCTTCCTTCTTGGTAGCCACCTTTCACCTCTTGCTGTTGATCCATTTCGTTCTCGTTCGCTGTCGGCACGATGCTGGGCGACAGGATCTCCGACGAGAATTTCCATGCGCTTGGCGCGGCCTGCTGCGCTGTCGATGTGTCGATCATACTAGTAGTCGTAAGCCCACAACGATCGGCGGCGGCAGCTCGGGCAGTAGCCGGAGATCAGCACATTGAAGAAATGCTGGCTGTTCTCGCACCCTCACTGAGCAGAGGCCTTTGGCTCGCCCTCGTCGTCATATATCATTTGAAAAGACAGGCCACCGAAGCGCGGCAATAAGCAGATGCGCTAGTTGCTCTTCCTCGGATCGCCCGAGAGCCACTCTTCATTCTTCGAGAGTTCTTTGTAAGCGGCAGCGCGTTTCACGTTGTCCGCCTTCTGTTGCTTTGAGCCGCCGCTACGGCTTTCCCGAAGTTCACGGGCGGCCCTTGAGCGCAGCTTCTCCGATTTATCCGACATGACGTTCCCCAAGAAATCGGCATGTAAATGCAGCTTGAAAAAATCGGTTCCTCAAAAAGAGCCCCGCCGAAGCGGGGCAGTGAGTGAGAGCTAGTGCGAACTCGGGGATGGTTCCTGGCCGGTGCCTTTAACATCGGCCTCGGCGTGGAAGCGATCGGACGGAGTTTCCGTGCGCCCTAAAAGGTCGAGCCATGACTGGGCGATCCGCAGCCATGCAGCACGGTCGCGGGTGTTCTTGGCCTTGTCAGCCAATACCTGAGCGTCGGCGGCCTGCCGCCGGTATTCCTCGTCCCGGTCCATTAATCACCCAATTTTTCGACGAAACGCAAAAGGCGCGGCTCGGGTTCCGGCGGGTGATAAAATTAATTGCCGGGCAGTTCTTGTTTACGGCGGGCGATCTGCACGCAGATCCTGTCCAGCGATGCGGGGTAAATATGTGCCGTCGATTGCCCACCAATGGTCAATTCACTCTATGTTGGCACGCCAAACATCGAGCTGCCAAAAGGCTCGTTCCTTTTTGTTGGCGACGAACTTCCATCGGACCGTCCGAAGTCAAAAGTCTTCGACCCGATGGCTGCGACAGTTTCAATCCTTTGCGCGGCATCGACACGAGGATGGCGCGGGGCCTCGCCCGCAATTTGTATACGTCCACACCAGGCGGCGATAACACCCTCACTGTCCGCAACGGCAGGCGCGCTCTAGCTCGAGCCCTAAGCGAGGAAAGGCGGCTCGATCAACTCAAGGTCCACAGCCGCATTAAGGGAGTGAAAGAAGAAGTCGAGGAAATGATAGACGATCTTCTTTTCACCGATGTGGCCCAGAGCGTCTTTTGCTCCGACAAGGATTTGGCATTCGAGGGGAAGAACAGAAAGGTCTTCGCTCGCATAAACCGCGCCGAGCTGGGTACGAGCGGCATTGCTTCGAATCGAGGACTTAAGGACGGCTTAAGCTAACCACGACGACGCCGAGGAGCTGGCGAATTACGCAGGTCTCCGCCCGGACCCGACGCGCGAGAGCAATCCGTACAATGATTATGTGAGGGAGGCGATGTCTTCGGCGCCGACCGCGATGGCCTGCACAGCTCCGGCCGGTGCTACGACCGTGGTGTCAGCGAGGTCGCACGGCCGGCAGTAGAACGACCCCTGAAGCGGGTCTTGCTCAAGATGAGGCAATAGCCTCACTAGGGCCATTGGCTGTCCGCACTCTGGGCAAAGATGCTCCGTCATGGCGGATTCAACTCAGGCGGAGTGTTTGTGTTCCGATAGATCGTCGTCGCACTGCGGCACACTACAACTCGTTGCGTCCCCGGTGCCGCTCTTCCGCCCTCGCCAAGTCCTCCTCCGCCTGTGAAGCGAAGCGGGCCTTCAGCTGCTCCCACAAGGCGCGTAGGCGCTCGCTTAGAATCCGCTGAGCAAGCCTATTAAGTTTCGGTCGTGGCTCCATGTGGCCAAAACGCAATCCCTCCTGCTGTGTTCCGCCAAAGAAAAGGCCCGCCACGAAGGCGAGCCAAGTGATGGCTGGGAAGCGAAGTGTGCGCACCATACTGATCTGCGAGTGAATTGCTCTGCGGCGCATGTACGCAGTTGGTGACGTTAGTCGTCCTTGAGTGCGTCCTTTACGTCACCGACGGTGTTGCGGACTTCGCCCTTCGCTTTGTCCAGCTTACCTTCGACCTGAAGCTTGCTGTCGCCCGTCAAGCCACCGACCGCGTCCTTGATCGCACCTTTGGCTTTATCCGCCGCGCCCTTGATGTGTTCTTTGTCCATTTGGAACTCCATGTCTCATTGCCCTCTAGGACAACGGCTCAGCGGCAGTGAAGTTGCAGGAGGCAGTACACCGCAACAGTGTGCGCGAATGCGTTATGAAAGCTGCGATGGCGTAGGGTCGTCTTTGTTTTCCGCCACGGTGAGCCCCACTTTGCAGGCGGTGCAGGGGAAGTGCCACATCTGGGGCCCGCTAGGCTGGGCGTAGAACTTATGGCTCAGGACCATCTCTCGTGAACAGTTTGGGCACTGGGGAACTTGGACCATCGCGTCGAGCATCCCGTTAAGGTTATGCCGCGCGGCGCATGACCGTTCCGATGGAACTAGGAGAAGTGTGGCGCTCATGTGGGGTTTCCCTCTATGTCCAATGCACAACGGAAAGCCCGGGCCATCGTTCAAACGCATTTGAAGACAGGTTTAATGAACCATGTAGAGATCGCGCTTGCCGAATGCCATCGCCGTGTCTTCGGTGCCGGTCTGCAGTTCGCTCGTCCAATCAGCATCGGCCGGGTCCGATCCAGCGTCGGTGCGCCAGCGAAGCGGCTGCGGGCAC
>JADMIO011460663.1_pt1 | contig 26469 bp, 22 predicted proteins | sample 8958161 | NCBI WGS metagenome assembly JADMIO01 (sample SAMN16585339, study PRJNA669376) | soil metagenome | isolation source: Crop rotation soil | place: USA: Cullars Rotation, Alabama | collected 2011 | reverse complement strand
CCGGCACCGCCAGCGCCTGGAGCGATGGCACCGTCTGGAATATTACCAGCAACGGCGCGCCTTCACCGGAAAAACCGATGCTGTTATCGGACGTCTCATCGGTCACGGGCTATCGCCCGACTACGGGGATGTATCTGAATAATACGCTGTCCAGCGGCGATTACATGATCGCACAGATGGCGGCACTCATGGACGATACCGGCCTGCAAACCGGCACGCAAAGCAATCCACTACCTGCGCGCAATTATGTGAACACTGTAAGCGATGGGTTCCAACTTCAAGGTGGTATCTATGTGAGTGCTGCGGGTGCGGCTTCATTCACGCAGATTGTGGATGCCTCAGGCGCCGACCGTTCGCCTTTCGGCTATCGCGATGGCTACAGCAATGACGGCGAGCCCCTAAGAGGCACGCCCGCAGCCTATCAGGAAAATATCGCCGGAACCTATTATTCGCATACGGTGAGCTTGGATACTCCACTCCCCGTGCAGAATTACATCGGTACGCTGCCGCTTACCGAAGGCGGTTGGGGCAATTCCATGGCCTTCCAGAAAGCCAGTGGCGGCGATATCGTCGTGACCACGGAAGACAACCCCTTCCCCGTCAAAATGCACGCCCGCGCCAGCGACGGCGAAGGCGGCTATGTCGATACCATCCCGCTCACTACGAGCAACGGCACCATGCTTACACGACTCATCGGCACCACCTATATGGCAGAGGTGAAAACCGATCTCACCAGCGAATCGCTACCGCAGGCAGGCCTTGTCGTGCATTGCATCATGTATGGCAGCAATGCCGGCTCGCTCGTTCCTATCGCCGTCAATAGCAGCGGCGAAATTATCATTGCTTCATAAAACCACCCATTAAGGAGACGTTCATGACCATCACAAAAATCCCCGCTAAAATCGATGCCGATACCATTGCCGTCGTGTTCAAAAACGAGAAAGGCGAAATCGTCAACCGCTACGTAAAAACCAAAGCAGAGCTCGAAGCCCAGCTCGCAGCCATTCCCGACCAGAAAAAAGCGCAGCTTGCCAAACTTGAAGCGGAAGCGGGAAAAGCAGCGGCGGCCATTCAGGCAGATATCGATTTTCTGGCTGCGTAAACAAAAGCTTAGGATGACACCTGCACAGCGATTTGACAAGCATCCACAACGGAGTATATTCCCGCGCATGTTCATAGCTTATAGCTTGATGGCAGTCGTTGTCGTACTGCTTCTGGTTTATCTATTCGTAGCGCTGCTCAAGCCGGAGTGGTTCGCATAATGAACGATACCCTTACGCTCTTATTATGTGTTGCGCTGGTCGCCGTATGGGTAAAACCGCTCGGTAGCTATATGGCGGCGGTGTATCTGGGCCTGCCGCATCCGCTGCTCCGCCTCTTCGGTAAAATCGAACGCGCCTGTTACCGCCTCTGCGGCATCAATCCTGAAAGTGCGATGAGCGCGCGCAGCTATAGTTTCGCTGTCCTGCTTTTTGGCAGTTGCGGTTTTTTTCTGCTGTTTGCGATTTTGTTGCTGCAAGGCATCTTGCCGCTGAACCCAGAACATGTGGAAGGCCTGCCCGCCCACGCCGCTTTCGATGCCGCAGCAAGTTTCATCACCAACACCGACTGGCAAAGCTATAGCGGTGAGACGCAATTGAGTTACTTCTCACAAACCGTTGGCGTCGCGCTGCAAATGTTCCTCTCCGCCGCGACCGGCCTGGCCGTAGCGGTCGCCCTCTGCCGCGCGCTGGCGGCCAAGCAATCGGCATCGATCGGTAATTTCTGGGTCGATATGGTGCGTAGCGTGCTCTATATATTAGTACCGATGTCGCTCATTTTCGGGTTGATACTCGTGTCGCAAGGTGTGATCCAGAATTACGCCGATTACTTAAGCATCACCACCCTCGAGGGTGCATCGGGCAAAATCGCGCAAGGGCCGGTGGCGCTGCAAACGGCGATTAAAATGCTCGGCAGCAACGGCGGCGGATTTTTCGCCACCAACGCCGCGCATCCTTACGAAAACCCGAACGCGATTTCCAACCTTCTGCAAATCACCGCCATCCTTTTATTGCCCGCCACCTTCGTCTACACCGCTGGCATGCTGATGCGCGACCGCAGGCAAGGCATTATGATGCTCGCCGCGATGATCATGCTCTTCGTCCCCTTCACCGGCCTGGTGGTAGCGCAGGAACAAAATGTCAGCCCGAAATTCGACGCAAACGTCATCGACACTTCCGGCGGCAATGTCGAAGGTAAGGAAACGCGCTTCGGTGTCACCACCTCCGCCTTCTGGGGCGCGGCTACCACCGCCACTTCCAGCGGCTCGGCCAACAGCGCCCATGATTCCTTCGCACCGCTCTCCGGCCTCGCGCTCATGGTGTTCATGCAGTTCGGCGAAGTGGTATTCGGCGGTGTCGGCAGCGGATTATACGGCATGATTATTTATGTGCTGATGGCCACCTTCATCGCGGGGCTCATGGTTGGCCGCACACCCGAATTCCTCGGCAAAAAACTCACCCCCTTCGACATCAAAATGACCGCCCTCGCCCTGCTCATCCCCGCCTGCCTCACCCTCGGCGGCACCGCCATCGCGGTGTGCCTCGAAGCAGGCCGCACCGCGGTGAGCAATCCCGGCGCGCATGGTTTTTCGCAAATTCTCTACGCCTTTACCTCGGCAGCCAATAATAATGGCAGTGCGTTTGCCGGCCTCGCCGCCGGTTCGCCTTTTTATAATATCGCGCTCGGTATCTGCATGCTCATCGGCCGCTACGGCGTAATCTTCCCAGTGCTGGCGCTCGCCGGTTCGTTTGCCGCAAAAAATATTACGCCCACCAGCGCCGGTACATTGCCCACCCATACACCGCTCTTCGCCACCATGCTGGTGATGGTCATCTTGTTGCTCGGCGTACTCACCTATGTGCCCGCGCTGGCGCTCGGGCCGATTGCCGAACATTTGCAGATTATGGTGCAGCCATGAAAACCACCGAACTTTTCCGCAGCATTTTTATCAAGCTCACCCCGCGCGTGCAGATGAAAAACCCGGTGATGTTCGTGGTATATATCAGCGCCATCGTTACCTCGGTGCTCATGTTTTTCCCGCAGGATAACGAACCGCAATGGTTCACCATCGCCATCGCTGTGCTCCTTTGGCTCACCGTATTATTCGCCAACGCCGCCGAGACCATCGCCGAGGGTAAGGGCAAGGCACAGGCCGAAAGTTTGCGCGCGCTCAAGCGCGATGTGATGGCTAAAAAATTGCGCAACGCCAATGACCGCAGCGAATATAACGTCGTCCCCGCCAGCAATTTGAGTAAAGGCGATTTGGTGTTGATCGAAGCCGGCGATTTCGTACCGGGCGACGCGCAGGTCGTCCAGGGCATCGCTTCGGTCGATGAATCAGCCATCACCGGCGAATCGGCGCCTGTCATCCGCGAATCGGGCGGCGATTGCGACGGCGTCACCGGCGGTACGCGCGTGCTGTCCGATTGGCTGGTCGCGCGCATCAGCGCTAATCCCGGCGAAAGCTTCATCGACCGCATGGTAAGCCTGGTCGAAGGCGCGAAACGCCAGAAAACCCCGAACGAAATTGCGCTCTCTATTTTGCTCTCGGCCTTCACGCTGATTTTTTTGCTCGCAGTGGCGACACTTCTTCCCTTCTCCATTTTCGCCGCTTATGTGAATGGTTCCGGCAGCCCGGTATCCATCACTGTATTAGTAGCCCTGCTCGTGTGTTTAGCACCCACCACCATCGGCGGGCTGCTCTCGGCGATCGGCATCGCGGGCATGAACCGGCTGCTCAAAGCCAACGTCATCGCCTCTTCAGGCCGCGCGGTGGAAGCAGCGGGCGACGTCAACTGCCTGCTGCTTGATAAAACCGGCACCATCACCCACGGCAACCGCCAGGCGGAAGATTTCATTCCCGCCGATTATGTTTCGGTGATGACGCTCGCTGAAGCCGCCCAGCTCGCCTCGATGAGCGACCAGACTCCCGAGGGCAAAAGCATCATGGTGCTCGCCCGCCGCAAATATAATTTGCCGGATATCGAACAAGCCCCCGAAGGCGCCACTTTCATCGAATTCACTGCTGAAACACGCTGCAGCGGCATCGAATTCGGCGGCCGGAAAATCATCAAAGGCGCATCGGACGCCATCGAAGCGCATGTAAAACTATTGGGCGGCGAAATTCCCGAAGAACTCAAACGCAAAATCGACAATGTCGCGAGAATGGGAGGCACCCCGCTGGTGGTGGCCGACGGCAAGCGCGTGCTCGGCGTGATTTACTTAAAAGACATCGTAAAAATGGGCATCAAAGAGCGCCTCGCGGATCTCCGCAAAATGGGCATCAAAAGCATCATGATCACCGGCGATAACCCTCTGACCGCCGCCGCCATTGCCGCTGAAGCCGGGGTGGATGATTACGTCGCCCAAGCCACGCCCGAACAAAAACTGAAACTCATCCGCAAAATGCAGGCAGGCGGCGAGATGGTCGCAATGGTCGGCGACGGCACGAATGACGCACCCGCCCTCGCGCAATCCGACGTAGCGGTGGTGATGAACTCCGGCACCCAGGCGGCGAAAGAAGCGGGCAACATGGTCGACCTCGATTCCGACCCGACCAAGCTCATCGAAATCGTCGAAATCGGCAAACAACTTCTGATGACGCGCGGTGCGCTCACCACCTTCTCCATCGCCAACGACATCGCCAAATATTTCGCCATCATCCCGGCGGCTTTCATCTCTACCTATCCCGCGCTCGGCGTGCTCGACGTAATGCATCTCGGCTCGCCGATTACCGCCATGCTCGCGGCGGTGATTTTCAACGCGCTCATCATCATCGCCCTCATCCCGCTCGCGCTTAAGGGCGTCAAATACAAACCGCAAAGCGCCGCTCTCTTACTCCGCCGCAACTTGCTGGTGTATGGTCTGGGCGGCGTGGTGGTGCCCTTCGTGGGCATTAAAATGATCGATATGATATTGGTGGCGGTGGGGGTCGTATGAAAAAAATTATCGCCCACAGTAAGCACGCCCTGATGATGACGCTGGTGATGGCAGTGCTGCTCGGCGGCCTGCTGCCGCTGGTGTTTACGGCGATCTCGCAGATTCTTTTTCCCACCGCGTCGCACGGTAGCATTGTGATGCAAAACGATAAGCCCATCGGCTCGACATTGCTCGGGCAGGAATTCAACTCACCACGCTATTTCTGGGGCCGTATGTCGGCGACCACGCCGCCTTATAATGCCGCCGCATCGAGTGCCACCGCATCGAGTGCCACCAATTTTAGCATGGGCAATGCGATGATGCTTGAGAATGCCAACAAGCGCATGGCGCAATTTCCTGCCGGTCAAAAAATCCCGCTGGCGCTCATTACCGCCTCCGGTAGCGGCCTCGACCCGCATATCCCGCCCGCCAGCGCCTATTTCCAAGCCGCGCGCGTCGCCAAGGAACGTAAGCTGCCGCTCGAGCAAATCAACGCGCTGATCGCTACGAATGTCGAGCAACCCTATCTCGGCTTCATCGGCACCGAGCGGGTGAATGTGCTGGCGCTCAATCTCGCACTGGATGGCATCCATGCAAAATGACGATGACCGCCCCGATCCGGACGAACTCCTAAGCCGCATCACGGCGGAGGAAGAACAGGCAAAGCGCGAGGAAACCGGGCGCGGCAAGCTCAAGATTTTCTTCGGCGCCTGCGCGGGCGTGGGCAAAACCTATGCGATGCTCTCCGCCGGGAAATCGGCGCTCGCCGAGGGTATCGACGTGGTGATCGGGCTGGTCGAAACGCACGGCCGCGAGGAAACTACGAAGCTGCTCGACGGCCAGGTGATGTTGCCGCACCGTGAGGTGAGCTATCGCGGCACGCAGCTCAAGGAATTCGATATCGACGCCGCACTCGCACGCAAGCCGCAGCTCATCCTACTCGACGAGCTCGCCCACACCAACACCCCCGGCTCGCGGCACCCGAAGCGCTGGCAGGACGTGGAAGAGCTGCTTGACGCGGGCATCAACGTTTACACCACCATCAACGTGCAGCATTTAGAGAGCCTGAACGACGTGGTAGCGCGCATCACCGGCGTGTGGGTAAAAGAAACCGTGCCGGATGCGATTTTCGACAAGGCGGACGAAATCTCGTTGGTGGATATTCCTTCCGAAGAGCTACTGAAGCGGCTCACCGAGGGAAAGGTGTATATCGCGCCGGAAGCAAAAAAACGCGCAGCGCAAAACTTTTTCAAAAAAAGCAACCTGATCGCGCTGCGTGAATTGGCGCTCCGCCGCACTGCCGAGCGAGTCGATGCGCTAATGGATGTTTATAAAACCAAGGGCAAGGAAAGTCAGGGCTGGAGCGGCGCGGATCGCATCCTCGTCTGTATCGGCCCCGATGCGCTTTCGACCAAATTGGTGCGCTCGGCCAAGCGGATGGCGAGCGGCCTCAAAGCGCCGTGGACGGCCGTTTATGTCGAAAACGAGCGCCACCAGCGTCTGGGCAAGGAAGGCCAGGAGATGGTCGAGCGCAATATCCGCTTAGCCGCACGCATGGGCGCCGATACAGAAATCATCCAGGGCCAGAACGCGGTCGAGGATATCCTCGCCTATGCGCGCGCCGGGAATTTCACCAAAATCATCGTCGGCAAGGCACATAAATCGCGCTGGCTCGAAATCATGTATGGCACACTCGCCGACCAACTCATCCGCGGCTCCGGCGACATCGATATTTACGTCATCACCGGCGACCGCGGCAACCGGCAAATCATGCGCTCCATTTTATGGAGCGGGCAGGCGACGTCCTGGCAATATTATATGTCGGCGCCGCTCATGGTATTGGTAGTGACGTTACTGCTGATGCCATTGCGTTCGCTGGTGCCGCCGGTAAACCTGGTGATGCTCTATTTAGTGGGCGTGGTAGCGGTGGCGTTGCGCTTTGGCCGCGCGCCGTCGATTTTGGCCACGTTGCTCGCAGCGCTGTGCTTTAATTTCTTTTTCGTCACCCCCTCCTTCAGCTTCAAGGCAAGCGAGCTGGAACATATCGTCACTTTCCTGGTGCTGCTCGCCACCGGCGTCATTATAGGCTCGCAAACGGCGCGGCTGCGCCTGCAAGCACTCACCGCACGCAAACGCGAAAAAAACACCGCCTCGCTTTATGCGCTCACCCGCGAACTCACCGCTAGCCGCGGCCGGGTAACGCTCGCCCAAATCGCCGCCACCCACATCGCCGAGGTGATGGATAGCGATGTCTATCTCTGGCTGCCTGATGAAAAAGGCAACCTGCAAACGGTCGTCGCCGAAACCGAGGGCGAAGATGAGAATGCCGACCCGGTGCGCGAGGAAAGCGTCGCCAACTGGGCCTTCACCCATAAACAAAATGCCGGTTTCGGCACCGACACACTGCCCTCCGCCAAAGCGCTTTATGTGCCGCTGGTGGCGTCCGGCATCGTGCTTGGTGTGCTCGGCGTCCGCCCGCGCAACGATACGCTCGAATCCTACAGCACCGACACCATCGATACGCTCGACACCCTCGCCTTCATCACCGCCACTGCGCTGGAGCGCGCCGGGGCAGCACAATTGGTGGAACAAACCATGCTCGAAGCGGAAAGCGAAAAACTGCGCAATATCCTGCTCTCCTCAGTATCGCACGATCTGCGCACGCCGCTCGCGGTCATCACCGGTGCGGCCAGTACGCTGCTGCTCGATAACAGTAAAATCAGCGATGAATATCGCAAAGAACTCTTACGCTCGATTCACGAAGAAGGCGCGCGCCTCGCCCGCATGGTCACCAACCTGCTCGACGTATCGAGCCTCAAATCGGGCTCGGTGAAACTCAACAAAGAGCTTTATTTCATCGAGGAATTGATCGGCTCGGCGCTGATGCGGGTGGAAAGCAAACTCGAAAAACATCTGGTCGCAACCGCCATCGACCACGGATTGCCGCTGGTGCGCATGGACGGGCTCTTAATCGAGCAAGTGCTCATCAACCTGCTCGAAAACGTAGCCGATTACACACCGCCCGGCACGCAGATCACCATCTCCGCCCATGTCGAAAAACCGGATTTACATGTGGTGGTCACCGATAACGGCCCCGGTATCCCCAAAGGCGACGAGGAAAAAATCTTCGATAAATTCTACAACGCCTCGCGCACGGAAAATAAAGGCGGGCTGGGGCTTGCCATCTGCCGCGGCATCATCAAAGCGCATGATGGAAAAATCTGGGCGCAGAACGCGCCGGAAGGCGGAGCGATATTTACGTTTACCTTACCGCTGAAGAGTGATGAGGGTGAGTGAGCACCCACACATGAACGAGCTGATGATCACTTTACAAACGCGTATGCTGCATCAGGAAGAGGAAATCTCACAGCTGAGCCAAGAGCTGTATGTGCAGCAAAAAGAAATCACGACGCTCAAGCAGCAATTTTCCGCGCTTGCCGAACGCTTCCAGTCCCTGACTAATGAGGAAAGCATCGTACGCGACATGGAGCAGGAAACCCGCCCGCCGCATTATTAGCAGGAATGGTGAGCTTTAGTCTTCCGCCTCAACATCATCACCACCGAATGCCAGGTCGGCATCTTCTTCGGCGGCAGCGGGTGCGGCACCATTGCGGGAATCGCTGATATTTTGTGCTGCTTCTTTGAACGCTTCTTCCACATCGGCGGCGATTTCTTCGCCCGAGGTGAGGAGTTTCTGGTCGGCGATATCCGATACCGGGCGCTTGAAGAAGCTCTGGATCATATTCTCTTCGAGCTGCGGCAGGCTGATGGTTTTGTCGGCGATTTCACGCAGCGCCACCACCGAGTCTTTATCATTGTCGCGTTCAATAGTGAGCGGATTGCCGACGCTGATTTGCTTCGCGCGTTGCGATGCAAGCAGCACCAGTTCGAAACGGTTAGGCACTTCCATGATGCAATCTTCTACGGTTACACGAGCCATCGCACTCTCCTAGGGTTCAAAGTATTTTTCGGGAGGCTGGTTTATAAAGCCATTTGGCCGGGAAAACAAGCATTTTTCCCGTTTAGCCGACACTGGCTATAATATATTGGAAGAAAAGGATAATATATGCACGAGATGCCAGATAAATGCTGGCACGTTCACCGTTACTTCGCTGCAAGACGCTCGATCAACCCATCAATACCGTTCTTATTGAGCACCGAAGCGAACTCGGAACGTTGCGTGGTAATCAGGCTCACACCCTCGACGATGATGTCGAACACTTTGAAACCGCCACTTCCTTTACGCACTTTATAATCGATCAGCACCGGTTGCGCATTTTTTTCATCGCCAATGATTTCCATGCTCACGACCGACTCACCGCCTTCCATTTCCTTCGCACCTGTTACTTTGAACGTGCCGTTAGTATATTCGGCAAAGCGCGCAGTGTAATGCTTGGTGAGGAAATCCTTATAGACGCCGATATAGCGTTTTTTCTGGTCGTCCGTCGCTTCGCGCCAAAAACGCCCCATCACGAATTTAGCAACCCAATCGAAATCGAGATTGTCCTTAAACAACGCTTCCAGCGTCGATTGCTTTTTTTCCTTGGAAAGATTTTTATCGCGGATGACGGTCAGCGCCTGGTTCCCGAGCTTCTCGATATAGCCCGCCGCTGGGTTTTTCACCGACGCGCTGGCCGCAGACGCCTGCTGACCCGCCGAAAGCAGCAATAGCACCACCGCGCCATAGCGTAGGAAATTCCGCATTATCATTACTGTGCCTTCGCTCTTTCCCATGCACATGAGCGTGCTGCTCGTGCTTTTTTGATTTCGCTCGCGCGGTGCTGCGTATAGCCGCTGCGGAATGTCACATACGGATCGAGCGAAGATTTGTTGATATCCTCGATGATATTATAATATTGCGAGCGCGTATCCACCACCGTCACCGTCCACAGCGCGACCGATGCTCCTGTGCTGTCGACATACATCGCCGGGTGCATGAACGCATCCGCTACGCGGCCGATGCCGTCACGTGCGCCCGAGGGGCCTAAAATCGGCAGGAACAAATAGGGACCCGATTCCACGCCATAGAGCGCCAATGTCTGACCGAAATCGGTCGTGCGGTTTTCCAGGCCAACTGCCGTCGCCACATCGAACAGGCCGCCGATACCGATGGTGCTGTTGAGCAGGAAGCGCCACAACGTTACAAAGCTATTTTCCGGGTCGGCCTGCAGTACCGAGTTGCCGAACGTGATCGGCTCTTGCAGATTATCTACGAAATGATGCACCATCGTCTGGCCTTGCTCGGGCATCACGCCGCGATAAACTTGGGTGATCGGTTTCAGCACCAGCCCATCAATGACATAATTCAGGCGATACATGCCGCGGTTGAAGGGCTCCCATGGGTCATTCTCGCTGTCAGCAGCATGGGTGCAGGCCGTAGCGAGCAAAGCAAGACCGGCAACCAGTGCCAATTTCAATTGTGTAGATGTGGGCAGCAAAGACATGGTAGCTCCTAAATAGTTCAAGACACTCTCCAGTATATCTTGACTTATCATGGTTAATTTAGTGTGCTAAATACACGACCCTGGAATAAAAAACACTATGCAGCATTACACAAAATACAAAATTACCTTAGCTGTTGCCAAAACGCCACAAAGGACCGCCCCGTGACCGCCAACCAGCTCTGCCAGCGCTTCGACCGGCCACCGCCGCGCGTGTCCTTCGAGTTTTTCCCGCCGAAAACCGCCGAGATGGAAGCGAAATTATGGGAAACCGTACAGACCCTCGCCCCCCTTGCCCCGAACTTTGTCTCGGTGACTTACGGCGCCGGCGGCTCCACGCGCGAACGCACCCATGCCATCGTCGCCCGCATCGCCAAAGAAACCAATATCAAACCCGCCGCCCATCTCACCTGTGTCAGCGCTTCCCGCGCGGAAGTAGATGCAGTAGCAAAGAGCTATTGGGAAGCGGGCGTGCGGCACATCGTAGCGCTGCGCGGCGACCCGCCGCAAGGCACCGCCGGCTATGTCCCGCACCCGGAGGGCTACCGCTATAGCTGCGACCTGGTGGCCGGGTTGAAACGCATCGCCGATTTTGAAATCACCGTCGCGGCCTTCCCCGAAAAACACCCGGATTCCGCAAGTTTTGAAGCCGACATTGACTATTTGAAAAAGAAAATCGATGCAGGCGCGACGCGCGCCATCACCCAATATTTCTTCGATGTCGAACATTATTTCCGTTTCATGGAGCGCGTGCGCAAAGCGGGTATCACCATCCCCATCGTGCCGGGCATCCTGCCGGTGGGGAATTTCGCGCAGGTGAAGAAATTTTCGGCGATGTGCGGCGCCAGCGTCCCGGATTGGCTGGGAAAACTGTTCGAGGGTCTCGACAACAATCCGCCGATGCGCAATCTGGTAGCGGTCACGGTCGCCGCCGAGCAATGCCACCGGCTGATGGAATTTGGTTGCCAAGACCTGCATTTCTACACCCTGAACCGCGCCGATTTAAGCGCTGCCCTCTGCCATATGCTGGGTGTGCGGGGCTAATTATTAGAATATTAAGGTAAATATACTAACATATTCCTGTTTCCCCACAGGAGTATTAAGCGCGTGGACGATAAAGATTACGAGCAAGCAGCAACGATTCTACTAGAAGAAATGGGTATTTCTTTAGGCATGACAAAGCGGGAAGTGCGTGGCAATCGATTATACGTCTCGTTTACTTCGGAAGAATATCCCAACCTGCGCAATGGCGAAGCACAAACCCTAGAGCCGGATGGCACGCTCAAGACTAAGGCCTACCAATTATTCGAACAATTCGGAGTTGCCCCGGACGAGATACAGTTAGCGCCCGAACGCAATAACGACGGCCAAACCACCTTTGTTAGAAGCACGTTTCACCACAATGGAACACAAACCTACCGCAGCGTCGTGGAAGCTAGCGTGCCTCTCAATAAAATGGATAAAGACAAAGCCGACCGCATTGTCAAACAAGCACAGGTAGCAAACGACATAAAGCATGAATTATACAGCATAACCAACCATGTGTGTGGACGGACGGCTATCGTAGAACCCCACACCATCGCCCAGATCCGTGGCCTGCTGACCGAGGAATTGGAAGCGCGCGACGGGAAAAACATTATCGCAATGCTTGATAAAAAGATAGATATGAGAGCCGACCCTACGCAGCCCGTGCATTTGGACGTGAAAGAGCTGGGCCCCGACAAGGGGAAAATTTTAGTGGACGCCATCAAAGCTGCAAAGCAAAAGCACATAGAAAACCACGAAAGAGCGCTAGATGAAAAACTTATGGCTAAGACCCCGGGGCTACGCGAAACACCTGAGCAAATGCGAGAGATTTTGCAAGCGCTAGGATTGAATGCATTCACCCTGGAACGTGGACGCGTAGCAAGTGAAAAAACTTTGATCCTCACCTTCTCCGAGCCGATTCCACTGGCTGCCAAGGATACTTTGCAGGCACTATTAAACGCCACCGCAACTACCTTCTCTACCGATGCCCGTCATACTCGATACTATATCGATATCTATCCGAATAATAAGGAAGATGTTATCCCCGCGAAAGCGCGTTCGCGACCTTCACCGGAACCCACTTTGGCCGCGCATTTCAGCTGGCGTGCACCTGATATTGAGCCTGCTAAACCTGCCATGGTCAAAAAAATCCGGATCGTACCGACAAAAAATTTCCCACGCCCGCCGGATGATGGAAATGTACGCACCTCCCCAGATTTTACTACTGAAGAGCTGGTACATTTGGTGGATAGATTACACAAATTCAATTGGAGTCATCGAAAAAATGAGATGCTGCGGGCGATGGATACGGAAAGCACCCGCCAGAAATAAAGCTTAAGCACTAGCCGCCAGCTTATTCATAAACCCTGCATCGTCATCCAACAGCAGCAGGCCGATATGCCGGCTGATGTCCTCCAGCAGTTCGTGGATTACAGGTTGCTCTTCCTTGGAAAAATCGGAAAGCACATGGCCATGCACCAATGTCTTATCGCCCGGGTGGTCGATGCCGATGCGTACGCGTTTATATTCGGGGCTTAGATGCGCGTCCAAACTCCTGAGGCCGTTATGCCCGCCATTGCCTCCGCCGGTTTTCACGCGGATTTTGGCGAGCGGCAAATCCAGCTCGTCATGAAACACGATGATATTTTCCAGCGGAATTTTAAAAAAACGCATAAGCTCGATACTCGGCAGGCCGGATTTATTCATAAAAGAAAGCGGCTTGAACAGCAGCGTTTTTTTTCCGTCAATCGTCGCCTCGGAAATCGCGCCGCCGAATTTGAGCTGCTCCTTCGCCGCGTTATAATTCGCGCGCAATTTATCAATCACCATGAAACCGACATTATGCCGGTGACCGGAATAGGATTTGCCAGGATTGCCGAGGCCGATGAGGAGGAAGGGATCCATGAGTCGAGAGTCGATGGAGTCGATGAGTCGATAAGTAAAAATCGACTTATCGACTATATCGACTTATAGACTACTTCTTCTTGTCATCTTTCTTCGGTTCTTCCTTCTTCGCGCCGGCTGCCGCTGCTGGAGCCGCTGCTGCGCCTGCTGCTGGTGCTGCCGCTGCTTCCGCTGCCGGTTTCACTTCTTCATCGGCGCTCGAACGTCCGGCAACCGCAGCCACCGTGAAGTTGCGCTTGATGGTAGGCACGACGCCTTTAGGCAGCGTCACGTCTTTGATATGCACACTGTTGCCGATATCGAGCGCAGTAATATTCACTTCGATATGCGTAGGAATCGCTTCCGGCGCGCATTCGAATTCGATTTCGTGGCGCACGACGTTCAGTACGCCGCCGCGCTTGATGCCCACCGATTTATCCTGGCCGGTAAATTTCACTGGCACCGACACGCGCAGGCTCACGCCTTTTTCCACCTTGATGAAATCGACATGCTCGATCTGGTCCGTCACCGGATTGAACGACAAATCTTTCGGCAGCGCCTGGATGGTTTTGCCGTCGAGCGCGATATCGACCAGGCGCGAACGGAAGCGGCCTTTTTGATATTCAAGCGTCAGTTCTTTCGCCGAAAGCGCGATGGAAACCGGCTGCTGGCCTTTGCCATACAGCACGCCCGGAAGCTTGCCTTCACGGCGCAGCGCGCGCGCTACACCTTTGCCCGCGTCGGTGCGGGTAGTGGCGGTGAGGGCGGAAGATTTAGTTTTGGTTGCAGTAGTCATTGGGTTTCTCCTTATAAATTAATCAAATAAACTCGATACGCTGGTTTCTTCGCTGATGCGCTTGATGGCTTCGCCCAAGAGCGCCGCTACGGAAATCACGCGGATATTTTTGGCCTTTTTTATTTCGTCGGTGGTCATGATGGTGTCGGTAATGACGAGCGAGGTGAGCACCGATTTCTCCACACGCTCGATGGCCTTGCCGGAAAGCACGCCATGGGTCACATAAGCAGCAACCGAAGCCGCACCCTCTTTCATCAGCGCCGCCGCCGCGTTGCACAGCGTACCGGCGGAATCGACGATGTCATCGAATAAAATACAATCGCGGCCTTTCACGTCGCCGATGATGTTCATCACTTCCGAGTGCCCGGCTTTTTCACGGCGCTTATCGACGATGGCGAGGTCAGCACCGATGCGGTTGGCAAGCCCGCGCGCGCGCACTACACCGCCAACGTCGGGCGATACCACCATAATATTGGCGGGGTTTTTGAAATGCGATTTAATGTCTTTGATAATCACCGGAATGGCATAAAGATGGTCGAGCGGAATATCAAAAAATCCCTGAATTTGCCCGGCATGCAGGTCAATCGTGAGTACACGGTTCGCGCCCGATGCCGCGATAATATTCGCCACCAGCTTCGCAGAAATCGGCGTACGCGGCCCCACCTTGCGGTCTTGCCGCGCATAGCCGAAATAAGGAATCACCGCCGTCACCCGCCGCGCCGAAGCGCGTTTCAGCGCATCCAGGCACACCAAAAGCTCCATGATATGGTCGTTCGCCGGGTAGCTGGTCGATTGCACGACAAACACATCTTCGCCGCGCACATTCTCGTGAATCTCAACGAAGACTTCCTGGTCGGCAAAACGCTTCACGCTCGCTTTGGTGAGCGGCTGACCCAAATATTCCGCCATCGATTCCGCCAGCGCAACGTTGCTATTGCAAGATATAATTTTCATATCCACACCGTATTATTTCGACAAACAACGATCCTTCATTTGCATTGCTCCAAATGAATTCGGCCAATTAAGATCAGGCTTGGCTCCGCCGTTTTGTCGTGATTAGGGGCGCTGTTTAGCAGGTGAGGCGGGCTTTGTAAAGCGCTAAAATACCCGGCTATAGCCCTGAAAAACGCCAGACCCCGCCATTCGGCGGGGATTGCGCTTAATGCACCACACCCGCTTCGCCTTCTGGCTTTACCAGCGCCGCAATGGGGGCTTTCGGCTCTTTCCATTCGACAGCTTCGGGCGCGCGGGTGAGAGCGTGTTTCAGCACTTCGTCGACTGTCGCTACCGGGATGATGGTGAGGTCGCGTTTCACGTTTTCGGGGATTTCCTCGAGGTCTTTCACATTTTCTTCCGGAATCAGCACGGTGGTGATGCCGCCGCGCAGTGCCGCGAGCAGCTTCTCTTTCAGGCCACCAATGCCCAGCACACGGCCACGCAATGTGACCTCCCCGGTCATCGCCACGTTTTTCTTGACCGGGATGCCAGTGAGCACCGACACGATGGCGGTGGTCATGGCGATACCCGCCGATGGGCCGTCTTTCGGCGTGGCGCCTTCGGGCACGTGCACGTGGATGTCTTTGGTTTGGAAGGTCGGCGGAATAATGCCGAAATCAAGCGAGCGCGAGCGCACATAAGAAATGGCGGCCTGCACCGATTCCTGCATGACATCGCCCAGTTTGCCGGTGATGGAGGTTTTGCCCTTGCCCGGCATGGTGACGGCTTCGATGACCAGCAGATCGCCGCCCACTTCCGTCCAGGCAAGGCCGGTGACCATGCCGACCAGGTCGGTTTTTTCCGCTTCGCCGTAGAGATATTTTTTTACCCCGGCATATTTGCCGAGATTATCAATGGTGACTTCGATTTTCACGCTCGTCGCCAGCACGATTTCTTTCACCGCTTTGCGGGCAAGGTTGGCGATTTCGCGCTCGAGGTTGCGCACACCGGCCTCCCGCGTGTAGTAGCGGATGAGGTTGCGCAGCGCTTCGTCGGTAATATTCCACTCGCCCTCTTTCAGCCCGTGCATTTTGAGCTGCTTGGCGATGAGGTGGTTGCGCGCGATATGCACTTTTTCATCTTCGGTATAGCCCGGGATGCGGATGATTTCCATGCGGTCGAGCAGCGGGCGCGGGAGGTTGGTGGAGTTGGCGGTGGCGATAAACATCACGTCCGACAAATCGTAATCGACTTCCAGATAATGGTCGCCGAATGTTTTATTTTGCTCGGGATCGAGCACCTCAAGCAGCGCCGCTGCCGGGTCGCCGCGATGGTCGTTGCCCATCTTGTCGATTTCGTCGAGCAGCATGAGCGGGTTCGACGACTTCGCTTTTTTCATCGACTGGATGAATTTGCCCGGCATCGAGCCGATATAAGTACGGCGATGGCCGCGGATCTCGGCCTCGTCACGCACGCCGCCCAGCGAAATACGCACGAAATTGCGGTTGGTCGCGCGCGCGACCGATTTCGCGAGCGAGGTTTTACCCACGCCGGGAGGCCCTACGATGCAGAGAATCTGGCTCCTCACCTGCTTGGTGCGCGCCTGCACCGCGAGATATTCAAGAATGCGCTCTTTCACTTTTTCGAGGCCGTAATGGTCTTCGTTCAGAATGGTTTCCGCGCCGGGCAAATCACTCACAATGCGCGTCGGGCGCTTCCACGGCAGCGTCAGAATCCAATCCAGATAATTGCGGATGACCGAGGCTTCCGCCGACATCATGTTCATCGTACGCAGCTTTTTAATCTCATGCTCGCATTTTTCTTTCGCCTCTTTCGACAGGCGGATTTTTTTCATCTTGAGCAGAATTTCGCCGATTTCATCTTTGCCCTCTTCGCCTTCGCCGAGCTCTTTCTGAATCGCTTTCATCTGTTCGTTCAGGTAATATTCGCGCTGGGTTTTTTCCATCTGGCGCTTGACGCGGCTGCGGATACGACGCTCGGTGTTAAGCACCGAAATCTCATTTTCCATCAGCCCGAAAATATGCTCCAAACGATCAGGAACCGAGAGAATCTCGAGGATTTTTTGCTTCTCCGCGATATCCACCGACATGTGTGCTGCGATGGTATCGGCCAGCAAACTGGCATTGGTGATTTTATTCACGGTGCCCAGCGTCTCCGGCTGGATTTTTTTGTTGAGCTTCACATATTGCTCGAACTGCCCAAGCACGGTGCGGCACACCGCTTCGATATCTTCGCCCGCCGTCTGCACATCTTCCGCCACCTGCGCGGCCACCTGGAAAAATTCGCCTTGTGTGAGGAATTCGGTAATCCGCGCGCGCGCGATGCCTTCGACCAGCACCTTCACCGTGCCGTCCGGCAAGCGCAAGAGCTGCAGGATATTGCCGATCGTGCCCATGCGGTAAATATCGGTTTCTTTCGGATCGTCAACGCCGCCGTTTTTCTGGGTGACGAGCAGCACTTTGCCTTCCTGCTTCACCACCTGCTCGAGCGCGCGCACCGATTTTTCGCGGCCGACAAACAGCGGCACCACCATCGAGGGGAACACAACAATATCGCGCAACGGCAATACGGGAAAACGGGCGATCACAGGTTGGGGCATAGGTTTTAAGGGGTTCGGTTGATTTGCTTCTTGATCTTCTAATATAATCCATCTAATGACCGTTTACTAGGGGGTGAGTAGGAAAATTATTTTTCCTTTATTATCCAATAGCATAAGCCCGGGTGGCGGAATTGGTAGACGCACCAGATTTAGGTTCTGGCGCCGCGAGGCGTGGGGGTTCGAGTCCCTTCCCGGGCACCATAGATAGCTTTAACTTATTAGGAAGGTATTCCTGATAAGGTTGCAATATGCCCTTAGTGACAATTACACAGCAAAATCAAGAGGAAAAATCCCGCGTCAGCAAAATGGGCGCAAATGAAGGGTGGGTAGGATAAGGCTATGAATGAAGTTGTGCCCGATATACCAGACTGGATGATTAAAGAAGACGATCCGGTGCTGGCGGAAATTGCAAAGCGCATCGAGCATCTTGAAATTGGTATCAATGCGCAGGCCCCCGTCGATCCCAAGAACCCGCCCGATCCCAAGCACCCAACTGATCCGACATGCACCTCCCATTGCCTCGGGCATTATGTCTGGGAAGATAAGAATGGCATCAAAAAAAGCGTCCAACTGCATGTCATCCACGCGGTGGATGTCATTATCACCGATGGCAAGAAAGTCGTAGTGATCGAGCGCAAACAACCACCCGCCATGGGCAAGCCGTGCTTTCCCGGCGGTATGCTCGATCCGCTCGATCCAGCACGTAATGGGGTGGAAACGGCGGAGCAAGCGGCGATACGCGAAGCCATGGAAGAGGTGTCCATCGAGCTGAAAAGCAAGGGCATACCGGTAGGCAAGCGCATCATGAACCGCCCGGGAGACGTGCGTATTTGTGCCGGCAATGGGTTGAAGACGAAATATGGCGTGCATGATGGCGATATCTTCATGGTGACGACCCAGCCGATGCTGTTTCATGTCGATAATGTCGATGCGCTGAAGCTCAAACCAGAGTCAGATGCCAAACTAGCCAAAAAGATGGAAATCAATGATTTGCGCGCAGGTGGGCATGACAGCATGGGGCCGGACCAATATGAAATGCTCATGGAAGCCTTCGGCAACCGCAAACGCATCAGCAAAAGGCTCTGGAACCAACAATCCGATCAAGGGGCGGGCATGGCACTTTAACCTATCCCCCCTTGAATTCCCCCCAAATTCGCGCTATATTGAGGGCTTAAGTGGTACTGCCCGGTTCGTCAGGTACATTGTCCTTGGACCGATAATCTTAGCATCGGGAGCTGTCCCTAGTGAAGGTCTTGCCTTCGCATATATGGCGCCCACCTGTACTTACGGGTCTGCATGCGACATGATCAACCAACGGCCAGGGTGGTTCCGCTTATCTTTGAAATTGTGCTCAAGAAAAAACAAAAAACGTGGTTTTTGTTTTTTCCTTGGCGCCGCACGGACTGCGCGCCGTTCCGCCGTAGGCGGACCAGTTAAAAGTAGCCAACCTTCGGTTGGCGGGGCGCTAGGAAGAATTTTCTTAGGAAATCTGATCCGCCATCCGCTCAATCCGCCCGGCCAGCTCGCCCAGCGTATCGAGCATCGCATTTTCCATCTCGGCCATGCGCCCGCTATCGCTGGTTTGCCGCGCCTGCCCCGCCGTTTTGGTGAGCGCGCGCACTTCCTTGCCCAAACGGTCAATTTCTTTTTTATTTTCAATTGATTCGTCGGCCATCATCAGCCCCGCCAGCAAAAGCGACATCACCTCGCCCGGATCGCCGCCCATCTGGTAGGCGAGCTGGTTCACCCGCTCGTCCAGGTCGAAGGAAAGCGTGCGCAGATGCTCTTCCTGCCCATCATCGCAGGCAATATGATATTCTTTTCCGTTTATCCGAATGGGAACAATAGCCATAAATTTATATAAATCAGCATGTTATTAAACAATTACGAAATATGACAACTCCATTCATACAGCAATTTTCCAATTGTCACATTAGTTTCATGCAACTTTAGCCATTTTTCCGATACAGTAGGAGATGGAGAAGACTGTAAAGCATATGGCTGGAAACGAGAAATATCTAGAAACTTATAAGATCGCATTCGAAGGCGTGAAGCAGGAAACGGCGCGCATGCTGAAAGAAAACTACGCCCTCGTTTACGCCACGGCGACTCAAAAACTCGGCCACAAACTTACGCCCCCAGCAGATTTGCAAAAGGATGAAGAAGCATTCCTGCACATGGCGGACGAGTTCATCAAGGACGGTAAAGCCCATTTACCGGGCATGAAGAGTGGGGAAACGGTCTCGCTCAAGCAGCTCGATGATGAATTGCAAAAAGATGCCGGCGCGCGCAAAATACTGGAAAGCCTCGATGCAAAACATGTCCAGGATTTAGTACCCACTTTCACGCAGGCAGAAAAAATCGCAACGACGACCGCCAATGCGGTGAGCTCCATACGGGATGGATATGTAAGTTATTCGTACAATGTAGCCGCTGCTTATACAAATGCTGCAGGCACTGCCGCTTCGGATTGGTACAACGGTAAAACGTCCAAGGAAGATTTGAACGCAAACGCCAAAAAAGCCATGGCAGAAAAATTCAAATCCACCGTCAGCAGCGCCATCGCGGAATTAAAAACTAAAAATCCCGACATGAAGGCAGTGCTCAATAAAGGAAACGTCGATTTTATCGAAAGCAGCGTTTACAACGCGGCGATGGGAATCAAGGCCGATCCGGATATCCTAAAGAAAACCGCCATACTGCCTCCCGATAAAGCATTCAAGAGCTCCATCGGCGTCGGCATTTATGAAACCGCCTTCGCCCAAACCCAAAAAGGTATCAACGACGGCATCGACGAGGAAACCAAGAAAAAAGGCTTCTGGGGCGGCATCGCCAATTGGCTGGGGGCGGATCTGGCGAATTTTCTCATCGGCATCATCAACGCCATCCTCGGCATGTTCGGCCAGAAACCGTTTGATTACATCCCGAACGCGAACGAAGTGAAAACCGCATCGCATGTAGTGGCCCAATCGGTGAGCAACGCGCTGGCCGGCGATAGCCCGCCGCGAACACAGGAAGAAGCACATGCGCGGGTGCAGCAGGAGGTGCTGGCGAATTTGAAAAATAACAAAAAGAAATTCCCTTCCTTGGCGCCGCATTTCGAGAAAATATCCAGAGAAGCCGGCAATGGCGCAAAGGGATTCGATCTGAATCTCGTCAATAACTCTCAACAAGCGTGGGGTGTCCATAACTCGCCGATACAAACAATTACTGCCCCTACCCCCGCCAGCGCTCCGGTGGTGCCGAAAGCACCTGACAAAACCGCACCCGCTAAGGCAGATGGCAAAGATGTGCAGCTCGCCGCATTGGATAAAGCGCTTACCCATCTTCTCGATGTAAATAACGTGAAGCTAGAGAAATCGACAACCAACGAAGAACTCTATGAATGGATTCCAGTCAAGCTGATGGGGACGGAAATACTTGCCGGCCAGTCAAAAAAATATAATAGACCTGATATTCTTACCGATGCTTTGAAGAACGATAAGAAACTTCCTGCAAAGTTGGAAGAAGTGAAGAAAGCAATGCTGCAAGGAGCAGCATCAGCCTCGGATCCTGTTGTAGGCGCAGTAGAGGGATTATTTAAATATGAGCCGCTCAAGAGTTTCGCTACAGCGAACAGGAAATCGTTTTTCATCGATCAGCTGAAGGCAGAATATGACAAAGTCCTATTAGAAGAGAAAAGTAGGGCCTCAGCCAAAACTGATGGCAAAGGCGCATCCCTTACGCCCGCCAATACCAACCAGGCCGATACACGCCTGGTCGAGTTGGCTAATGATTTCCGCACTAATGGCAATAAAATACCTGTTAACGGAGCGGGAGCGCATGGGCTAGGCCCAAATGGCCTGCCACCGCAAGACCGCAATATAAGCGGCATTACCTGATTTTTTGCATTTTCCCACTTTTCTGCATTTTTCCCCCTTCCGTGACATGCGCGGGCTATGAGATGCTCTGTTTATAAGGGAGGGTTTGAAAAGCCCTTAACTGTCATTACCGCGTCGAGAATGACAGTTCTACTGAAAAACAAAGAGAAAACACAAAATCCTCTGGGAAAAACCTACCAAAATCTGGGAAAGCATGATGAATAATTGGGAGAACAGAACGAAACATTGGGATAATACCACCAGATTGTGGGAAAGCACCCCCGAACACTGGGATGCGTTCAGCGCAATTCGCGCGTCATCGCGAAGGCGACATCCGGGAAATCTTTCTGGATACGTTCCAAATGCCAGGCGTTGGGCGCAAGATACGCCAGCTGCCCACCCGCATCTTCGGCGGTGTTATATTTATTTTTCTCGCAGAAGTTTTCCAGCGCCTTTTTATCTTTCGCCTTCACCCAGCGCGCGGTGGTATATTGCACCGCCTCGAAGCTCCCCTTCACGCCATATTCCGAAGCGAGCCTTGATGCGATCACATCAAACTGCAACGCCCCCACCACCCCGATAATCCATGGCGACCCATCGAGCGGCTTGAAAATCTGCGACGCCCCCTCTTCCGAAAGCTGCTCCAGCGCCGCTTTCAGTTGCTTCGATTTCAGCGGGTCATCCAGCCGCACACGCTGGAATAATTCCGGCGCGAAGCTCGGAATGCCGGTGAAATAAATCGTCTCACCTTCGGTCAGCGAATCACCAATCCGCAAATGCCCATGCCCCGGAATCCCGATAATATCCCCCGGCCACGCCTCTTCCGCCAGCTCCCGCTCACGCGCGAGGAACATCACCGGATTATTAAGCGCCAACGTTTTTCCCGAGCGCACATGGAGCACTTTCATGCCGCGTGTATATTGGCCGGAGCAGATACGGAAAAAGGCGATGCGGTCGCGGTGGTTCTTATCCATGTTCGCCTGGATCTTGAACACGAACCCAGAAAATTTCGCCTCTTCCGGCGCCACCGTGCGAGGATCTGCCGCCTGCACCCGCGGCGGCGGCGCGAATTCGCAGAGCGCTTCCAACAATTCACGCACACCGAAATTATTGACCGCCGAACCGAAAAACACGGGTGTCACATGGCCTTCTAAATAATGCTCGCGGTCGAATTTCGGATAGATGGCCTTCACCATCGCCACCTCTTCGCGAAACTGTTTTAATTCCGCCTCCGGAATGAATCCGTCGAGCTTCGGATCATCAGCACCCTGGAATTGCATCGCTTCCACAATATGCGAACCCTGCTTGTTATCGAACAGATACAGCGTATCGGTAAACACGTTAAAGCATCCCCGGAAACGCTCGCCCATCCCAATCGGCCAGGTGATCGGACACACCGTAAGCGCCAGCGTTTTCTCAATCTCATCCAGCAGCGCAAACGGCTCTTTCGTCTCGCGGTCCATCTTGTTGATGAAGGTAATAATCGGCGTATCGCGCAACCGACACACTTCGAAAAGTTTGAGCGTCTGCGCCTCGATCCCCTTCGCACCATCGAGCACCATCACCGCACTGTCGACTGCCGTCAGCGTACGATAGGTATCTTCCGAAAAGTCTTTGTGGCCGGGCGTGTCGAGCAAATTGATAGTCTTGCCATTATATTCGAACGTCATCACCGACGCCGTCACCGAAATCCCGCGCTGTTGCTCAATCGCCATCCAATCGCTGGTCGCCGATTTACCGCCCTTCTTCGCCTTCACCGCACCGGCCAAATGAATCGCGCCGCCGAACAGAAGCAGTTTTTCGGTAAGCGTCGTTTTACCGGCATCGGGGTGGGAAATAATCGCAAAAGTGCGGCGCGTGAGGTGGGGGTGCATTAGAATGATCTTGGTTTATTTACAATGTGCGGCCAGTTTCTAGCGGATTTAATAGAGTCAAGCCATGTCTTTTAGGATCTTTTATTTCATCGTCCGTAGCTTCTCTTTGTGTCCATATTTTATAATCTTTATCGCCTTTCATCGCGTCCTTATGTTTCTTCATCTCGGCATCCGCATCATTTATAGCATATTTTGCCGCATTCCTTTGCTGAACGATAGGATCATGCGCCTTCTGGCATTTCGTAATTTCCGTACCAACCAATTCATGGCAGCCGAATGACATCGATAAATGTTCAAGTACTCGCGGAGGCCGGGTAGGAAGCAGGAACTTAGTCTCATAGATTTGTTTTTGTATTTCTGCCATCGCCTCATTGGTATGTTGCAAATTAAATCCATCAAAAACGAAAACGAATTCGTCGCCCCGGTTACGGCGCGTTACAAAATCGAATTTATTATTTACAGATCTTTTTAAAATATCAGCGACATAGTGCAGGATCATATCCCCCGCCTCATGTCCTAAATTTTCGTCTTTATTGATTTGCCCGTAATTATTCAGGTCGCAAAATACTACAGTAGCTGGGCCTTCCTGAGTGGGTACGGCAATGCCCGCCACTAGCGGCTTGGTGATTTTTTCACGCTCCGCCCGTTCGGCCATAAGGCCGGATAGCCTGGTGATGAATACCTCAAAGGTTTCAAGATCCGTTTGTGGATCATGGGATGCTACATATTTCCATTTGTCTAATTCTTCCAGCAACCATTTATATGTCGTTGCATGCTCTTCGGCCGTCGATTCACGCGTCAGCCGCGCTCCCGGCACAATGCTGTTAACGGTTTCAAAAACTATGTCGATGAGCTCTTGAGTTAAAGATACCACGGTCTTATCGCCTTGTTGCAAAGCAGATAAATTAACTATTTTTTTACTTTATGCAACGGATTTCTTATCCCAGCTCCCCGCCGCTGTCTGCTGGTAATAATGCAGCTCACAACCGGAATCCTTATAGTTTTTCCAACGCGCGCGGGCGGCACTTAAACTTTCCGGGCTGCCGCCATCGAACATATCGATGACACGGTCGTAAGGCGCTGGGCTTTCCGCCAACGCGCCGTTGGTAATGAACAGGATTTCTTTCGCACCGACATCCTGGGGAATAGCCGCAGTAAGCAATATCGGATGCGATGCGGCATTGCCATCGCGCGCGCTGCCGTGTGGGAGGAAGCTATCCTGGTCGTATGTCCACAATAATTCATTCAGCTTCTCCACGCGTGCTTCATCGGTGAGCACCACGGTACGGAAGCCGCCCGCGTAGGATTTTTCGAGCAGCTTCGGCAACGCACGTTCGAGCGGCGTGGTGGTGAGGTGATAGAAATGGATGTACATGGCAGCCTTAGTAATAACCACCGTTAACAATGATGCAGTAAAAAAGGCTTTGCAAGATATAATTAACGACCTGTTGGCTCTCGGGATTGGTCTCTTTTTTGTAACCGCTGTTGCGATATCTTCAGGATATCCTCGAACAAACTCAAATCTGGAATTTCTTGCGCGAGAGACTGGAGTGTTTCTTCAATCTTCTCATGACCTTCCTTCGGGGGTATTTCTTCAGAAGTAGTAGGGATTAATGACGGACCGAATTGGTAATATAAATGATTTTCATCTCCTGCGTATGCTGATCTTGTATAGCGAAAATTACGGTTTTCTCTAAAAGATTCGTGAATCTTGTCATCTATATAAGACTTGATATCCGCTAACATTCTTGCTTGCCAACCTCCTTTAACCTTAGAGTCAAGCTCTGAATTAGGATTAACTGAGACAATACTCGTCAGAAATCTATGCTCATCATCATCACGTTTTATCATGCGCCCATTTAACGAAGCAACGCGAAGAACAATACGCTGCCCAGCAATCGTATAGGTTTTAACAGCCTCAAACCACATTTCACTCTCATTCAAACTAAATAATTATCGTAGCCGCAAAATTTAGTATATAAAACAAAATTTAATTTCATACCTTATTCATAATATTCTTCGACTAATTGATTGAGCAGCCGCACGCCATAGGCCGTGCCGCCTTTCGGGCAGATGTCGGAATCTTTTTTGCTCCAGGCGGTGCCCGCGATATCGAGATGCGCCCAGGGCGTGTCGTTCACAAAACGCTGCAGGAATTGCGCGGCGGTGATGCTGCCCGCCTCGCGGTCTTTGCCGATATTCTGCATGTCGGCGATGTCGGAATTGATTTGCTTGTCATAGACATCGGCGAGCGGCAGGCGCCACACTTCTTCGCCGACTTTATCGCCCACTTTGGAAATTTGTTCGGCGAGCTTGTCGTTGTTGGAAAACAGCCCCGCGCGTGAGGTGCCGAGCGCTACGATAATGGCACCCGTGAGCGTGGCGAGATCAACGATGAATTTCGGCTTGAAATGTTTCTGCGTGTACCACAGCGCATCGGCCAGCACCAGGCGGCCTTCGGCATCGGTGTTGAGCACTTCGATGGTCTGGCCGGAATAGCTGGTAACCACATCGCCGGGACGTTGCGCGTTGCCATCGGGCATGTTTTCGACGAGGCCGACCACGCCCACCGCATTCACTTTCGCCTTGCGCCCGGCGAGGGTTTTGAGCAGGCCAATCACCACACCCGCGCCGCCCATATCCCACTTCATTTCTTCCATACCGTTCGCCGGTTTGATGCTGATGCCGCCGGTGTCGAACGTGACACCTTTGCCGACAAACGCAATCGGCTGCGCCTTGCTCGCTTTTCCGAGTCCCTGCCAGCGCATGATGACGAATTGCGATTCTTTCGCCGAGCCTTGGCCGACGCCAAGTAACGCACCGAAGCCGAGCTTATACATTTCCGGCTCGCCCAGCACTTCCACTTCGACACCGAGTTTTTCGAGTTCCTGGCAGCGCGCTGCCAAGGTTTCCGGGTCGATGATGTTGGCCGGTTCGCTCACCACATCGCGCGTGAAGAACACGCCTTCTTGCAACGGCACCAATGCGTTGTAATTTTTTTCCGCAAGTTTGGCATTAGCGCTGGCGAAGGTGAGCGCCTCCAGCATCGGTTTTTCGTCGGCGGTTTTTTTGG
>JADMIO011624628.1_pt1 | contig 26470 bp, 24 predicted proteins | sample 8958161 | NCBI WGS metagenome assembly JADMIO01 (sample SAMN16585339, study PRJNA669376) | soil metagenome | isolation source: Crop rotation soil | place: USA: Cullars Rotation, Alabama | collected 2011 | reverse complement strand
GCGACTTCAAGTCACGTGAATTCCAAGCTTCGGATCCCACTGTGCTGGAAAGGCCGCTGACAAAGTCAACGCACTCATCGCCGTCGCCGCCGACGATGCCGAGCTCCGGTGTGAGCACCAGTCCGACGCCGGGGAGCGCAAGCCGGCGCATCGCAGAGATCGCATCGTCGAAGCTGCTCCACGTCGCCGGATCGGTCACGCTCGCCGCCCGCCCGGTGCGCGGATTGACCGGCGGTTTCGTCCACGGTTTCCGCTGCTCGGGGACGTGCTTCCAGCGCCAGCCGACCCATTGCGGGATGACGCGCAGTTCGGCGGGAATCGCTTCGGGGATCACGGAGAGCGCAAAGGGGATAGAATCGGGGGTGTTGGGAGCGGTCGTCATCAGCGCGCCTCCAACTCGGCCGGCGGTGGTGCGCCGGCCGCTTTCATTCGTACTTCAATTGCGGACAATGGTTCGGGCGCCGCTGTCGAAGGTGCTTCCACTCCTGGTGAACTCCGAGCAATTCGTTGCTGCCGTTCACTGTCTGAGGCATGACGAAGCACTCCGTTTCGTGTGCTGCGATAGCCGCGTCACGATCGGAACTCATCGGTACTTACTGTCCTCTTTGAGCATGAAATTCCGGCGCGCCATTATGGCACGCGCTCTGACCAGTGAGAAGGCGGTCAAGCGGCTCTTTCGGGACGTAGATGCGTCGTCCTGCCCTGATAACAGGAACGGGAAACGCTCCGCGTTTGACGAGATCGAACCCGGTCGAGCGCGGCATGCCCAAGAGGGCGAACGCCTCGTCGGCGTCGTACGTCCGCCGCGCTGTTCCGTCGGGGAGAGGAGAATCCATCTGACGCGCTCCTTGCTGACCGGCCAATACCAACACGGCCAGGATAAGGAGCGGGGTCCGGAACGCGCCGGAACTATTTAGGAACGTTTTCGTCCGGCAGACCGTGGAGTCGAATAATGTTCCGAAGATGCTTTTCGGATATACCCATCACGCCCGCAATGTCCAGTTGCCTTGGAGGTCTCCCGGGTTGGGGATTCGTCGCGCGGGCCTTTGCTTCGAGGTATCGGCGGTGGAAATCGCTTTGCTCCCACACGTCGGCCAGCCCCTTGCGACCGCGCCGACGCCCGTAGCCGAGGGCGCCCAGCCCGCCGAGGATGCGCGAACTCTTGGCGTGTCGGAAGAGGTCGAACCGCTGTATCGAGCCGTCTACGCCCGTGCCCCACGGCGGATAGCGGATTTCGAGAAAGGTGTCGAGGCCGTCGCGGTAAATGCGCAGGACCCAGACGTAAAGGTATCCGTCCGCCAACGGCACGCAGTGCGCTTCGTCATCGCCTGGCCGGGAGGCGACGCGTTGGCCCAGGTACGCGTACCGGAAGGCGCTGTAGACCCGGCCGTATTCGGACCCGTCGACTTCGACCAGTTCTACGGTTGCAGGATCGTCGCCGCTGCCCAGTTCCCTCAGCCACATCTCGACGCGCCGCCGCCGTCGCGCTTCGGCCCACCGCACGAATTCGGGAAGGGGTCCGAGCGACGCCCGTAAGACCGAATCGTCGATCGTGGGGAACCATGCTGTCGCTCGCATGGTCGCCGCCAGGCTCTTCGCGACGCCCTCGCCGAATGGAGCGAGGAGCATATGCACATCAGTTCCAAGGCCCGCGACGGTCGAGCCGAGCATTATCGACGGTTCTAAGCCGTGCCATAGCGGTTTCAACTTCAGCGCATCGTCAAGGGAGGCAAACGTCTCCGCGTGGGCTAGAGTCGCGGCTATCTCAGCGGAGAGATCGCCCTTGCCGAACACCTGTGACATACCGGCCATGTTTGGCGCGGTTATCGAGATCGCGCTCGCGGCGCCCATATTCTTGAGTGCGACCGTCGCGTCGACACCTTGGCCGATCCCCCTCATGAACGAAGACGCGATATCGAGGTCTTTCGACACGAGCTGCACCGACTTGGCGAGGCCGGCTGTTTTCGAAAACGGGGCACCGATCCTGGTGAGTTCGGCTTCCAGTTGAAACAGCGTGGGCATGCGCGTTCCTTTACGCGAACCTTAGTTCTGTCCGGTTCAGCGTACTGCTGTACGCCGCGAGCGTCAACGCTGAATGAAGTCCGAGAAAGTCTGATGGTCACGGACGCAGCCAACCGATCGGACGGAAATTCCGCGCCGTTGCGGCCGATTCGAGGGCCACGAGCGACAGTCAGATGGTCACAAAATGGTCACGGGACGTGTCCAAACGGGGCGGACACAACCGGATGCACCGGACCGCAAGAAACAGGAAACCCGCGTACGTACGCGGGTTTCCTGGACTGGCTCAGGCTGGTCGGACCCTTAGTAGCGCATACGGGATTCGAACCCGTGGTCTCCGCCTTGAGAGGGCGGTGTCCTAGGCCGCTAGACGAATGCGCCGTGCAGCGACCACGAAGCGTACCATCCGGCCAATCGCACCGTCAAACCGAACACGCCCGCCGCGCCGGCCCCGCGCCGTTGCCTTCCATCCGCCGTTGCGGGAAGATTGCCGCCTGATCATCCGCCGTCCGACCAGCGATCGGAGCGTCGCATGTCCGCCACGTCCGCCTCGATGGGCGACAAACTGATCATCTCCGCCGCCCTCACCGGCTCCTGGCCGACCAAAGCCCAGAACCCGGCCGTCCCGATCACCGAGGAAGAGATCGCGACCGCGGCCATCGACGCCTGGCGCGCCGGCGCGGCGATCGTCCACATCCATGTCCGCAACGAGCAGGGCAAAGTCACCTGCGACCCGGCGCGCTACGCCAAGGTGCGCGACCTGATCCGCGCGGCCGGCTCCGACGTGGTGATCAACATGAGCACCGGCGGCGGCGCCGGCCAGACCACCGACGAGCAGCGCGCCGAACCGATCGCACTCGCCCCCGAGATCGCCTCGTTCGATTGCGGCTCGCTCAACTTCGGGCAAACCGTGTTCGTCAATTCGCCCGCCTTCCTCGACGACCTCGCCCGCCGCATGCGCGAGCACGGCGTCCTCCCAGAGATCGAGTGCTTCGAACCGGGCCACGTCGCCAACGCCCTGCGCCTGATCGACGAAGGCAAGCTCTCGCCGCCGTTTTGGTTCCAATTCGTGCTCGGCGTGCGCGGCGGCTCGCCGGGCACGGTCAAGCAGTTGCTCCACTTGCTCGACATGATCCCGGCCGGCGCCCACTGGTCGGTCTGCGGGATCGGCCGCGCCCAACTGCCGCTCGGGATCACCGCGATGGCGATGGGCGGCCACGTCCGCACCGGGCTGGAGGACAACCTCCATTACCACAAGGGGGAGCTCGCCAGCAGCAACGCCCAGCTCGTCGCCCGCCTAGTCCGCATCGCCGGCGAGATCGGGCGTCCGGTCGCCTCTCCCGCCGAAACGCGGCAGATCCTCGGGCTGAAACCGCTGGCCGCCTGATGCGCTACCGGATCGCCGCCGCCCAGCTCTCGCACGAAACCAATGTCTTCAGCTCGGTCCGCACCGATCTGGCGGCGTTTCAGCGCGCCGGGCTCACGTACGGCCCGGCGATTCTCGAACGCGAGCGAAGTACCAACAGCGCATTCGGTGGCTTCATCACCGGCGCCGGCCAACACGGGTTCGAGCTAGTCCCGATCCTCTCGGTCTGGGCGACCCCCGCCGGCGTCGTCGCCGGCGACGCGCTCTGCACGCTGGTGGCGGAGCTGTGCGACGGACTACGGACCAGCTCGGTCGACGGAGTGCTGCTCGGTCTCCACGGCGCGATGGTCAGCGAGCTCGACCCCGATGCCGATGCCTACATCCTCGAACGAATCCGCGCGCTCGTCGGCCCGAACGTTCCGGTGATCGCCACGCTCGATCTCCACGCCAATATCAGCCAGCGCCTGGTCGACGCCGTGACCATGCTGATCGGCTACGACACCTACCCACATGTGGATATGGCTGAGCGTGCGGCGGAGGCGGCCGATCTGATGCTGCGCATCCTCGATGAAGAAGTGCATCCCGTCTCCGCCCTGGTCAAACCGCCCATGCTCCCGACTTCCCAGAATATGACGACCGACCGTGAGCCGATGCGCTCGTTGCTCGCGCTCGCGCACGAGCTGGAGCGCGATCCGCGCGTGCTGAACGTCACGGTCGCCGGCGGCTTCCCGGCCGCGGACGTGCCGGAATGCGGCATCTCCGTCCTCGTCACCACGAACAACAACCCCGCGCTTGCCCAGGAGCTTGCGCAGCGCCTCGCGCACGAAGCCTGGGCACGGCGCGAAGCATTCCTCGGCGGCGTCACGTCCTTCGACGAAGCGGCGACCATCGTTCATTCCGCTATGGACGCGGCCTCGAATGCCGTAGGGGCGATCCGGTGTGATCGCCCTGCTCCAACCCGCGCGGCCGAACCGTTTCAAACCGACTTGACAAAACCGCTCGTCCTGGTCGATATCGGCGACAACCCCTGGAGCGGCTCGCCTGGCGACAGCGCCGAACTCCTGCGCTTCCTGCTCGCCGAAGGCGTGCGCGACGCAGTCCTCGCCCTGATCGTCGATCCCGAAGCTGTGCAAACCGGCGTCGCCGCCTGCGTTGGCGCCACGATCGAGGTCGTGCTCGGCGGCAAGACCGACCGCCTCCACGGCGATCCCCTCCCCGTCCGCGGCTACGTCCGCCTCGTTAGCGACGGTCGGTACGTGAACGCCGGTCCGATGATGGCCGGTCTGCCAGTCGATCTCGGTCCATCACTGGTGCTCGTCTGCGGCGATGGCGGGATCGAGGTGCTCGTCACCTCCCGCGCCGAAACACCGATCGACCTCAACGTCTTCCGCGCAGCCGGGATCGAACCGATGCGCAAGCGCGTGATCGGTCTGAAGGGCAAGGGCCACTTTCGGGCCGCCTTCGAGCCGATCGCAGAACGGGTGGTGCTAGTCGAAGGCCCCGGCATCTCCGGTTCGGACCTCTCGCGGCTGCCCTTCAAGAACATCCGCCGCCCGATCTGGCCCCTCGACCAGGGAGTGACCTATGGCCATGGGTGACGTCACGTCCCCAGTCCGCGACGTAATCTGGCGCCTAATCGACGGTGTCGGCCTCGAGCATTGCCGCCTCGCGACGAACGAGCTCAGCCCCTTACTCACCGGCTCGGTCGTCACCGTCGCCGGCGGCGCGCCCTGCTCGCTCACCTACGCCGTGCAATGTGATCGCCACTGGCACACCCGCGAGGTGATGATCGACTCGATCATGGGCACACAACACGACCCGCTCGCTCTCCATTTGCTCGCCGACGGCGACGGCGGATGGGTCCGCCGGTTCGAATCGTTTGACGGAGCGCGCGACGAGCCCCTGCCCGAGTTTGCCGGCTGCATCGATATCGATCTCGGCTTCACCCCGGCGACAAACACGTTGCCGATCCGCCGCTTGCAGCTCGCGCTCACCGCGAAAGCGCGCGTGACCGCGCTCTGGGTGCAATTCCCCTCGTTCGAGCTGACCCACCTGCCGCAGCAATACACCCGTATCGCCGCCAATCGCTACCGTTACGAATCGTTCCGGCATGGTTTCTCGGCCAACCTCGAGGTCGACGACCTCGGTCTGGTCACCACCTATCAAGACCTGTGGGAACGCGCCGCCGCGGCCGATCTTGGCCCGGCGGAAACATGAGCGGAGGAACACGATGCGTGAGATTCGACAGCCCGGTTCCTATCACTACGCGTTCGGTCCCTACGCCGAGCCGGTCGCGCGAGTCGCCCCCGGCGAGGAGGTCGAGATCTACACGATCGACGCCTTCGGCGATGCGCTGACCGGCGAGGATCAGGCGCCGAGCTCGATCCTCGGCCCCTTCCTCAATCCGCAGACCGGTCCGATCTACGTCGAGGGTGCCGAACCGGGCGATACCCTGGCCGTGGAGATCCTCGATATCCAACCGACCCGCGATTGGGCGGTGTCGGCCACCATTCCCTTCTTCGGCGGCCTCACGTCAACCGTCTGGACGGCGATGCTGCAAGCCCCGCTCGAAGAGCGGACCTGGTTCTACCGGCGCACCGCGTCCGGCGGATTCCAGTATCGGGACAAATGGGAAATCCCGTGGGCGCCCTTCTTCGGCACGATCGGCACCGCGCCGTTGTTCGAGGCGATTTCCTCGCTCTCACCCGGCGCGCACGGCGGCAACATGGACGTGCCCGACGTCACGATCGGCCACACCGTCTACCTTCCGGTTTACCACCCCGGCGCGCTCTTCTACGCCGGCGATGCCCACGCCGCCCAGGGGCAGGGCGAGCTGTGCGGGGTCGCGCTCGAGATTGCGGCCAAGGGTCGGTTCCGGTTCGGCGTCATCAAGGGGGTAGCGACCAAGTGGCCGCGAATCGAAGCACCCGACCGGATCATGTCGATCGGCAGCGCCCGCCCAATGGAGGACGCCGCCCGGATTGCGTATGCCGACCTGATCGACTGGCTGGTGCGCGATTTCGGCTTCGACCGGCTCGACGCCTATCAGTTACTTACCCAAGCGGGCGGCCTCTACGTCGGCAATATGGTCGATACGCTCTACTCGCTGGTCGCCAGTCTGCCGAAACGTTATTTGCCGAGCCGGTAACGGCACCCCGCGCCGCGCAGATCGGAGCAGTCCGGCGCGGGCAAACCCGTCACCCCTCCGACGTGGGCCCGCGCGGATCGCTCGTCAGCCACATCCGCCCGGTCGCCAGTGCGTACCCCCACGCGGAGACATCGGGCGGCTCGTGGCCGAGCGCCCCGAGAATCGTGCACACCTGCGCCCGATGCTCGTTGGCATGGTGGAACAACTGCGTCAAATAAACGCTGGCGCGCGTGGCGAAGATCTCCCCTTCGTCCCCGCGCGATTCACCCAACCGCTCGCTGTCCCACTCGCCCGCCAGGAAGCGCGCTTGCACATCGGCAAGGACTGCCACCCGCTCCGCCAGTACCTCCATTCCCACGTCATAGTCATCGTCCCACGGTCGGGCCGACCACTCGCCCGTCAGCCGGAACGTATAGGAGGTCTCCGCGGCCACCAGATGCCGCATGGTGTTGAGGATAGAGCCGTAGGTGCCCGGCGCGGTCGCCTCCAGTGTGGCCGGATCGAGCATCCCGCAATAGCTCAGCATCTGGTTCGTCGCCCAGGCGTTGTGCGCGACCAGATCGTGAAAATGCTGCGTCATTGGCCCTCCCGGCTGCCCTATCGCCGCGACGTCGTTTGCCGAACCCCGAGACCGACTCCCGTTACGATCAACCCGACCAGCCCCACGCCGAGACGCCGCCGGTCGCCGTCCACGAAATTGGCGCCGTCTGGCAGGTAAATCGCGGCATAGAAGACCACCAGGCCAAGGATCGCCAGCAGGGAGCCGATCGGCCGCCCGAGCTGGCTCGCACCCTTCTCGCTCATCCCGATCCTCCTCTCGGATCGCCGTCGTGCGTTGTCTTCGCCCGCTCATCATACGCCTGAGCGCCAGCGCCGGTGCGGTCACGCTCGCCGGAGGACGCTTCGAGCATCGTTGCCGGATGCGCCAGGGAGATCCCGGCAACCGGCCCGAGCCCATTCAGCAAGCTTGCGACTGTCTCACCGCGGCCGGGCACGACGGTGTCCGGTGCGATCTCGGTGAGCGGCACCAGCACGAAGCCGCGCTCGTGCATCCGCGGGTGCGGGATGGTGACGTCGCTCTCGTCCACCATCCGATCGTCGTACAGCAAGATATCCAGGTCCAGCGTCCGCGGCGCGTTCAAAAAAGACCGCACGCGCCCGTGCCGGCGCTCGATCTCGTGCAGCCCCGCCAGCAACGCCAGCGGCGTCAACTCCGTTTCGAGCGCAACCACCGCGTTCAGGTACGGCGGCTGCTCCGCATAACCCACCGGCGCCGTTTCGTAGACGCTCGACCAAGCCAGCACCGCGCCGAACGCCGCGATCTCCGCCACGGCCGCGCGCAATGTCGCCAGCCGGTCACCCAAATTGCTCCCGAGCGCAATGTAGGCGAGCGCCATCGTCACGCGCTCGCGTCCGGGGGACGCACCACCGCGTCGGTCATCCGCGCGACCCGCACGTTCGCCAAGACGTCGTGGACGCGGGCGATATCCGCCCCGCCCGCGATCGCCAGCGCGGTCGTCGCCAGTGTCCCCTCCAACCGCTCGCTCACCGGCAGATCGAGCACCCGCCCGATCGTGCTCTTGCGCGACAGCCCGACCAGCAGCGGTCGCCCGATCGCGCGTAGTTCCCCCAGCCGCCGCAGCAGCTCCAGGTTCTGCCGCCAGTCCTTGCCGAACCCGAACCCCGGATCGACGATGATCCGCTCGCGCGCGATCCCCGCCGCCACCGCCGACTCGACTCGCCGCTCCAGCTCCCGCCGGATCGACACGACGAGATCCACCTCTGGATCAGGCTCGACGTCGTGCATGATCACCACCGGCACGCCGGCGAGCGCGACCACTGATGCCAGCTCCGGATCGCGGGTGAGCCCGCGCACGTCGTTGACCAGCGCCGCGCCAGCCGCCAGCGCGGCCGCGGCCACCACGGCCTTGCTCGTGTCGATCGAGATCGGAATCGAGACACGGGACACGATCGCCCGGAGCGCCGGTAACACCCGCGCGATCTCTTCTGCCGCCGAGATCGGCTGGTGACCCGGCCGGGTCGATTCCCCACCGAGATCGAGCAGATCGGCCCCGGCCGCTTCGGCCGCGAGCGCCGCCTCGACCGCCCGCGCGACGTCGCCTCTCATGCCGTCGCCGCTGAACGAATCGGGCGTGAGATTGACGATCGCCATCACATAGGTGCGCGCGCCCCACGCGAACGGCTTCCCCCCGATCTCCGTCTCCCCGCGCGTCGCCGCGCTCATCCCCGCCGCTCGCCGGCCCGAATGATTCCGAGAAACTCCGCCCGCGTCTCCGCCCGCCGCCGAAATCCGCCGCGCATCGCCGAGGTCACCATCTGCGCGCCCGGCTTGCGCGCGCCGCGGATCGTCATGCAGGTGTGGGTCGCTTCGATCACCACTCCGCACCCGTCCGGTTTCAGCTCCTCCATGATCGCGTCGGCGATCTCGCTCGTCATCCGCTCCTGCACCTGCGGCCGCCGCGCGTAGCCATCGACCAACCGTGCCAGTTTGCTCAACCCGACCACCCGCCCGCGCGGGATGTAGCCGATGTGCGCGAAGCCGGTGAATGGCAGCAAATGGTGCTCGCACATCGAGGCGAACGGAATCTCGCGCAGCACCACCATCTCGGTGTGGTGCTCATCGAACGTGACGCGCAGGTGTCGGCGCGGGTCCTCGCGCAGTCCCGAAAAGAGCTCGGCGTACGACTCCGCGATCCGCCGCGGTGTCTGCCGCAGCCCTTCCCGCTCCGGGTCCTCCCCCAGCGCGAGCAGGATCTCGCGCACCGCCGCCTCGATCCGCGCGTGATCGACCGCTGGGCTCCGCTCGTCATCGCTCATCGCCGCGCCCGCCGGATCGTCACCGCCGCCGCCTCGAGGATCGCGCCCTTGATCGCCACACCGGGTTTGCGTACCGTCACCCCCACCGCGTCCGCCAGCGGGAAGGCGACCAGGATATCGGCGCAGATCGCCTCCCCGAGCGCTTCCAGCAGATCGAACCGCCGCTCTTCCACGATCGCCCGCACCCGCCGGAACGCGTCGGAATAGCTGATTGTCTTGGTCAGATCGTCGCTCCGGCCCGCCTCGGCTAGTTCGGCGGTGATGACGAGATCGACTACGAAACGTTGCCCGAGGACCTGCTCCTCCGGATTGACGCCGTGATAGCCGTAGAAGCGCATCCCCTCGATCCGGATTTCGTCGGCCATCCGATCGACCTCAGCGCTGCCGGTAGAGCTCCCGCGCGTTCCCGGCCAGAATACCCGCCGCCACCCCCTCGGCCTCTCCCTCGGCGAGGAAATCGCCATCGATCAACTCCTGCAAGGCGCCAGCCAGCGCGCGCTTGCCGAGCTTGGCGCTGATGTAGTTGATCTCCGGCAGCTCAAATCCGTCCGAGCCGTAGCAGATCTTGTTCAGCGGGCACATCGCCATCACGCCGGTCAGGATGTCCTTCGCCGCGTTGCCCGCGAACGGAATCCCCTCGCTCACGTCGCAGTAGACGCGCGGCAGCACGTTCGCCATGTAGGCCGCCTCGCGGTGATACGGATAGCCGGTGTGGACCAACAACACCCGGCAGGCGCGGTAGGTCGGGAAGCGCAGCAGATCCATCAGGAAGGAGGGCCGGCAGAGCACCAGATTGACCTCGAAATCGCCCATCCCGGTGTGGATCTGCATCGGCACGTCATGCTCCATGCACAGCTCGAGCGCGCGGCAGAGCAGATGGTCGCGCAGTTTCTTCATGCTTCCGCCGCCGAGTCCGCGCCGGATAGCGTCGAGCGCCTGATACCCCTGGTCGGCGGTGCGGCTCAGCGGCGAGACCTCGAGCCCGGTGCGGTAGGCGATGATCGACTTCAATCCGCGATACCCGTTTTTCGTCAGCGCGGTGTGGATCGTGTCGTCGTAGGTCCGCTTGAACTCGTCCCAGCCGAGGTCGGTTTTCAGCAATTGCGCGATCAACGGCTCGATCCGGAACACCGGCACGATCTCGACCGGCAGCTCCGCCTGCACCTGGTCGCGCGGCAGAATCGGCAGCGGCACCCCGAAGTCGAACACCAGCGTCTCCAGCCCCACGTCGCCGTAGAGCTTGCGCACGTACTCGGTGTAGCCGTCCTGCGCGACCGCGGCGTTGCGCGCCGCGACCACCGCCTCCAACTCCGGCGCGACGCCAAAGTACGTCGCCAGGCAGCGGACCATGAAGCGGTGATAGGTGGTTTCCCGCTTGACCGCCAGCAGCTCCTGCCGCACCTCCTCGGTGAAGGCGATCCCGCCCTGCTCCATGTATTCCTTGGAGCCGCCGCCGAACTTGGTCAGGTCGGTGAACCGCTCCGCCGTGATCGATTCGCGGTGCAGGAACGGGTGGGCGTGGACATCGACAACCGGAAGATGGGCAAGCTCGACCACGGCTAAATCGTCTCCAGGTACATGCGGCGTTCCCAGGGATGGACCTCGACCTCGTACTGCGCCAGCTCCTGCCGCTTCACGATCAGGAAATGCTCGGTGATCGCCGGGCCAAGCGCTTTGGTGATCACCTTGTCCTTTTCCAATGCGGCCAGTGCATCGGGTAGATTGCGCGGCAGGTAGCCGATCTTGGACCGTGCGATCTCCTCCGCCGTCAGGTGACCGATATCGCCCTGGAACGGTTCCGGCGGCGCGATCTTGTGCTTGATCCCGTCCAACCCGGCCGCCAGTAGCCCGGTCAGCAGCAGGTAGGGTTGCGCGGTGTTGTCCGGCGAGCGGAACTCGAGGTGGCGGCGTTTGCCGACCCCGGGAATCCGCACCACCCCCGACCGGTTGCCGTAGCCCCAATACGTATTGGCCGGCGCCCACGAACCGGGGAGCAGCCGTTTGTAGCTATTGACCGTCGGCGAGCCGAGTCCGGTCAGCGCATCGACATGCGCCAGGACCCCGCCCAAGAAGTAGCCGCCCAGCTCGGAAAGCGAGGTCTGATCCCGGTTGCCGGGGGTCAGATCGGTCTTCCCGGCCGCGTCCCACAGACTCAAATGGACGTGCAGGCTGCACCCGGCGAAGTGCGCGTACGGCTTCGGCATGAAAGTGGCCACGTAGCCGCTGTTCCGCGCGATGTCGCGCACCGCCTCTTTGAGCGAGAAGTAATCGTCGACCGCCCGGAGCGGATCGCCGTGGTTGACCGACATCTCGTACTGCCCGGGGCCGTACTCCTTGCCGAGCTGCGCGACCTCGATCCCCATTCCCCGCAGCTCGTCGATCACCGCCGCAATCACGGTCTGCTCTTCGGCCAGTCCGCGCTGACTGAACATCCGCGTCCGGTTGACCGGGAGATAATCGCCATCTCCGCTGCGCGTCAGCAGGTAGAACTCCGGCTCGAGCGCAACCTGGACCGAGTATCCCTCGTTGTCCAGCTCGTCCACAATCCGTTGCAAGCGCGTGCGCGGGCAGCCCTCCCAGATACTGCCGTCGGTGGCGCGCATCCAGGCATGCACCCGCGCCGTCCGCGGGTAGCGCGGCAGCACCGCGTACGAGCGCGGGTCGGGCACCGCCATGAAATCGCCCGAATCGCCGAGCCACTTCGCGTGGACCGACTGGTGGTCGTCGACCGTCATGTCGAGATTCGCAACCGCAAACACCACGCCGTCGCGCACGGTGCTGCGGAAGCTCTCGCGCGGCATCGTCTTCGCGCAGGCGTGCCCGCCGTAGTCGTGGTAGATCACCCAGAGATAGTCGATCCCGTCGGTATCCAACCGTTCGAGCAGAGAAACCTCGTTGGTCGGCGTCGTGTCAGCCATGCGTCAGCTCCTGATCCGCGCAGATCGCCTGCAGCAGCTTAGCGAGTAGCGCGGTCCGCGGCACGATGCTGCTCCGCTCGATGTACTCGTCCGGTCCGTGGTCCAGCCCGCCGATCGGACCGAGGCCATCCAGCCCCGGCGTGCCATTGTGCACCGCGTAGCTCACATCCGAGCCGCCGCCGGTGGCCGCGCCCTTGAGCGGGAACCCAAGCTCGCTGGCGATCCGGATCGCATGCTCTTCCAGCCGGATCGTGCCCGGCGAGCGCTCCATCGCCGGCATCCCGTCGCCCTGCCGGACCGGCGTCAACGTCACACCCGGCACCCATTCGGTCTCGCACACGGCTTGCAACCCGGCGGAGAGCTGTTCGAGATCGGCGTTCGACCAGGCGCGCAGATCGAACATCGCCGAGGCGTGGTCGGCCACGATATTTGGATTCGCCCCGCCCTCGATCCGGCCCGGATTGAGCGTCATCCCCGATTTCTTGCCGTTCAGCGCGAACGACTCGACGATCACGTGCGCGATCGCCAGCGTCGCGCTCGCCCCTTTCTCCGGTTCGACCCCGGCGTGCGCCGCCTTCCCGCTCGCCTCGACCTTGTACCAGCGCGTCGCCTTCCGCGAGGTCACCACATCGCCGTTGGCACGCGCCGCCTCTAGCGTCAGCGCCGCGTGGTGCTTCGGCCCTTCCTCTTTCAGCAGCCCGGCCGAATGGCGATCCTCGATTTCCTCGTCCGAGACGATCAGCACCGTAATCTGCTCGAAGTCGCTCCAACCTGCCTCATCGAGGGCCCGGAGCGCATACAGCCCGGTCAGCAGTCCCGCCTTCATATCGCAGGTGCCCGGCCCGAGAATCTTGTCCCCGTCGAACGTGAGCGGGCGCTGCGCGGCGGTGCCTTCGGGATAGACCGTGTCGGCGTGGCCGATCAACAGCACGCGGCCCTTGCCTTCGCCGGACTTGCGGGCGATCAGATCGTCGCCCCACGCCTCCTGCGGATTGCGCCGGGTCTCGAATCCAAGCGCCTGGAACTGCTCCTCGAACCAGCCCTGGACCGCATCCACCCCGGCCTTGTTGTAGGTCCCGGAATCGGTCCCGGCCAGATCCCGCAGATCGACCAAGTACTGCTCGATGGCGCCTTGCAGATATTTGACGATTGGGTCGCTCATTCGTACCTCACGAACGTCGGCGATGCCGCGTTCCCCAGGTTGAAACCTGGGGCTAAACCGACAAAGTCCCTCCGGGACTGAGAATCAAACGGCTGCCTGCGGTGGCGCCCCCAACACGAACGTCGTCTTCAACCGCGGAGGGGTTTCGTTGGCGTCGCCCGGCACTTGTACGAATGGCGGAAATACCGCGGACACGAGCGAGCGGGCGGGTAGGGGCGGACGGCGGCGCCGTGTCCGCATCAAATTCGCCATTCGCATCAATGCCGGGCGGAACGGTCGCCATGGTCCTGCCCACCAACGAGGGCGCTGTTCGGCGCGCACCGAGGGGTCGCATTCCTCCTTGAGAGATCACCACCCCGCGAACGCCGCCACCGCCTCGTCGCTCACCTTCCCGGCCACCACGTCCGCGATCGCCTGCTCCAGGATCCCGACCCCCTCGTCGATCTCCGCGCGGGTGAGAATCAGCGGCGGCGTGACCTCCAGCGCGTTGCCCCACATCCCCGCGTAGTAGATGATCAGCCCGAGCTCCCAGGCCCGGTAGACGATCTTCGCCGCCGCGCTCTGGTTCGGTTCCTTGCTCGCGCGGTCGGTCACCAGCTCGATTCCGGCGATCATTCCCAGCCCGCGCAGATCGCCGACGATCTCGAACTGGTCCAGCGCTTGATGCAAACATTGCAGCAGGTACGCGCCGTGCTCGGCCGACCGTGCGACCAGTCCCTGCGTCTCAATCTCCTCGACCACCGCCAATCCCGCGGCGCAGCAGGTCGCGTTGCCGGAAGCGGTGAAGACCGCGATCCCGGACCCGACATCCAGGATTTCTTTCCGCGCCACGATCGCGCTCAACGGCAACCCGCCGCCGAGCGACTTCCCGAGCAGGACCGCATCGGCCGTGACCCCGCCGTGCTCGTACCCGAACATGCGGCCGGTCCGCCCCAGCCCGATCTTGATTTCGTCCATCACCAGCAGGATGCCGTGCCGGTCGCACAGCGCCCGCAGCTTCGGCAGGAAGTCGGGCGGCGGCACCACGTCGCCGCCGTCGGCCTGCACCGCCTCGGCGAACACCGCGGCCACGTCATGGGGCGGATAGATGGTCTTGAACAGGTAGTTCTCCACGAAATCGAGACACTGGTCGGTGATGTTGCCCGAACCGACGCCGAACGGATTACGGTACGGATTCGGATAGGGCACCTTGATCACGTTCGCCCCGCCGATCGCCTCGTTCAACGACGGATGCGCCGAGAGCGCCATCGTCCCGTCGTGCGTCCCGTGCCAGCTCCCGACGAACGAGATGAACCGCCGCCGGCCGGTCGCTTTCAGGACTAGGCGCGCGGCCGCCTCGGCCGCGTCCGACCCGGAGAGCCCGAACCACACCTTCTTCTCGAACCCGCCGGGCACGAGCATCGCCAGCTTTTCGGCCAGCTCGGTCGCCGGGATGTTCGCGCTGGAGAGCAAGCCGCCGAAGGTCGTGCGGTCGATCTGCCGCTTGACCGCCTCGCGCACCCGCTCGTTGCTGTAGCCGAGCCCGGCCAGCGCCCACCCCGACCCGAAATCGAGGTACGCGCGCCCGTCGGCATCGATCAGCCGCGGCCCCTCCCCGCGCTCGACCGCCAGCGGGAAATACCGGATCTTGATCGCGTCGGCGACAAAGCGCGCATCGCGCTCCAGAATCTGCTGCGAGGTGACGACCGTGCTCATCGACGACCTCCTCTATCGCTGGCGGTGATCAGTGCCGCTCAGGGGCCGGAGCATGATGATGTTTGACCCGTTAATCCGGATACCCGTGCTCAACCTCCCGCAGGAGGCCGGGTACCCCTGGGTGCGGTTGGGCGCGGGGTCCTCAGCCCCACGCCCGCGCGAGCCATACGCGGGGCACCTCACCCCGTCGTCGGATTGACCAGCGGCTCCAACTGCCCCGCCTGATCGGCCGGCTCCGCCATCGGTTGCGCCGGACTCGCCGGTTTGCGCCGCGGCCACGCCAACTCCCGCCCGCCGGTAATCCCCGAGGGCCGCAGGATCAGGACCACGATGATCCCGATCGCCAGCACAATCTCGGTGAACCCCACCAATTGGAACGGCACCACGTCCTTCACCCAGCTCCCCTGCGACCGCTGGATGTTCACCCAGTTCTCGAACTGGCGCAACTCCTCGTTGCACAGCGCGACCGCGATCGCCCCGATCACCGCCCCGCTGACGCTGCCCGATCCGCCGATGATCAGCATCGCAACCACCAGAAACGTCTCGGTCAGGTAGAAGTTCTTCGGCGAGAAATTCTGAATGAAGTGCGCCCACAGCGCCCCACCGGCTGCCGAGATGAAGACGCTCAGGGTCCAAGCGCACCAGCGCACGAACGCCGCGTTCACCCCCAAACTCTCCGCCGCATCCTCGTCCTCGCGGCTGGCGCGCAGCTTCAACCCGAGCGACGACTCCTTGAACGCGTAGGCCACCACGACGCCCAACGACGCCCACACGAACGCGTCCCACAGCCCCGTGTACTTCGGAATGCCGAACACTGTGGTCGCGCCCTTGGTGAGCTGGCTCCATTGCAGCGCCACCCGGTTGATCACGATTAAAAAGGCGAAGGTCGCGATCGTGAACGAGGCGCCGCGCAATCGCACGAACGCCACTCCGACCACCGCGCCGACCACGGTCGCGATGAACGCGGCCGCGATGATCGACGGGATGAACGGCCAGTGCTGCTTGTACAGCCACCAATCGCGCGGCATGTCCGGCAACGCGACCCGTTTCTGCTTCTGGGTCAGCGAGAACCAGATCGAGCCATACGCTCCGATCGTGACGAACGCGTACTGCCCGAACTGACCGAGGCCCGAGTTGCCCTGGAACACCTGCAGCGCCACCGCCAGCAGCAGGTTAATGAACATCACCGTGACGACCCGCTCGAACACGGCGTCGCCCCGCGCGACCGTAACCAGCGCGACCACCAGCATGATCCCGATCAGGATCACCGGCGTCGAGAGTCGGCGCAGCGTCGCGGTGGTCACGCTAGCGCGCCTCCCGCGAGTAGGCCGGCTTGATCAACCCCTCCGGCCGGAAGAGCAGCACCACGATCACGATCGAAAAGAGCACCGCGTCGCGATAGTTGTTGACCCGCTGTGGCAGCCAGGTTTGCAGCCCCATCGTCAGGAACCCGAGCACGTAGCCGCCGAGCACCGCTCCCTTGAGGGTCGACATCCCGCCGACCACCGAGGCGATGAAGGCGATCAGCACCGGCTGCAACCCGACGCCCGGGTAGGTCTGGCCGGTGCGCCCGATCCAGAATATCGCCACGATCCCGGCCATGAACCCGCTGACCGCGAACGCCGCCGCGATTACCATATTGGCCTTCACCCCGACCAGCCGCGTCATCGTGAAGTCGTCGGCGGCCGCCCGCAGCGCCAGCCCGATCGTCGTCCGCCGCAAAAAGACCGTCAGCACCACCAGCGCCAGGATGCTGACCGCCAGCGCGATCAGATCGGCCTCCTTGATCCGCAGATCGCCGAGCGTGATGTTCTTGACGAAGAAGTCCGGCAAGCGCGGTGCCCGCGGTCGCGGCGACACCGCCAGCAGGGCGACGTTCTGCAGCAGGTTGCTGACCGCGAACGAGGTGATCAGCATCGTCGTCGGATTGCCGTTCCGCAGCGGCCGGAACGCGACCCGCTCCATCAGCAGCCCGGCGATCAGCGCGGCGATGATGCTCAGGATCGCGCAGACGATCCACGGCAGCGCGGTGTTGCCGAATACCAGCAAGCCGTACCCGCCGACCATCACCAGTTCGCCGTACGCGAAATTCACCAATCGCAAAATGCCGTAGACGATCACCAGCCCCAGCGCCATCAGCGCGTACAGCCCGCCCAGCGACAGCGACGAGATACCGTATTGCAGCAGCTCGTTGATCGTGTGCATTACCCGCTTCGCCTACTTCGAGATCACCCGGACCTGCCGTCCTGGAGATACGGATTTATGAGCGACCGGCGACGGGCGGTCGGCGCGGCGCCCATCTCCACCGTCATTCCGAGCGGAGTCGAGGAATCTCGCTCCGAGTCGTTCGAGGCGGTGCGGCTCGTTGATTCCCACGAGAGATCCCTCGACTCCGTCGCCCAGGGGGCACCCGGGCACTCCGCTCGGGATGACGGAAGGAGGATGGTGATGCCTCCCTTTGCGGGTGCTCTTAGCCCGCCGCAGCAGGCCGGGTGCCCTCTGGGCGCTTTCGCCCCGCGCCGCGTCGACGTTGCGAAATCGCCATCACCCCGCCCCCGCGAACGACGCCGTGGCCGCCGTCCGCGGACCACCGCCGCCTAGGTACGCGCGCTCCAGATCGGCGTGCGCCCGGATCTCGGCCGGAGTCCCGCTGAACTCGACCCGCCCGGTGCTCAACAGGTAGGCGCGGTCGACAATATCCAGCGTCATCCGCACGTTCTGCTCGACCAGCAGGATCGTCATCCCCAACTCGCGCAACTGCACGATCAGCTTGAACACCTCCTGCACCAGCTTCGGCGCCAGCCCGAGCGACGGCTCGTCCATCAGCAACATCCGCGGTCGCGACATCAGCGCTCGCGCCACCGCCAGCATCTGCTGCTGCCCGCCGGAGAGCTTGCCCGCCGGCTGCTTGCGCCGCTCCTCGAGAATCGGGAAGAAGGCGCACCAGCGTGCCAGATCCTGCTCGATCTGCGCGCGGTCCCGCACCGAGGCCGCGCCGAGCCGTAGGTTCTCTTCGACCGTCAGCGACGGGAAGATCCGCCGCCCTTCCATCACCGGGGCGATCCCGCGCCGGATGATCGCCTCCGGCGACTTCCCCAGCAACGGTTCGCCGTCGTACACGATCTGGCCGCGCGCAGGCCGCACCACGCCCATCACGCTCAGCATGGTGGTGCTCTTGCCGGCCCCGTTCGCGCCGATCAGCCCGACGATCTCGCCCGCCCCAACCTCCAGCGAGATCCCGCGCAGCGCCTGGATCGCGCCGTACGAGACATGCAGATCGCCGATCGCGAGCAGGCTCACGCGTTGACCTCCGCGCCGAGGTAGGCCTCGATTACCGCCGGATCGCGGCGGACCGCCTCGGGCGGTCCCGCGGCAATCGTGCGCCCGTAATTGAGCACCTGCAAGCGGTCGCACAGTCCCATGATCAACCGCATGTCGTGGTCGACGATCAGGATGCCGCAGCCGGTCTCGTTCCGAATGCGCTCCAGCGTCGGCAGCAGCACTTCGATCTCGGCGTCATTCAGCCCCGCCCCCGGCTCATCGAGCAGCAAAAACGCCGGGCTAGTCGCCAGCGCCCGCGCGATCTCAACCCGCCGCTCCTCGCCCTGCGGCAAGATCCGCGCCGGCACGTCCGCCAGATGCGCGATCCCGATTTGCGCCAGCGCCGCCTCGGCCCGTTTCCCCGCCTCCCGCCGGGAGACGCCGCCGGCGCTGATCGCCGCCACCTCGATGTTCTCTCGCACCGTGAAATCCTTGAACAGCTTTACGACCTGGAACGTCCGCGCCAGCCCCGCGTGCGCCCGCCGGTGCGCCGGCCATCCGGTCATCTCCGTGCCGCCGAGCGCCACCGTGCCGCTCGTGATCCGCAGCAGCCCGGTCAGCAGATTGATCGTGGTCGTCTTCCCTGAGCCGTTCGGTCCGATCAAGCCAAGGATCTCGCCCGGCCGTACCGTCAACGACACGTCATCGACCGCCCGCAGCCCGGCGAAATCCTTCACCAGCGAGGTAGCGATCAATTCGCCTTTGCTCTTGGCGGTGATGCCGGCGAGTACCCTCACCCTCCGGCCCCCTCTCTCGCTTCGCAGGCGAGGGGGAGCACGCCGCCCAACGGTGAGCCGCCCCGCGCGTAGTGTCTCCGTTCTCCTGCCGCAGCGGGAGAGGGGCTGGGGGTGAGGGTTGCTCCCCCTCTCCCGGCGGGCGGGAGAAGGGGGTTTGGGGGACGGGCGAGGGTTCGCACTCCCCTCCCCAAGGGTTGGGGGAGGGGCCGGGGGAGGGGGCCGTTGCTCGTCACTGCGAGATATCCGGCGTCCAATCCGGCTTCAACCGCTGCACGAAGGTCGGTTTACCATCCTTGATCTCGATGATGAACGCCTCTTTATCCGGGAAGTGGCCGCTCGCCGCATCCGACCAGGTTAGCTTCCCGCTCAGCAGGTCGAACTCGTGGTTCTCCAAAGCCTTCGCCAGCGTAGCGCCGTCCGTTCCCCCAGCCAGGGCGATTCCCTGTGCGATCACCTGGATCGCGTCCCAGCCCATCGCATTGAACGCGACTTCCGGCGCGTGGCCGTATTCGGCCGTGAAGTCGGCGATGAACTGCTCCATCGCCGGCCCCGCCTCGGGGCCGATGAACGAGTGGGTCGAGATGAAGATGTCCTTGCCGAGCTCCGGCCCCAGCGCCTTGTAGAAATCGGCGGTGTCCATCGAATCGCCGCCCATGATCGGGGTCGCCACCCCAGCCGAGCGGACGTCGCGGATGATCGCCGAGTAGTCGGGCATCTGGGAGGCAATAAACACCACATCCGGCTGCGTCTGCAGCCCGCGCAGCCGCTGCGCTTGCGCGCTCGCCTGCATATCGTTGATCTGGTAGGTATCCTCGTTCACGATCGTGCCGCCGAGGTGAGTAAAGGTCTCGACGAAATACTGGCCAAGCGACTTCGTGTATTCCGTGCCCTGGTCGACGATCGTCGCCGCCGTCCGCCAGCCCTTCACCTGGTAGGCATATTGCGCGGCCGCCGCACCCATTGTCTGATTCCACATCGAGAGCGTGAATTGTTTATCCCCGAGCGCGGTCGAACCGTACAGGGGCGATGAAGCGCAGAACGAGATCCCGACCAGCCCGGCCTCTTGCGCCGCTTGCCCAGCCGGCGCGCCGTAGTCGAAATCGCATGGGGTAACGAGCACCTGCGCGCCTTTATCGATCACCTCGCGCGCGGCGTTGCCGAGCGTCGCCGGATCGGTCTTGCCGTCCAGCTCGATGATCTGCAACGGTCGCCCCAGCACGCCGCCCTGTTCGTTGATCTTTTTGACCGCGAGCTTGGCGCCTTCCAGCGGCGGCACGTCGTAAGCGGCCATCCACCCTGTCAGATTCACCGCCGCGCCGATGATGATCGGATTCTCCTGTGCTCCTGCGCCCCGCGTGATACTCGCCAGCGAAAGCAGACACAGGAACGTTGCGAGCACGAGCCTGAAGAGCTTGGACCGCATCGAGACCCCTCCTTGCCGAACGCTTGCCGCCGAACCGCTCACGCGGCGGTGAAACGAACTCACAGGCCGCCGGGCTACGCCGTCGCTCTCCGGAGTGCGCCGGTCGCCATCGCCCGTCCCCGTGCCGTTTCCCCATGTGCCAGGTCGGCTTCAGTATAGTTGACGGAACCGGCGTCCGCGCGTGCAACGTGCACAACGATTGCGCCGTCGTAGCGGAGTGAACCCACCGTGCGCCACCGTCACCACGGCTTGCTGCTCTCGTTGCTTACGCTGCTCTCCTTGTGCCTGCTCGGCGCCCGATCGGTAGCAGCGTCGCCGCAGGCGACTCCCGTCGCCGTCGCCCCGAGCGAGTGCACGGTCGCCCCCCTCACCATCGATCAGTTGAGCGCGCTGGTGAGCTCGGCGCGGCCGATCGACGCCCCCTGGGTCGATCCCCTCCTGACCAGCAAAGCCGTCGATGCCGGTACATTGACCATGATCACGGCCCTGGTTCGCGAAAGCGTGGCCTGCACCAACGCCAACGACCCGATGCGCAACTTCGCGCTCTTCACCGACCGCTACCTGATCGAGCGCTTCGGCGGCGAGCACCAGGACGACCTCGGCCACCTCGCCGCCTCCCTGACTCGCAACCCGGCCCCGGCCGCGCCCGAGGACCAGCTGAGCTTGGTCTCGATCACCGACGCCGTCTTCCTCGACGCCAGGACAGTCGTCGCGACTGTCACCACCGCCAACGCCACCACCGTGTTCGGCGACCAGCTCCGGTTCGTAAGCGCCGGATCCGAATGGAGGATCGACGCGGTCAAACTCGGCCAGCCGCGCCCCACCGGCCCGGCCGCGACCCCCGCTTCCTAACCGCTATACAGCGCCTCCCGCACCCTTTACGATTCCCCCGGCTCCGGTGGCGAGCGCGGCGATTCGTCGTTCTCAACCCCGGAGGGGTTCCGTTGGCGTAGCTCGGCACGAATGCGATCGGCAGTATTAATGCGGTCGTGGGTCGGGTGGGGGCGGACGGCGGTCCGCCCCTACGACTCCTGTCACCGCTATGCTCGCCAATCGTACCCGTGCGGAGTTGGACAATCGCCCTGATAAACTCGGTCAATCGCGTTGGTCCCCATCACATCCGTGTCCAGTTTGTTCACCAACCGCTACCGATGGAGCACCGCAATGGCGAGCACCGCACCCCAAGCCACCGACGAGCCGGCCATTACGCCAGAAGAGCTCACGATCCTCCGTGAGATCGAGCGGCGCGTGCTCTGGCTCTCCACCATAATGGTCCACCACGCCAACAACATCCGGCCGAATCCGGAAAAGACCAAGGTCGGCGGCCACCAGGCGTCGTCCGCCTCGGTCGTCTCGATCATCACCGCGCTCTACTTCCACTTCCTCAAAGCGGGCGACCGTGTCTCGATCAAACCGCACGCCTCGCCCGCCTATCACGCCGCGCAATTTCTGCTCGGCCGGCTCGACGGCAAGTACTTGACCACGCTCCGCGAGTACGGCGGGTTGCAGGCCTACCCGAGCCGCACCAAGGACCCCGATCCGGTCGATTTCTCGACCGGCTCCGTCGGCCTCGGCGCGGTCGCGCCGGTGTTCGCCGCGCTCGCCCACACCTACGGCGAGCTGCACTTCGGCCAGGTGACCTCGAATCGCTTCATCTCCTTGATCGGCGATGCCGAGCTGGACGAGGGCAACGTCTGGGAAACGGTCGCCGAGGAGGCGATCCGCGGCCTCAGCAACGTGATCTGGATCGTCGACCTCAACCGCCAAAGCCTGGACCGCGTCATCCCCGGCGTGCGCGCCGGACGCCTGAAGGCGCTCTTCGCCGGCGCGGGCTGGCAGGTGCTCGACGCCAAGTACGGCACCCGGCTCGAGGCCGCGATGTCCGGTCCGCACGGCGCCGCCCTTCGCCAGCGGATCGACGAGATGAGCAACGAGGAATACCAGGTCCTGATCCGGATCAAGGACGGCGCCGAGCTGCGCCGCCGCTTGACCGATGTCGCCGATCCCGCCTACCGGCGCGCGATCCAGCTCTCCGTCGCCGAGACCCCGGACGATGCGCTAAACGAGCTGATCGCCAACCTCGGCGGTCACGACCTGGAGTGCCTGATCGACGTGCTCAACCGCGCCGACGCGGTGCAGGACGCGCCGTCGGTGATCTTTGCCTACACCGTCAAGGGCCACGGACTGCCGATCGCCGGCGACCCGCTCAACCACTCGCAGCTCCTCAGCCAGAGTCAGATCGACGCGTTGCGCGAGCAGTTCGGCATCGCCGAAGCCGACGCCTGGTCGGCGTTCGCGCCGGACACGCCGGAGGCGGCCTGGGCCGCCCGCTCGCGCCTGGCCATCTCCGATCCGGAGCAGCGGGATGCGCTGCTCGATCCGGCGGCGATCCCGCTCGATCTGGGGATCAAGGCCCCGCCGCTGACCTCCACCCAGGAAGCGCTCGGCCGCGCGCTCGCCCGCCTGGCCGATGTCAAGCCGGTAAAAGAACGATTGGTGACGCTTTCGCCCGATGTCGCGACCTCGACCCACCTCTCCGGCTGGATCAACAAGGTCGGCGTCTTCGCCAGTCAAACCGCGCCCGACTTCGAGCAAGGCGCGCAGCGGATGCTGAAGTGGAACCCGGCCCCGGCCGGCCACCACATCGAACTCGGCATCTCCGAGATGAACCTCTTCATGGCGCTCGGTCAGTTCGGTCTCTCGTACGAGCTGACCGGTCAGCACCTGATCCCGATCGGCACGGTCTACGACCCGTTCGTCTGCCGCGGACTCGATGCCTTGATCTACAGTCTCTACGTTGGCGCGAAGATGATCTTCGCCGGCACCCCGGCCGGGGTCTCGCTCAGCCCAGAAGGCGGCGCGCACCAATCGACGGTCACCCCGTCGCTCGGGATCGAGCTGCCGAACGTGATCTTCTACGAGCCGGCGTTCGCGCGAGAAACCGAGTGGGCGCTGCTCGAGGGGATGCGCTCGTGCTGCGACCGTGCCGGCGGCCACTCGACCTACCTGCGCCTCTCGACCAAGCCGGTCGATCAGACGCTGATGGACGAGCCGCTCGCCCGGTTCGGCGCCGACGAACTGCGCCGTCAGGTGCTGGCCGGCGGCTACCGGATCGTCGACCGCACGCTCGCCGCGCCCGACCTCCCGGATCGGGATGTCGTGCAGATCGCGGTCGGCGGCATCATGGCGCCGGAGGCGATCGAGGCGGCTCGACGGCTGCACGAGGAGGGCGTGGCGGCCAACGTGATCAACGTCACCAGCTCCAACCGGTTGTTCAACGTTCTGCGCACCGCCCGCCGCCGCCAGCTCCAACGCGCGGCCAACCCGCTCGATCTGGGTCACCTCGAAACGCTCATCCCCGTCAGCGAACGGCGGGCGCCGATGGTCACCATCCAAGACGGCGCCTCGCACTCGCTCGCCTTCCTCGGTTCGGTCTGGGGCGTTCCAGTTGTCCCGCTGGGGGTGGACGAATTCGGGCAATCCGGCAGCCGCGCCGCGCTCTATCACGCGACCGGGATCGACGCCGACCAGATCGTCAACGCTGCGATGCTCGCCCTCGAGCTCGCCGGCAACTGACCGAATCCGCAGACACGAGCCCCGGCGACGTCCATAGTCCGGGCCGACGCCGCCACGCAAGATCGTACCGAGACAGGCAGAGCCGCGCTCGAATTCCATCGGCGCGTCCCGTTGCGTCCACCCCACCCCTGATCGCCGAGCGACGCCCCTGTTCGAACGCCCTCTGATGCCCTATCCGTTCGATTCGTGGACGTTCCGCGGCGGCGGCGGGGGCCAGTCTGAAGGCCGGTGCTCAGCTCACCAAGCATCTTCGCGGCTCCTGAGGCGGCGCCCCACATGACGACGGTTCAAATCGATTCCGTGAAATGGCCGTCATCCCGAGCGGAGCGCCGCAGCGCGACGTCGAGGGATCGCTCGCAGCGCACACCGGGCACGAGCGCGGCCAACCATGCTGAACGCCGCTGTAATCCCAGAGCCCGGTACTTCGGTGCCGGGCGGGACGACCGCCATACCGCAAGAGAACAGCCGGTGCCGGTATAACCGTCGGAGTGCGTCGCAGACCGGCGTCCCCGTCGCCATTCCTGGCGTCGCCGGTCTGCTCCGCAAGAGGGAGGAGGGTCGCGATCCATCCGGATGCGATGAGCTCGCCGGTCCCGTCATCTCCCGCCGCGCCGGGGCAGTGGACCCGTGGCGCGACGGAGGTTTGTCGGTCGTACCGATCACGGCGACGCGCTCTCCGTACCCGGCCGTCTCGTCGACCGTGGTTCCAGGGTAGCCGCCCAGCGCCCGCCCGCCTACGGCAGCCCGAACCAAAACCACCGCCAACCGCTTGGTCAGAACGCCCAAGTCGCTTGACCTGGCCCGCGGCGCGGTTTCCCAAACGGCTGAATGAGAATCGGAATCGGCTCTGCGCGTCGTAGGGGCGGACCGCTGTGTCCGCCCGTTCTGCGGCAAACGACGAGGGTAGACACGGAGGTCTGCCCCTCCGGTATTCGGACGCCGCTCACCACATGCGCAACCCCTCGTTCGTACGAACGAGGGGTTCGCGATCGTGGTTGTGCCGATTCGCTACGCCGGCGCCTCGCCCACTTGCAACCGCGGCGCCTTCGCCTCCGCCTTGGCCGAAACCGTCTCGGCGCCGGTCGGAGCGAGCAACCAGCCGGCGAGCAAGAGCGCGAACAGCACGAACGCGAACAGGATCATGGCCGTTCCCTCCATACCTAACCCCTGGCCGCGGCTCACCGCGCCGCGGCCCATCCACAAACCGCTAGAGCTGGTAGGCCAGCTCGCCGTGCTGGGTCGGATCGAGCCCGAGCACCTCTTCCGCTTCCGGCACCCGCAGCCCGATCAGCAGATCGATCGCTTTCAGAATCACGAAGGTCGCGCCCGCCGCGAACGCGGCCACGACCACCACCGCGACGATCTGCTTGCCGAACTGGCCAGCCCCGCCGTAGATCAGCCCGTCCGAGCCAATCCCATTGATCGACTCCTTGGCGAAGATTCCGGTCGCCAGCGATCCCCAAATGCCGCCGACGCCGTGCACGGCAAACACGTCGAGCGCGTCGTCGACCTGGATCTTCTCCTTCAGCAGCTCAACCGCGAAGAAGCAGATCACGCCAGCCCCGAACCCGATCGCGATTGCGCTCGCAGGACTCACGTAACCCGCCGCCGGCGTAATCCCGACCAGACCGGCGACGGCGCCCGCCGCCGCCCCGAGCACGCTCGGGTGACCGTGGCGAATCCACGACACGGTCATCCACGTCAACGCGCCCATCGCCGCCGCGGTGTTCGTCACCACGAACGCATTCGCCGCCAGACCGTTCGCGCCCAACGCGCTCCCGGCGTTGAAACCGAACCAGCCGAACCAGAGCAGCCCGGCCCCGAGCACGGTCATCGTCAGGTCATGCGGCTCCATTGGCTCCTGGCCGAACCCGACCCGCTTCCCGAGCACCAGCGCCGCTACCAGCGCGGAGACCCCGGACGAGATGTGCACCACGGTGCCGCCGGCGAAGTCCATTGCGCCGTAGTCGCGAATCCACCCGCCGACGCCCCACACCCAGTGCGCGATCGGGGCGTAGACAAACGTCGCCCAGGCGAGCGAGAAGATCACGAACGCCTTGAACCGCTTCCGCTCGGCGAACGCGCCGGTGATCAGCGCCGGGGTGATGACCGCGAACGCGAGTTGGAACACCATGAACGCCGAGTGCGGAATCGTCGGGGCGTAATCGGCATTCGGCTCGGCGCCGACCCCCTTCAACCCGATCCACTCGAGCCCCTTTCCAGCACATTGGGATCCTAAGCTTAGAATTCCACGTGGACAAGTTGTC
>JADMIO011583436.1_pt1 | contig 26470 bp, 13 predicted proteins | sample 8958161 | NCBI WGS metagenome assembly JADMIO01 (sample SAMN16585339, study PRJNA669376) | soil metagenome | isolation source: Crop rotation soil | place: USA: Cullars Rotation, Alabama | collected 2011 | reverse complement strand
GGAGCCGCCGTTGGTGCCCGCGTGCCGGAGCCGCTCCTCGAGCGCCTCCGCGAGCCGCCGCACCGGATCGGCCCCCGACGTCAGCACCACGCACTCGTGCGGCCCGCTCGCGAGCGACCGCGCGAGCCCGGCGCGCAACAGCGACGACTTGCCCGCGCCGCACGGCCCGAACACCAGCGCCATCCGCACGGCGTCCGCGGTGACCATCCCCGCGAGCTCGGCCACCTCCGACTCGCGCCCGAAGAAGATCACCGCGTCCTCGGACTCGAAGTGGTCGAGCAGCTTGTACGGGTGCGCCGGGAACCCGGCCGCGGCCGGCACGCGCGCGGCGCGCAGCAGGCGCTCCTGCCACCCGCGCAGCTCGCGCGCGAGCTCGGCGACCGGCGGGCGCGCCGACGCGTCCTTCGCGAGGCAGCGCATCACGAGCTCGTCGAGGCCCGGCGGCACGCCGGGGTTGACGTCGGAGGGCTTCCACTGCGGGCCGCGCGCCTGCGCGGCCAGGATCGAGAGCGGCGTGCGGCCCGTGAAGAGCCGCTGCCCGCCCAGCATCTCGGCGAGCACCACGCCGATCGCGTACACGTCGGCGGCCGGCGTGGGCGCGTGGCCGTCGGCCTGCTCGGGCGCCAGGTAGCCCGGCGTCCCCTGGATGGTGCCGCGCGGCGCCGCGCTCTCGGTGGTGTCGACCGTGCGGGCGAGCCCGAAGTCCGCGATCTTTACCCGGTTGTCAGGGTCGAGGAACAGGTTCATCGGCTTGAGGTCGGCGTGCACGAGGCCGCGCGCGTGCGCGGCGGCCATGCCGTCGCAGGTGTCCACGCCCACCGCGAGCGCCTCGAGCAGCGCCGGCCGCCCGCGCGCGAGCCGCCGCCAGAGCGTCTCGCCGCGCACGAGCTCCATCACCAGGTACGCGCCGCCGTCGGTCAGCCCGAAGTCGTAGAGCCGCACGATGCGCTCGTGCTCGAGCTGGGCCAGGTGCGTGGCCTCGCCCTGCAGGAGCTTCGGGTGCTGCTCGAGGCCCTCGAGCAAGAGCTTGATCGCGACCTCGCGGCCGACCAGCCGGTCGCGCGCGCGCAGCACCACGCCCGCGCCGCCCTGCCCGAGCACGGCGATGGTCTCGAAGCGCGCCTCGAGCTCCTTCGGGAGCGCCGGCACGCGGCCCGGCGCGGGCGCCGCGTCCGCGCGGACCTGCGCCGTGCGCAGCGTCCCGGGTCCGTCCGGCGCGTGCCCGTCGGTGAGGATCTTGGCGGCGCTGACCGGGCCGCTTGGACTGTCGGGCGTTTCGTGTGGCATGGATTAATTAGCTTAGACGCGCGGATAGCGCGCAGCAACAGGGTCCCGGGGCATAGTTAAACGCATCACGGCAACCGGCCGGATGACCCGGACGTAGTCGGAATCCTATGCAAGCACCCTTCCCGGCACGCTGTGCGCAGCGCTTCCTGCCCGAGCGGCTGATCGCGCAGGGCGGGTTCGGCTCCGTGTGGCTGGCGACGCAGGTGGGCCTCGGGCGCCACGTGGCCGTGAAGCTGCTCCACGACGGGGTGCTCGACGAGGACGACTCGCGCGCGCGCTTCGTGAACGAGGCGCGCATCACCGCGACGCTGTCGCACCCGGCGATCGTGAAGATCGTGGACCACGACGTCGAGAACGGCGTGCCATGGATCGCGTACGAGTACCTCGACGGGCCCACGCTGCGCGAGCGGCTCAAGCAGCCCGAGCCGCTCTCGTGGCGCGAGGCCGTGGGCGCGGCGATCCAGGTCGCCGCGGCGCTCGAGGAGGCGCACGCGCGCGGCGTGCTCCACCGCGACGTGAAGCCCGACAACGTGATCCAGGTCGGCGAGGGCCGCTACAAGGTCACCGACTTCGGCATCGCGAAGTGGACCGCGGCGGGCTCGGTGCGGACGCAGGCCGGCGTCATCCTCGGCACGCCCGCGTACCTGTCGCCGAACCAGATCGAGGGCGTCGCGCCCGCGCCCGAGTCCGACCTCTACGCGCTCGGCGTGATGCTGTTCGAGCTGCTCACCGGGCGCGTGCCGCACTGGTCGGAGAGCCCGCTCGAGATCATGGCGGCGAAGCGCCTGCACCCCGCGCCGGGCGTGCGCGAGCTCAACCCGTCGGTGCCCCAATCGATCGCCGACATCGTGGAGCAGGCGCTCAGCCGCCGCCGCGCCGAGCGCCCCGCGAACGCCGGAGCGCTGAAGCAGGCGCTGGAGGCCGCCGTCGCCGCGCTCGACGGCGCGCCCGTGCGCCCGGCGGGCCGCGCTGGCGCACCGCGGCGCCCGTCGGTCCCGACGGGCAGCGGCTCGCACACGCGGCCGGTCTCGGTCGCGCCGTCCGCGCCGCAGACGGTCGCGGTGCCGCGGCCCGCGCGCACCGCGAGGTGGGCGGTTGGGTTAGCGGCCACGCTTGTCGGAGCCCTCGCGCTCGCTGCGCTGTTCCGGCCGGGCGGGCCGCCGGCCCCGCCGTCGCCCAGCGCGGTCGCGCCTTCGATCGCCGCCCCGGCGCCGACCTATCCGGAGCGCTATGTGGCGCGCGACGGCGCGACGATGGTGCTGGTGAGGGCGGGCTTCTTAATGATGGGCACCGCGAAGGTGCCCCAGGAGGCGCGCCCGCCGCACCGGGTATACCTGGACGCTTACTACATCGACCGGCTCGAGGTCTCGAACGCGCAGTACGCGCGCTTCTGCAAGGAGACGGGGCACGCCCCGATCCCGCACGCGCCGGAGGCGCCGCCGCTGACCTTCGCGCCCGACGTGCCGGTCACCTACGTGAGCTGGAACGACGCGCAGGCGTACGCGCGCTGGGCGGGCAAGCGGCTGCCCACCGAAGCCGAGTGGGAGCGCGCGGCGCGCGGGACCGACGAGCGCACCTACCCGTGGGGGAACGCGGAGCCGGGGCCGAAGCACGCGAACTTCGAGGACTACACGAACGTCGGGGTCGGCCAGCTCGACGAGATCGCCCGCCAGGACCTGGAGAGCGTGAAGCGGCGCATCTCGACCTCGGACGGCTACCCGTTCCTCGCGCCCTGCGAGAGCTTCCCCGCGGGGGTCTCGCCGGAGGGCGCGCTCAACATGGCGGGCAACGCGGCGGAGCTCTGCGAGGACGTCTACGACGGCAACTTCTACGCGCGCTCGCCGCTGCGCAATCCGCGGAACGGCGGCGAGGGCCCGCACGTGGTGCGCGGCGGCAGCTTCCGCTCCGGCGGGTACCTCCTGCGCGCCGCCAACCGCGAGTACATGACGCCGGACGCGGTGGGGCCGGGCACCGGCTTCCGCTGCGCGATCGCGGCGGCCGCGGCGTTCCCCGCGGTCAGCGCACCTCGATGAAGCCGTCGAGCGCGCCGTAGGTGTACATCGCGGCGAGCCGCTTCTGTCCCGCCGGGACGTCCGCCATCGTGAGCAGGATGCGCTTCACGCTCTCGCGCAGCGCGGGGTCGAGGTTCGGCGAGCACGCGACCACGTCATTCGGCAGCGGCAGCGACTGCGCGAGCAGCCGGAACTGCTTGGGGTCCATCACGTTCTTGTAGATCTCGGGCGCGTTCTCGAACACGCCGGCCGCGTCGTAGCGCCCCTCGGCGACGCCCTTCAGGCTCTCCTGGTGGCTGTAGGTGAACGTCGCCTCGGCGAGGTCCGCGCCCGGCGAGATGCCGGCGTCGAGCAGGATCTGGTTCACCGCGACGAACCCCGAGCCGGCCTCCGGATCGACGTACGCGAGGCGCTTGCCGCGCAGGTCGGTGACCCCCTGGATCGGCGAGTCCGCGCGCACCACCAGCCAGCCGAGGTAGGTCGAGCGCCCGAAGCGCAGGCCGCGCGCCAGCGGCAGCGCGGGGTGCGTGCGCGAGACGCGCGCGAACGCGACGCCCGAGAACCACGCGAGGTCGATCTTGCCCTGTTCGAGCAGCCACCCCACGGACTGGTAGGTGGGCGTGATGACCAGCTCGACCTTGCGGTGCAGGTTCTCGGTCAGGTGCTCGAGCAGCGGCGCGAACTGCGCCCACACGCGCGCGGGCTCGTCGGCCTGCGGGACGCCCAGCCGCAGCGGCGCCGTCGACTCGGTGTCGACCTCGACGACCACGCGCCGGCCGGAGCCGCAGCCCGCGATCGCGAAGCTGAGCGCGATGAGCGCCCACGTTAACCACCTCACGCCAGCCCCTCCTTCGCCGCGAGCGCGAGCGCGCGCTCCGGGGCGAGCGGCTCGAGCCCCGACTGCTGGAACGCGCGCGCGCGGCGCGACGCGGTGTCGGCCCACGCCTCGAGCACCGGGAACACCGGCTCGCGCACGCGGTCGGGGATCCAGCTCTCGAGCACCTCGAGCGCGAGCGACGAGACGTAGCGGTCCTCGCCGAGCGCGGCGCGCATCAGCCGCAGCGCGCGATCGGGCGCGGGCGCGGCGAGCCCGGTCACCGCGAGCAGGTGGTCGAGCAGCGCGCGCTGGCGCGCCGCCGCGCGCGCGGCGACCTCGCGCACGCGCTCGTCGCCGGTGCTCGCGAGCGACTCGGCGATCGCGGTGTAGATCCAGAGCCGCGCCGCGGTGGACTTCACGTGCGCGGCCACGCTCGCGTGGGTCTGCGCGCCGACGAGGCGGGCGAGCGCTTCGTAGAGCGGGCCGGAAGGCTGGAGGCTGGAGGCTGGAGGCTGGAGGGGTGGGGGGTCGTGCGCGGGGCGGGGGATGCGGCCGGAGTCGGTGGAAGCCGGGGTCTCGGCCAGGCGCTGCCACGAGCCGGGGGCGCCCAGGTGGTCGAGGAGGGGGCCCAGGTCCAGCGCGGCGCCGTCGCTCGCGAGGCCGCGCTCGAGCGCGCCCAGCAGGTCGGCGTCCGCGGTCATCCGCGCGACGCGCACGAGCTCGACGCGGAGCCCGGCGTCCTCGACGGCCAGCGCGGCGCGGATCACGCGCGTGCGGCCGTCGCCGGGCTGGCGCGGATCCGCGAGCACGCGGCGCACCTGCGCGCGCTCCTCGCCGGAGAGCGAGTCGAGCACGCCGACGATCGCGCCGGTGGTCTCGTCCGCGAGCGCGGCGAGCGCGCGGTCGATGCGCGCGGCCTGGTCGGGGTCGGTCTCGGTCGCGCGCGCGGCCGCGAGCGCGGGCTGCGCGGCCGGGTGATGCAGCTCCACCAGCGCGTCGAGCGCCGACGCGCGCACCGGCACCGCGGGGTCGCCGAGCAGCGCGACGAGGTCGGGCACGAAGAACCCGTAGCCGAGCCGGCCCATCGCGGCCGCCGCCGCGCGCCGCATCTCCGCGTCCGCGTCCGCCGCCATCGCGGCGAGCAGGTCCAGCGCGCGCGCGAGCATCTCGCGGTCCGAGCCCGCGCGCACGGCCGCGATCACCGCGGCGGCGCGCTGGCGCGGCGCGGCGGTGCCCTCGACCGCCGCGTTCACTCGCGCGCGCAGGATCGCGAGCACGGCCGGGTCGTCGCCGAAGAACGCGAGCCCCTCGAGCGCGTTCGCGCGCACGCGCGGCTCGGGGTCGTCGAGATAGCGTTCGAGCTGGGTGGCGAACCCGGCGGGCTTCCACGGCGAGAGCGCCGCGAGCAGCGCCGCCCGCACGCGCCAGCTCTCCTCGAGCGGCAGCCGGTCCGCGAGCAGCGGCAGCCCCGCGCGCCGCCCGAGCGCGACCGCGCCGTGCACGGCCGCGAGCCGCTGCTCCTCGTCGGGCGCCCCGAGCAGCGCCGCGAGCCGCGCCGCGCGCTCGGCCTCCTCGCCCGCGCCGACCGCCCCGAGCACCTCGTCGCGCCCGGAGCGATCGAGGTCCTCGAGCGTGGAGGTCAGCGTCGACGCGTAGATCCGCCCGGCCGGCCGGCACGCGATCCAGAACGCCACCGCCATCGCGAGCGCGGTCAACAGCGCGGGCACCGGGCTCCCGAGCCGCGACAGCGGCACCAGCAGCAGCGACACGCTCATCGACCCCACGATCGAGGCCACCGTCATCAGCACGGGCACGCGCGACAGCTGCGCCGGCGGCACCGCGCCGATCAGCACCTGCCGCACCGCCTGAGAAAAGCAATCGAAGCAGAGCCAGTAACAGAACTGCGCCCCCGCGATCGCCGCGAACGACCCGCTCACCACCGCCGCCACCAGCGCGACCGTCATCACGCTGGGCATCACGAGCGCCATGCCCCCGAGCTTGAGCCTGCGCATCAGCGGCCCCACGAGCGCGATCTGCACGAGCACGACCGTGATCGACAGCCCGGCCTCGAAGTTCCCCACGAACGCCGCCATCGCGGTCTCGCTGGTGAAGTGCCGCGCCTGCGCCGCCGCGAACCCGTACTCCAGCAGATACCTGAGTCCCACCGTGCACAGCCCGATGGTCCCCATCAACCGCGGCAGCGGGCTCCCCGAGAGCGTCGCGAACGCATCCGCGAAGATCGCCCGCACCCCGGCCTTCCGCTCGCGCACGACCCGCGGCGCGTTGCCCGGCAGACAAGCCGCCAGCACCCCGAGCGCCGTTCCCCCCACCGCGATGGCCCCCCACAGCACCAGCCGCGCCCCCGTGTTCCCGAGCACGCCGAGCAACGGATTCAACAAGAGCCCGCCGAGCACGAGCCCCGCCGACTGGCACGCGAGCAACCGCGGCGTTGCCGCCTTGGCCTCCCGGAGCGGCAGCGTCTCCGCCACCATCCCCGCGTCGAACGTGGTGATCATCAGCTTCCCGAGCCGCGCCACGATGTAGGTCGCCCCGAGCACCCACGCGCTCGTCGACCCCGCCGCGAACATCCCGCACATCAAGAGCCCGAGATACGCCGCGATGACCCCGCGCACCATCCGCCCGCTGGACTCCGGCGGCCGCATCATCACCCCGAGCGTGATCGGTAAGAACGCCAGGTTCAACGCGATGTAGACCACCGGCAAGCAAGCCGGCCCGGCCCTCTTCACGAGCAGCGTGCAAGCTAGCACGCCCGTGAAGTAGGAACCCATCTCGTTGAAGAAGAAGAAGGCCCCCAGCAACCCCACCTGCAACCGCGGCGACCCCGCCACGGCCGCCACCAGCGAGCGCGGAACCAGCGCGCGCAGGCTCACGACGGGCCACCCGGACGGCGCTTCTCGTTCCAGAGCTCTTCGAGCAGGCGGCCCTTCTGGAGCTGGGCGGCCATGTCGTCGAACGCCTGGGCCGCGTCGCCCAGCTCGTCGTTGCGCGCCACGCCCAGCCGGTGCGCGACCTCGCCGCGCGCCACGCGCTGGATGCCGTCGGTGAGCTTCAGGATCGGGTCGACCAGCGTCCGCGATAAGAGCACGCCGAGCAGCAGCGACACCAGCACGCCGACCAGCACGTAGAAGCTCACCGACCAGAGCAGCTCGTCGAGCGTGTGCGACACCTCGGCGTAGGGGCGGCCCACCACGACCACCAGGCCGTGCTGCGCGATCGGCGCGGAGGCCACCACGTCGTCGCGGCCCAGGACGCCGCCGACGCCCGAGACCACGCCGTCGGCGTCGGGCTGGCCGCGCACGCGGATCGAGCGCACGTGGCGGTCGCGCGCGCTGCCCGCGGTCGCCAGCACCTCGCCGGAGGGGCTCGTGAGGTAGACGTAGGTGGAGCCGACGTAGCTCCAGCCCTCGACCAGGTCCTGGATCTCGGCGGACTGGCGGCGGCAGCTCGCCACGAGCGCCCCGACGGGCGCGCCCTCCATGCGCATCGACGGCACCGGGGCGACCAGGTGCAGGTCGAGGCCGTCGGCGGTCGAGGAGGTCGCCGACGTGAAGCGCGAGCGGCCGGTCGAGAGCACCTCGCCGAACGCGGTCTTGAGCGCCGGCGGCGCGCTCGCGAGCGGCGACGGCTTCACCGAGCGCGAGCCGCGGACCGAGAACGCGACGACCTCGCCGTCGGCGCGGTGCAGCGTGACCTCGTGGAACACCGGATGGTAGGCCAGGAACGTGTCGAGCGCCTGGCGCGCGGCCTCCGCCCTCAAGCTCTGCACCGGCAGCTGCATGGATAACGTCTCGAGCTGGCGCTTGTACCAGTCGAACTCCGAGCCCAGGTCCATCTGGATCTCGGTGATCAGGCGCTTCTGGTCGGACAGGATGTCCGCGACCAGGTTCGCCTCGATGCGCGTGGCCGCCGCGATCGCCGCGAGCGTGAGCGGGATCAGGCTCGCGGTCACCAGGAGCAGGATGGTGCGGAGGCGGAGGGGGAGTCGCACTCCCAAGAGCTTATAAACCTACTTGAGGAAGCGCCAGAGCAACACGCAGAGCGCGACCACGATGGCCGCCGCGGCAGCGATCAGCTTGCCCTTGCCGGAGTCGGTGGTCGCTGGCAGCGTGGTCTTCGCGCTCGGCTTCGCGAGGCCCTTGGGCGTGCCGCCTGCCGGCGTCGCCGCGTCCTTGGACAGCGCGGGGTTCGCGCCCGTGACGCGGTCGCGCGCGACCGGGCTCGCCGCGCTGCCGGTGGGCCGCAGCGCGTTGCCGGTCGGCTGGCGCATGTTCGGGCGCGTCTGGGGCCCCGACTGCGCGCGCACGCCGCCGGTCGTCCGCGGGTTCGGGCCGGTGGTCCGCGCGCTCGTCGACGACGGCCCCTTCTTCATCGGCGCGACCGGCTTCGCCGCGACCGGCTCGCCGGCCTGCACCTTCGTCAGGTCCTTGAGGAGCTCGTGCGCGGTGGAGTAGCGCCCCTCCATCGCCGGGTGCGTGAGGTTCGCGATCACCATCTCGAACGACTCGGGCAGGTCCGGGTTGATGCCGCGGATCGGCAGCGCCGGCCCGGCGAGCCCCCGGTCCGCGCGCTCCACGAGGTCCATCACCGGAGGCGGGTCCGACTGTGTCGCGAGCCGGTAGAGCACGAGCCCGAGCTGGTAGAGGTCCGTGCGCCCGTCGACGTCGCGCGACAGGAACTGCTCCGGGGCCATGTAGGTGAGCGTCCCCATGACCTCCTTCTGGAACCCCGAGATCTGCGTGAGGTTCGTCGCCTTCACGATCCCGAAGTCGAGCAGCACGCAGCGCCCGGTGCCCTCCTCGAGCATGATGTTCGCGGGTTTGAGGTCGCGGTGGAACAGCCCGCGCGCGTGGATGTACGCGAGCGCGCCGCCGACGTCGCGCGCGATCTTCACGAGCAGGTCGAGGTCCTGCTTGCCGCGCTCGTCCGAGACCTCCTGCAGGTTCTTGCCCTGGATGTACTCGACCGCGACGTAGCCGCCCTCGCCCTCGAACTCGAAGCCGTGCACCTTCAGGATGTTCGGGTGCGAGCACATCTGGAGCGCGACGACCTCGCGCTTCGCGCGCTTGAAGAACTCCGTGGTGTCGCCGTCCGGCGGGATGAACACCTTGAGCGCCACGAGCCCCTGCGTCGGCTCGTGGAGCGCCTGGAACACCGCGGCCATCCCGCCGCGGCCGAGCTTCTCGACGACCTTGTACGGTCCGAACATCTTGCCGACCGGGTTCTCGAAGATGCTCACGCTACTGGCGGCCCCTCAGGCGCACGAGCGCCTGGCGCGCCGAGTCCGCGTACGGGCTCTGCGGGTATGCGTCGATCAGGCGCTGGTACTCGATCTGCGCCGCGCCCTTGTCGCCGAGCTCGACCTCCAGGATGTTCGCGATCTGCATCTGCGCGTACGGCGAGTACGCCGAGAACGGGAAGTCGCGCACCAGGCGCCGCAGCGCGTCCACCGCGCCGGTGTAATCCGCGAAGTGCGAGCGCGACAGCTCCGCGATGCGGATGAGCGCCTGCTCGTCGTAACCGGAGCGCGGGTAACTGTCGGCGACGTTTCGATAGATGTTGATGGCTGCCTGGACGTCGTTGAGCTTCTTCTCCTGGAGCTGCGCCATCGCGAGCAGCGCGTCGATGCGCTTCGGATGGTTGAAGTACTTGCGGCCGAACTGCTGGTAGAGCTCGAGCGCCTCCTCCGGCTCGCGCAGCTCGTTCGCCTTGAGCTCCGCGATGCGCAGGTGGATGTTGCCCTTCTGGGTCTGGTCGCTCGCTTCCTCGAGGTACTTCTCGTAGTTCTCGACGGCGGGCGGGTAGTCCTTGAGCTCGGTGTCGTAGATGGTGCCGATCTCGAGGAACAGCTGCGCGCGCTCGTTCGGCGCGGTGGTCGCCTCGAGCTGGCTCTTGAGCGCGTCGAGCGCCTCCGTGAAGTTGCCCTTCTCCTTCACGTACTTCTTGCGGATCGCCGCGATGTCCGCGCCGACCGTGCTCTTGCCTGCCGCCACCGCGCCGGCCGCCGCGCGCTCCTTGCGCGTATCGGCGAGGCGCTTGAGCGCCTTGTCGGACTCCTTGGCCCACTTGGTGCCGGCGTACTTCTTCTTGATGCCGTGGTAGATGCCCTCGGCGGTCTTCAGGTCCGCGAGCTGGATCTCGTGCAGCTCGCCGAGCTTGAACTGGATCTCGGCGGCGCGGCGGTCGGTGGGGAACCGCGCTTCGACCTTCTTCAAAGCATCGAGCGCTTCGCGCGGCTTCTCGAGGCGCACGAGGATCTCGGCGACCTCCAGGTAAGCGTCGACGATATTCTTCTGTTCCTTGCCCAGCCGCAGGTAGGTGCGGAAGTTCACCAGCGCGCCCTCGAGGTCGTCGTCGGTGTGCATCTGCTCCTTCGCCGTGTTGTAGTACTCGAACGGCGTCTTGAGCTGGGGCGCCTGCGCGAGCACGATCTCGCGGTCGTGCGAGCGCGAGAGCTTCTCGAGCCGCGGCAGCTGCTTGGACGCGAGCTTGAGCAAAGGCTTCTTGTCCTGCGACGCCTCCGCGAGCCGCGCGTACGCGTCGCGCGCGCCGTCGAGGTTCTTGCGCTTCTCCTGCACCTGCGCCAGGTTCAGCAAAGCTTCGCGCCCGTAAGGGCTCGCGGGCGCCGCGCGCGACGCCGCGTCGAACGCCTCGGCCGCGCGCTCGAGGTCCTGCTCGTGCAGGTGGTCGTAGCCCTGCTCCAGCCGCACGCGCGCGAGCTGCGGGCCCGGCTGCGCCAGCTCCGCGGCGGTCGCGAGGAACCGCGCGCGCTCGGAGAGCCCGTACACCGCGGCCTTGAGCGGCGACAGCTCGACCGCGGCGAGCATGCAGAGCTCGTAGGCGGCCGCCTTCATCTCCGGACCCGCGGTGCCGTCCTTGTACGTGAGCATGCGCTTGAGGACCTCGCTCGCGAGCTGCTGGTCGCGGAACTCCTCGACGCACACGCGACCCATGCGTGTGAGCAGGCGCACCAGGTCCATGTTCCCGCGCGGGTCGGCCGCGATCACGAAGTCCATCTGGCGCAGGTCGGTCTCGTACTGCTGCTGGGAGACCACGAGGTTGAACGCCGCCGCGACCTCCGGCTTGAAGTCGCGCGCGTCCTCGACCTGCCCCAGCCCCAGCGCGAGCTTCGCCGCGTCGCTCTTCTTGCCCAGCCGCACCGCGAACAGGCGGATCAGGCGCATGCGCGCGATCAGCGCGAGCGGATCCTTCGGGTGCTTCGCGAGCATCTCCTTCAGGTAGCGCGCGGCGGTGCGATAGTCGCCGAGGTCCTCCTCCATCGTGACCGCGAGCTGCATCAGGTCGCGCGGCAGCTTCTCTTCCTTGTCCTCGAGCGCGCGCAGGCTCCAGCGGTGCGCCATCTCGCGGCGCAGGCGCGCGACGTCCTCGGTCGCGGCCTTCGGGAAGAACGGCTCGATCTCGTTCAGCAGCGCCTGCGCGCGGTCGTACTCGCGCAAGGGGCTGATGAGCAGGCGCGCCTGCGCGAGCATCAGCGAGAGGTTCGTCGGGCTCTCCGGGTCGTCCAGGTTCATGCCCTTCTGCAGGCGGTCGAGCTGCGAGAGCGCTTCGCTACGCATGTAGAACTGCTGGATGCGCGGGTCGGACTCGCCTTCGCTGTCGGTCTCGTCGATGCCCTTGAGCGCGCGCGACGCCTCGGTGTACGCCTGCGCGTCGATCAGGACCTTCGCGCCCTCGATCGTGAGGCGGATCTTCTCCTCGCGGTCGGGCGCCATCGCGCCGGCCTTCAGGTAGTGGTCGGCGGCCGCGCGGCCCTTGGTCAGCTTCGCGAGCTGCTCCTCGATCAGCGAGGCCTGCGGGCCCCCGGGCACCAGCGCGACCTCGCGCGCGAGCACCGTCACCGCGGTCGCGGGCTCGAGCGCCGCGCGGCGCAGCACCGCCTTCGTGCGCACGTCGGGCGGCGTGTCCTTGCGCGCGAGCACCTCGTCGAGGCGCGCGAGCGCGCTCGTGCGGTCCTTGAACTCGCGCTCCTGCAGGATCGCCATCTGGAGCAGCGCGCCCGGCGCGCGCGGCGCGAGCTCGGTGAGCAGCGTGACCGCGCGGTCGGACTCGCCGGCGGCCGCGAGCGCGAGCGCCTGGTCGAGGCGGTGCTGCGTGGCGGCGGGCTCTGGCGCGAGCGTGGCGGCCTGCGCGTGGAGCCGCGCGACGAGCCGCGGATCGGAGTCCTTGGCCGCGGAGAGCAGGTCGGCGAGCTTCGTGAGCTCGGGCAGCGTGAGCGCCTCGACGTAGGTCTCCGACGAGATCTTCTCGACGGTCGCGCGCGCGGCGCCCGCGAACTCGGGGCGCATGCGCGCGAGGAACGCGGCGAGCGCGCGGTGGAACGCCTCCGGGTCCGTGGAGTAGCGGCCCAGCGCGCGCTCCATGTCGGTGGCTAGCGCCTTCGCTAGACGCGCGCCGGCCTCCTTGCCGCCCGCGGTCTCGGGCCAGCGCGTGGCGAGCACCTGCAGCGTGTCGATCGAGCGCTCGGTCAGGCCCACGCGGCCCTGGAGCTCGGAGGTCAGGAGCAGCGCCTCGGGGCCGTTCTCCGCGGTCCACTTGATCGGCCCGAGGATCGCGAGCGCCTGGTCCGGCTTCTTGTCCGCGGCGTAGGCCTTCGCGAGCTTGAGCGCGTAGACGTCCGGCTGGTAGCCCGCGTCGACCAGGTAGCGGTAGGTGGGCAGGAGCTGCTTGTCGGGGTCGAACTCCTTCTCGAGGATCTCGGCCTTGACCGCGACGCCCTCGGCGCGGTGCGGGCTGTTCGGCGAGATCGACGAGAGGTAGTCCTCGACGTAGCGCAGCGCCTGCGTCGGGAACTTCGAGGCCTTCACGTTCAGGCGCGTGAGCTCGAGGCGCGCCTGGTCGGCGATCGGGCTCGAGAGCGGCTGCGGCTTCTTCTTCTTGCCATCTTTTCCGATGGTCGCGGGCGTGCGCTTGAGCGGCAGCGCCTTCAGCACGGCCTGGAACGACTTCTTCGCCGCGTCCTCGTCGCCCAGCAGGAGCTGCAGGCGGCCGAGCTTGAGCTGCGCGGCCGGGTCGACCACGCGCTGCTCGAGCAGCTTGCCGCGCGCGAGGCGGCTCTCGATGTCCTGGATCTCCAGGTGCGAGCGCGTCTTCGCGATCTCCGGGCCCAGCGCGCTGTCGAACGGCAGCGCCTCCTGGTAGACCTCGAGCGCGCGGCGCGGGTTGCCGGCGTCGCGGTACGCGCGGGCGAGCTGCGTGAGCAGCTTCGCGCGCACGTCGCCCGACGGCTCGCGCGCGATGACTTCGTGGAGCAGCTCGCGCTTGCCGCGCTCGTCGAGCGCGCCCTGGCGCGCGAGCTCGACGCCCGCGAGCGGCTTGAACGGGTTGTCGGGGTTCTTGTAGATCGCCTCGAACGCGGGGCGCGACGCCTCGTCGCCCTGGCGCGAGAGCGCGCTGCGCCACTCGATCTCGCCCGCGAGCGCGGCGGGCGTGTCGCCGGAAGCGCCGCGCAGCAGCTTGCGCGCTTCCTCGGGGTTCTCTACGTCCTCCTGCTCGATCTTGCCGGCGAGGAAGCGCGCGCGGCCCGCGAGCGGCGAGGACGGGTGCGCGCGCAGGAAGTTCGCGAGCTCGCGCAGCGCGCGGCTGAAGTGGTGGTGCGCGTACCAGAACTCGGCGAACGCGAAGTCGCGCTGGTCGGGCTGCTTGGCGTCCGCGACCTTGTCGATCGAGGCGTCGAGCTGCTGGCGCAGCACGCCGATGCGCACGGCCGGGTCGTCCGGGTCGCCGTTCTGCGGCGGCGCCGGGATCTCCGCGAGCAGCGCCTTCGCGCCCGCGGTGTCGCGCGCGATCGCGAACTTGAGCAGCGCGCGGTGGTAGATCGCGACGTTCTTGTAGGCGGAGTTGCCGGCCACCTGCTGCAACCGGCCGAAGTACCCGATGCCCTTCTGCGGGTCGTCCTGATAGTACGAGACGAGCAGGCCGGAGAGGAACAGCGCCTCGCGCGCGGCGTCGGAGTCGTCGGCGACGTGGGCCAGCACCTCGAGCGCGCGGTCGATGTTGCCCTGCGCGATCGCCATCGTGGCGCGCGCGACCTCGGCGATCGGGACCACCGGCGCGTCGGGGTAGGTGGCGATCATCAGCTTGAGGCGCTCCCACGCGGAGTTGTTGCGCGAGAGCACGAGGCCCTCGATCAGCGCGTGGTGGAGCATCGCGTCCGGGGCGCGCGCGCCCTTCGGGTACTTGGTCCACACGGTCTCGAACTCGCGCAGCGCGACGTCGACGCGGTCGAGGCGGTAGCCGCGCTGCGAGCCGACCATGAACTTCAGCATGTCGAAGTCCAGCGTCATCGGGTTCTCGAGCGCGAGGCGCGCGACCACCGCGCGGAAGCGGCGCGGGGTGAGCAGGTAGGAGGACTCGAGCAGCGCCTTCTGGAGCTGGGCCTCGGAGGCGAGCGACCTCGGGCCGTCGCGCAGGACCATCTCGAAGCAGGACTTCGCGAGCGTGTGCTCCTGGTTCGCGGCGTGCGCGCGGCCCAGCGCCATCAGCACGCGGCCGCGGGTGTCGGTGTCGCCGGCGTAGGCCTTGAGCGCGTCCTTGAGCGTCGCGGCGGCGGCGACCGGGTGGCCCTGCGCGAGCTCGCGCTCGCCCAGTGCGAGCAGCGGGTGCTCGGTCTGCTCGTCGTCGTCGGCGCGTGACTTCGCGTACTCGGCGGCGACCTCCTCGAGCGGGCTGAGCTCGGGGGCGCGCGAGGCGACCGGGCGCGCGGGGCGCGGCGCGGACTTCTGTTCGGTGGGGAGCGCGGCGAGGCGCGCGCTGCCCAGGGCGAACAGGAGCCCGGCCATGGCGAAGACGCGCGCGGATTTCGAGGGGGGGTTCACAGCCGCAGCAGGATATCACGCGAGGCCTGTCGGGATCAATCCCGGGAAACCGCGTCCGGACCGGGATGGCGCCGGTTTTCGAAAGCCGGTTCCGGTGCGCGTTTGGGGGCGTGGATCCGACAAGAACGTAATGCCGCCCGCCGATTCTGTCGAAGGTCTTTACAGGATCGCGGCCGCGTCGCGCCGCGTTCGTGCGTTTTCGTGATTTCGGAGGTCCCGGTCGTGCACACGGTACGAGCCCGGCGGATCGTTTGGCTGGTGTGGCTCTGCGCGTTCCTCGGAGCGCTTCCGGCGTTCGCGCAGCAGACGGGGCAGGTCACCGAGCTGACCATCACCTCGCCGCCTCCGGCCACCTTCAACGCGTCCAACCCGTTCCGGACCAACCGGAACATCCTCCGCATCGAGTACACCCACAACGGCGCCTCGGGGAACTACTTCGTCACCTCGAACGGGGCGGATTCGGAGGGCACCGGCTTCCTGCCGCAGCCCTCCGACACCACGGGCGACCTGTTCTGCGACGTCGGGAACGAGAAGGCGAACAACCCGAAGACCATCAACCTGACGCTGCTCCAGACGCGCATCAACGTCGTCGCGGAGACCAACGTGCCGGTGGTGGTGGTGTTCGACGCGACGCCCCCGACGCTGAACCTGCTCAGCCTCCGCGTCGGCGGGACCGCGCCGGGGACCGGCGGGACGGTGTTCGGGCTCGTGCCGCCGACGGCGGGCGCGGGGACGCCCGGCAGCACGCCGAGCGGGCCGCGGGTGTTCACGGTCGCGGGCTCCACCGGCGTGTTCCGCACGCGCGCGGACAGCCTCGACATCGCGGCGAACGCGAACGACACGTTCACGCCGCTCGCGCAGATCCAGGCGACCTCCGAGGTGCCCGAGGCGGGCATCCCGGAGACGCCGGTGCCGGCGGCGTCCGCGCAGCCGGGCTCGTTCAACGCGAACTTCTCGCTGACCGGAAAGTCGGACGGCACCTACACGCTGACCGTGCGCGCGAACGACCAGGTCAACGATCCGTTCGCGACCGCGACGCTGATCAAGGGCAACGTCACGGTGCCGCACATCGTGCAGATCATCCGCGACACCACGCCGCCCCAGGTCACGAACATCGAGGTCATTCGAAACATCGGCTCGACGGACGGCAACGACCGGTGCGGCAAGCCCGTGTCCCCGGTGAGCACGGGCGCGAACACCTTCGTCGGCAACGAGCCGGTCGGCATCCGTTTGACCTTCAACGAACCGATCACCGTGCCGCGCGTGACGGTCACGCAGACCAACGGCACCGAGCAGCCGCTCACGCCGGTCTCGCCGCCGCCGGGCCGCTCGACGAAGTTCACTTTCCAGTTCCAGCCGTTCGCGGTCGACGCGCAGAACGGGCCGGCGCAGCTCAACATCAGCGGGCGCAACGTCGGGGCGAACTCGCCGCAGGACCCGGGCGAGGGCACCGACGAGGCAGGCAACGGCGTGACGGCCGACCAGGCGAGCGCGATCAAGCTCCCGAACGCGTTCGTGGTGGATACGTTCGGGCCGGACCTCCGGAAGGAGTTGCCGGCGCGACAACAGACCAGCCCGTTCGAGGGGCAGGTCGTCAACGGCGATCAGGTGTTCTTCACGAGCTCCGGGATCCAGCGCATCGCGGGGTCGTTCCCGCGCGTGCTATCCGCGCAGATCCTCGACGTGCCGCCCGTGAACACTTTGAGCCCCAACTTCGCGTCGGGGGTGGACTTCAGCCAGATCATCGCGTCGGGCGGCGCCACCACGGTGACGTCGTCGGGCCGGCTGAACATCACGCTCACCGGGCCGAAGGGCGGCATCCCGGTGCCGCCGCAGGTGCCGGTCATCACCGGCTCGCCGCCGTCCCAGCTCGAGCTGCGCCTGGTCGCGAGCCCGACCGGGAGCCTCGACGAGCTGGCGGGCAACCCGAACTTCGAGACCGTCGCGTCGAACGGCGTGATCCGGCCGATCGAAGGCACCTACATCATGACGATCAACATGATCGACAAGGTGTGTAACACGCGGCAGCGCCAGATCCGCTTCACGGTCGACAACACGCCGATCCGCGAGTCGGAGCTGCAGGTGAGCGTGGGCGGCAGGCCGATCCAGCGCAAGGGCTTCTGCGTGCCGTTCCCAACGGGGACGCCGACGCGGCCGTTCCCGGACATCGTGATGCGCTCGACCGCGGGCGACTTCTCGACGACCTCGAGCCGCTTCGCGGTGCTCGCGAAGTTCAACGGCAACGACTCGCCGGAGTACCCGACGGTGCTCACGACGTTCACGCTCAACCCGCAGGCGAAGACCGTGTCGGCCGGCGTGGTCGGCATCGAGAAGGGCGATCCTACGGGCGTGAACTTCCCGATCCCGACGACCGCGGCGACCGACATCATCCCCGCGGGCGTGTTCGATCCGCGCGTCGCGAAGAACGACGGGCCGTACACGATCCGTTTGTTCCCCAGCGATGCGGCGGGCAACGTGGGCGTCGTGACGACGGACGGGCGCGTGCAGACCGCGCTCGACTTCGACATCAACCTCGATACGCTGATGCCGATCACCGAGCGCACGTTCCCGAAGGACGGCTCGTTCATCAACGCGCCGCTGCGCTTCATCGACGCGACGATCGTCGATCCGCCTGCGAAGCGGTTCCCGCGCGCGGAGGTGCTCGGCGACTTCGGCAACCCGTACAACGTGACGAAGTTCACGTTCGTGCCGGGGTGCGGGATCGACGTGAACGCGACGATCCTGGCGGCGCGGCTCGAGAACGCATACCAGCCCTCGAGCGTGCACCGCGAGCTGATCGAGGGCGCGACGGGGAGCGGGCAGATCCAGTCGGGCAAGATCCGCGGCACGCTGCGGTTCATCCACCAGCCGAACGACTTCGACCCGACGCTGCCGGGCTTCACGCCGGGCGACGACCGGTTCAAGGTGCTGCTCGAGTTCGCGATCCCGCCGGGCCAGAACCAGGTCGGCACGCTGCCGACCGACGGCTCGATGGATGGTACGTACTCGAACGTTTCCGTGCCGGTGGACCGCGCGGGGCTGACGGTGTCGAAGAGCACGAACGGGTCGGGGCCGCCGGCGCGGCAGGGCACCTACTTCGGCGTCACCAACACCGACACCACCACGCAGTCGATCATCGCGTTCACGTGGCTCTACGACACGGTCGCGCCGCGGCTGCACATCAACAACTTCCCGGGCGTCATCGACATCGCGCAGTCGATCACGCACCAGGGGCCGCTCGTGCTGGCGCGGCAGGCGGCCGCGGTGATCGCCGACGGCATCGCGAGCACCACGCACGCGGCCGTGAGCGACAACCCGCAGACCGGCCCGGCGTTCCTGGGCAAGACGTTCCACATCACCGGGTTCGTGCAGGACCTCTCCGCGAAGGGCAAGAACGGCCTCGACGGCGTCGGGCTCAACACGCAGGGCGGCTCCGGGATGGACCACGTCGAGTACGAGCTCAAGCTCGTCGACGCGAAGCACAACCTGGTGCCGGTGTCGGGTGGGGCGACCAACAACCTGCTCGGCAGCCCGTGCGCGGACCCGGCCGTCGACGGCGACGGGCGCGTCACGCTGGGCTGTCTGAACCCGATCATCTCGGTGAAGCGCGCCGCGATGACGACGTTCCCGGGCGTGATCCGGGTCGGCCAGGCGTTCAACGCGATCGACCCGACGCCGACGGTGACCGACCCGATCCAGTTCAAGCCGGCGAACCCGGTGCTGAACACGGACTTCTCGACCGTGAACCGGCCGCAGCATCCGTTCGTGATCGACGACGTCCTGCCGGACGATGCGCGCATCCCGGCGCCGCGCGCGTCGCCGGGCACCGACATCTACCTGTTCACGATCCGCGCGATCGACCGCGCGGGCAACGTGACCGAGATCCAGCGTGAGGTCGTGCTCGGGAAGATCACGGCGCCCGCGCTGCGCGAGCCGGCCGACGGCGCGTGCGTGAACGCGAGCGCGGTGACGCTCAAGTGGGCGCCGGTGTCGAACGTGACGACCTACGTGGTGACGCTCGATCAGCCGGAGCCGCTCAAGGACATCGTGCGGCCGGTCGGCAACGGCGCCACGCAGACCACCTTCAACACGCTGTCGAAGGACGGGGAGTACAGCTGGAGCGTGCAGTCGATGGACACGGTCGGAAACCTGTCCGCGCCCAGCCGGCGCACGTTCAAGGTCGACACGGTGCGGCCGAAGGTGACCGCGATCGCGTTCGGCTCGGGCGTGATCCCGGTGACGCGGACCGGCGTGCTGCGGCTCGGCAAGGTGCAGTTCCAGGTGCAGTTCTCGGAGGTGCTGTCCGGACCTCCTTCGCTGACCTTCGATCCGGCGAGCGATTCGGTGGGGCCGCAACCGACCACCACGCTGGCGCCGAACCTGCCTGCTTCCGTGTACACCTACGAGGGCGAGATCCCGCTCACCGCGCGCGCGGCGACGTGGGACGGCATCGCGGTGATCAAGCTCGCGGGCGGCAAGGACCAGTGCGGCAACCCGATCGACGCGCAGCCGCCGCAGACGGCGGAGATCGACACCGGGCCCGACTTCGAGTCGCGGTTCTTCTTCAACCCGGTGGCGCCGCAGGAGATCGTGCTGACGCTGCTCACGAGTGAAGAGCTGCCGAATCCGCCGCGGATGACGGAGCTCAACAACCTGACGCAGATCGGGAACGAGACGCGCCGCTTCCAGAACACCGGCAAGGCGTTCTACAGCGGGTTCACGCTCGACTCTCCGGACGTGAGCTCTGAGGTCAACCTGACGGTCGCGCTCGAGGACCTCGACGGCAACTCGTCGAAGCGGCCGCTGAAGTTCACGGTGACGCCGATCACGCAGGCGGCCGCGGCGCTCGCGGTGTCGTCGGATCGCCGGCTGACGGTGAACGTGCCGGCGGGCGCGGTCGTGGGGCAGCTGCCGCTGTACGTGCTGCCGCCCAGCGACCCGACGCGCCACCAGGCCGCGTCGACGGTGCACAAGCTGTTCCCGACCGCGGGCACGCAGAAGAGCGCCGCGGTGCTGGCGGCGCAGGACGCGAAGCCGCCGACGGAGCAGGGCTTGAAGATCCTGCAGTACCTGAACGAGCTCGCGCCGGGCGGCGTGGTCTTGCAGAAGGCCGCGACCGTGACCGCGAGCCCGCAGGGCGTGGTGCTGCCGCAGGGCGCGCTGCCCGGCCAGCTCGGGCTCTACGTGTGGAACGGCGCGAAGTGGACCTGGACCGGCGCGAGCCACGACGGGCAGACCGTCACGGGGTCGCTCCGGAACCTCGGGCCGCTCGCGATGGCGCTCGACCAGAGCGCGCCGACGGTGGCGAGCGTGTCGATCGCCGACGGCGACCGGCTCGACTCGAGCCAGCCGCAGCTCTCCGCGATCCTCGCGGACACCGGCGCCGGCATCGGGGCCGACGGGGTCAGCGTGCTGATCGACGACCAGGCGGTCGACTTCTCGTACAAGGAGGAGACCGGCGAGGTCAGCTTCAAGCCGGCCAAGCCGCTGCCGCCGGGCGCGCACACGCTCGCGCTCGCGGTGAAGGACCGCGCGGGCAACGCGGCGCAGACAACGAAGATGAAGATGCTGGCGCCGGCGCCGTTCGGGTTCAGCGAGCTGATCGCCTACCCGAACCCGGCGAAGCTCCAGTCGCGCATCCGCACGCGCATCACGCAGCCGGGCGTCACCCAGCGCGTCGCGCTCGAGATCTACGACGTGTCGGGCCGGCGCGTGCGGCGGCTCGCGCAGGACGCGCCGTTCACCGGGACGGCCGTGGACCTCGTCTGGGACCTCGTGAACGACAGCGGCCGCGGGGTCGCGAACGGCGTCTACCTGTACCAGGTCACGGTCACCGGGACCTCGGGACAGAAGGCGAAGGGGCGCGGCAAGATCGCCGTGCAGCGCTGATATGCGCGCGGACGTGATTGACGCTCGGACAAGGCGGCTGCACTGGGCGACGGCGGTCGCGGTGACGCTCGCGATCTTCGGCGGGTGCCGGCCGGTGGGCGCGGCCGATCCGCGCGCGGACGGGCTGCACCGGCAGGCGCTCGCGCGGCTGCACCACGGCGACGCGGGCGAGGCGGCGGATTCGTTCTCGCAGGCGCTGCTGATCGGGAACCCGACGCCGGTGCTGCTGTACAACGCGGCCTACGCGGCGTACCGGCGCGGCGACGCGGCGGACGCGCGGGCGCTCGCGCTGCGGGCGCTCGACCAGGCGCCGGACGATCCGCTGGCGCTCGCGCTCATCGGGCTCCTGGATCTGGAGGCCGGGCGGCTCGCGCAGGCGGAGGCGAACCTGCGCGCGCTGCTCGCGAAGCACCCGGATCACGCGCTGGCCACGGCGTATTTCGGTCATTGTCTCGCCCTGAAAGGCGAGCTCGCGGCGGCGCGCGGGCACCTCGAGCGCGCGCTCGCGATGATCCGCGAGCGCACGGCGGCGCAGGCGTCCGGCGCGGACCCGGCGCTGACCGGGCCGCCGCCCGATCCGGGCGCGGAGGCCGCGGAGCCGCAGGCGCTCGCGAGCCTGGGCTACGTGCTGCTGCGCACCGAGGACTACGCGGGCGCGGTGGCGGCGTGCAAGCGCGCGCTGAAGATCGACCCGTCGCTGGTGGCGGCGCGCCAGCACCTGGGGCTCGCGCACTTCAGCCTCGGGCAGTGCCGCGAGGCGGCGGATGCGTTCGCGCAGGTGCTGCGCAGCCGGCCGGACGATCAGCGTGCACGCTATCACCTGGGCCTCGCGCTGGTGAAGCAGGGGCACGTCGAGCAGGGCCTCGAGGAGCTCCGCCGCGTGGTGGCGGCGGGGAAACCCGAGGAGCTGGTGCGCCAGTGCCGCGAGCTGATCGAGGGCGGCACGCTCACGGAGAATTAGATGAACCTGTTGCAAAACATCAAAATGATCGGGATCGTGGGGACGCTGCTCGCGGCGCCGGCGCTGCTGGCCCAGAGCGCGTCTCCGGTTTCACCTGCTTCGCCGGCTTCTCCGGTTTCACCTGCCGCGCCGGCTTCTCCGGTTTCACCCGCTTCGCCGGCATCTCCGGTTTCACCTGCTTCGCCGGCGTCGGTCGCGTCACCTGCTTCGGCGGAGCCGACGCGCGCGGAGAAGATCAAGGCGGCGAAGGACGAGATCGCGCGGCGCTTCGCGGGGCGGCGCGCGGAGGCGGCGCGGACGCTCGCGGAGCTCACGGCGTGCGCGGGGCGGATGCGCGAGGGGCAGGCGCGGCGCGAGGCGGAGAAGGCGATCACGAACCTGCAGAGCGCGCTTGGCAAGGCGGACGCGGAGGCGGCGAAGGGGATCTACCGCGCGGCGTTCGTGGCGCTGGGGCGGCCGGCGAAGGCCGCGCAGGCGGCGCTGCGGCGCTGTCAGCAAGAACGGTGACTGCAAGCGCCTCCGCGTGGTAGAATAGCGGCCCGTCATGCCGCTGACGATCGCCGAAAACTGGATCTACTTTCACAAGGGCGAATTCCCGTGCCTGTTCCTCGTCGAGGTACAGGAGGGATTCGCGCGCTTTGACGTGAAGGACCAGGATAGCCTGGGGATTCTGCTCGAGTACGCGCAGAAGAAGAACCTTCACGTCTCGTGGGCGCGCGCGGTGGCGAACGACGCGCAGAACCGGAAGGCCTACAAGAACTACCCGGGCGGCAAGTTCGTGGCGTCGTCGACGCCCGTCCAGCCGCAGGACGGGGATATGGGGAGCGAATAAAGTGGAAGAATTCAAGGCAGCGGATCTTTTCGGGATGGACGACCTCCTCAACGAGGAGGAGCGGATGGTGCGCGACACCGTGCGCTCCTTCGTCTCCGCCGAAGTGATGCCGATCATCGAGCACCACAACCGGGCCGGCACGTTCCCCAAGCAGCTGATCCCGAAGATGGGCGAGCTGGGGCTCCTCGGCTCCTCGATCTCCGGTTACGGTTGCGCGGGGCTGGGCGCGGTCGCGTACGGCGTGATCCTGCGCGAGCTCGAGCGCGGCGACTCCGGCCTGCGCTCGTTCGTGTCGGTGCAGGGCTCGCTCTGCATGTACCCGATCTACGCGTACGGCAACGAGGAGCAGAAGCAGAAGTGGCTCCCGAAGATGGCGTCCGGTGAGCTGATCGGCTGCTTCGGCCTGACCGAGCCGGACTTCGGTTCGAACCCGGGCGGCATGATCACGCGCTGCAAGCAAGACGGCGACCACTGGATCATCAATGGCACCAAGCGCTGGATCACGAACGGCTCGATCGCGGACCTCGCGATCGTGTGGGCGAAGGACCCGGCGGGCAAGATCCGCGGCTTCGTGATCGAGAAGGGGACCAAGGGCTACACGGCGAACGACATCCCGGGCAAGATGTCGCTGAAGGCGTCGGTCACCTCCGAGCTGATCATGGAGGACTGCCGCGTTCCGGACAAGAACCGCCTGCCGAACATCGAGGGCCTCAAGGGTCCGCTGGGCTGCCTGTCGCAGGCGCGCTACGGCATCGCGTGGGGCGCCGTGGGCTCCGCGCTCGCGGTGTTCGACGAGGCCGTGAACTACTCGAAGACGCGCATCCAGTTCGACAAGCCGATCGCGGGCTTCCAGCTGGTGCAGCGCAAGCTGGCGATGATGCTGACCGAGATCACCAAGGCGCAGATGCTGGCCTACCACCTGGGGCGCCTGAAGGAAGCGGGCAAGATCACGCACGTGCACATCTCGATGGCGAAGATGAACAACGTGAAGATCGCGCTCGACATCGCGCGCGAGGCCCGCGACGTGCTGGGCGCGAACGGCATCTGCGACGAGTATCAGGTCGGCCGCCACATGTGCAACCTCGAGTCGGTCATCACCTACGAGGGCACGCACGACATCCACACGCTGGTGCTGGGCGAGCACATCACGGGCATCCCGGCGTATCGCTAGTTCCGGAAAAGAGAAGCCCCGGCTAGCCGCAAAGCTAGCCGGGGCTTCGTGTTTACGGGACTACTTGGAGACGAGCGCCTCCAGGTCCTTCTTCGCGACGGACATCTCGAGGGTGGCGGTCTTGCCCTTCTGGCTGACCTTCAACGACTCGAGCATGTTGCCGCCGCGGCCCGCGAAGCTCTCGCGGAGCGAGTTGAGCAGCTGCACGAGCGCGGTGGCCGATTCGTCGGTGTCGCAGGTCACGGCGAGGCGGGCCGCGCCGTCGCCGCTGTCCTTGGCGTTGACCGAGAGCGAGACCACGCGGATGGTCTTCACGATCGCGAACTGTTCCGGCACCGACGCGCCGAACTCGGCGATCATCTCGGGGGTGATCTGCACCGAGGCGAGCGCGAGGTAGTCCTTGGAGAGCTTGGTGCCGGTCGCGGCGCCGAAGCTCTGGGCTTCGCCCTGGATCGTGGCGAGGATGGCCTTGGTGGACTCGTGCTTGCCTTCGCGGTCGGTGCTCACGACCGTGGTGGTGTCGTCGACCATCCCGAGCTGGACGCTGTCCTGGCCGTCCTTGGCGGTGAGCAGCGTGATGCCGCGGAACATCGAGGGCGTGAACGTGATCTTGTGGGCCGCCGCGAGCGCGAGCAGCTTCATCTTGTCGACGCGCCCGAGCACCACGCCGCCGCCGGACCGCGTGGTCCCGGCCTTGAACAGGTCCACCGAGATCCCGACGGCGTCGATGTCCTTCGCGGGATCGGGCATCCCCTCCGCCACGTACTTCGCTACCTCCGCATACTGGGGCGCTTTGGTGATGAGCTCCCCGTACAGCTTGAAGATCCGCTTCACGTTCACGAACACCGCGCTGCCGGGCGCCGCGGGCAGCACCTGCTCGAGGGCGGGCGCGGCAGGCTTCACGGGTTTGGCAGGCAGGGGCCGGGCGGCCAGGGCGGCCCCCACGCAGAGCGGAAGGGCAAGAATGGAAAGCAAGGAGGTGCGCGTGATGTTCATGGGGAAATCTATCTCCAGGGTAGTTGAAAGCGATAAAATAAGAAGAGATACGGAGCTACTAGAGATTAGGGGCTACCCAGGAAACGTCAACCCGCTCAAACGCCCCGCGCCGAATCGAACCACCGGGTGAACGCCGCGAGCGCGCGCCCCCGGTGCGACAGCCGATCCTTCTCCTCGCCGCTCAGCTCCGCCATGGTCCGCCCCTCCGACGTGACCAGAAAGATGGGGTCGTACCCAAACCCCCCGCTCCCGCGCCGCTCCTCGATGATCTCCCCGTGGCACTCCCCGGCAAACGTCTGTATCTCCCCGGTGGGCTGCGCATAGGCCAGCACGCACACGAACTTGGCGCTCCGATCCGCATTCCCGCCCGCCCGCCGCGCCGCCAGCTCCGCCAGCACCCGCTCGATGCGCGCGTCCGCATCCTCCGCATACCGCGCCGAATGCAGCCCCGGAGCCCCCCCAAGCGCGGCAACCTCGAGCCCCGAGTCATCCGCAAACGCCGCAAGCCCCGTATTCCGCGCGCAAGCCACGGCCTTGAGCACCGCATTCTCCGCGTAAGACTCCCCGATCTCCTCAGGAGCCGTCAGCGCAAAGTCGGCCAGCGTCCGATACTCCGCAAACCGCTGCCCGAGCAGCCGCGCAAACTCCTCGACCTTGCCCCGATTCGTGGTGGCCAGAACCAGCGTGGACATCGAAAGCTCACTCCCTGCAATCGTGCCAAGAGCCTCGCACGCTGGCCCCGCGCCCGCAACCCGCCACCCCGCCCGCGAAGGGCCCCCCCGGCCCCGACTCATGGGCCATCGACGTCCGGGGGGCGGCGGGCACATCGAAGGGTAGCGACGCCCCTGCGAGCCGTCAACGCATTCTTCGCGACCCACATCGCGAGATTCCGGCGGGGCTTCGGTTGTCTCCGGGACAATCTCGCTGGACCCGGGTATCGATGTCCCTCGCCGCACTCGCCCCGCCAGAACTTCGCTCGTTCGGGTCGCGAACAACGCGTTGACGGCTCGCCGGAGCGTCGCGCGGCAAGGGATGTGCCCGCCGCCCCCCTTCGCGGCTATGCCCCCCAGTTCCGGGCCGAAAGGCTGTCCAGGGGGACGCGCGTGACGATGTGCCGCGACCGGGTTCCTGCGCGGCGTCGTCGTGGCACCGCGTTCCGCAAAGCACGCAGACGCGGCACATCGCTCCGCACCTTCCCCGCACCTGGAGCGAAGAGCGTCCCGGACGCAGCACCCCAGCCCCGCGCGTCCCGCCCGATACAGTTCTTCGGCCGCCGGAAGGGGGGGCGGCGGGCACACAACCGCCGCGCGACGCGGAGGTGAGCCGTCAACCCATTGTTCGCGACCCGAACGAGCGAAGCTTCGGCGGGGCGGGTACGGCGAGGAAGATCGATCGCCGTGCATCTCGCTGGGGCTCGTCGGCTTGTCTGCCCGACAACCGAAGCCCCCGCCGAAGCTTCGCAAAGTGGGTCGCGAAGAATGGGTTGACGGCTCGCCGGAGCGTCGCTACCGTGCGATGTGCCCGCCGCCACCCCGGGGCATCGAACACCTTCCAACCCGCCCCGGCCGTCCGGCGTCGAGAATGGGGACAGTCACAATTGTGAATGTCCCAATACACTCCGCCCCGCACGAAGAATTGGGACAGTCACAATT
>JADMIO012752901.1_pt1 | contig 26473 bp, 23 predicted proteins | sample 8958161 | NCBI WGS metagenome assembly JADMIO01 (sample SAMN16585339, study PRJNA669376) | soil metagenome | isolation source: Crop rotation soil | place: USA: Cullars Rotation, Alabama | collected 2011 | reverse complement strand
GCCGCGACTTCAAGTCACGTGAATTCCAAGCTTCGGATCCCACTGTGCTGGAAAGGGGCCACCGCCCACAAATTCCCAGCCGAACAGGCCGAAACCGTGCTGGAAGACATCGAAATCCAGGTCGGCCGCACCGGCAAGCTGGCGCCGGTGGCGCGGCTGAAGCCGGTGACGGTGGGCGGCGTGGTGGTGCAGAACGCCACCCTGCACAATGAAGATGAGATCGAACGGCTGGGCGTGCGCGTCGGCGATGCGGTGGTGATCCAGCGCGCCGGCGATGTAATCCCGCAGATTTTGCGCGTCATTCCGGAAAAACGCCCCAAGAGCGCCAAGCCCTACAAGTTTCCTGAAAAGTGTCCAGTCTGCGGCAGTCATGCGGTGCGGGAAGTGGACGAAAAGACCGGCAAGATGGATGTCGACCGCCGCTGCACCGGTGGGCTGATCTGCGACGCCCAGACGGTGGAGCGGCTGAAATACTTCGTCGGCCGCGACCAGTTCGATATCGAAGGCCTGGGCGGCACCATGATCGAGCTGTTCCACGACAAGGGCTTGCTGAAAGAGCCTGCCGATATTTTCGCGCTGACCGACAAGCCGGAAAAAGTCAGCAAGGTGCTGGCCGCACACCGTGCCGCGCTGAGCGAGGAACGCCGCGCCGCCGAAGGCAAGGACCCGGTCAAGACCAAAGCCAAGAAAGAAGACCGCGAAGGCAAGGTGGTCGAAAATCTGATGGCGGCGATCGAGCGTCGCCGTACCATCGGACTTGATCGTCTGATCAATGCGCTGGGCATCCGCCATGTCGGCGAAACCACGGCGCGGCTGTTGGCGCGGCGTTACCTGACCCTGGACGCGTTCCTGAAAGGGATGACCGCCGAGGATGCGCTGGAAGAGCTGCAGCATATCGAAGGCATCGGTGGGGTTGTGGCGGAAGCCATTCATGATTTCTTCGACGAACCGCACAATGTTAAGGCGCTGGGACGGCTGCTGGAATGGCTGACGGTCACCGACATGGCCGCGCCGGCCAAATCCTCGCCGGTTTCCGGCAAGACGGTGGTGTTCACCGGCACCCTGGAGAAGATGACAAGACAAGAAGCCAAGGCGCGGGCGGAAAGCCTGGGCGCCAAAGTATCAGGCTCGGTCTCGGCCAAGACCGATATTGTGGTGGCGGGTCCGGGCGCGGGATCCAAGCTCAAGGACGCGCAGAAGCATGGTGTCCAGGTACTGGACGAGGACGCATGGCTTAAGTTAATCGGCGGTTAGATCGCCCGCGTCGCGTGATCCAGCCATTTGCGGACATCGTCCTCCACCAGCGGGCGGATCGTGTCGCGCACCCGCGCATGGTAGATGTTCAGCCAGCCGCGCTCGGCATCTGTCAGGAGTGACGATTCCACCAGATTGAGATCGATGGGCACCAGGGTGATGGTTTCGAACCCCATCATCTTGCGCTCGCCGCCCAAATCCTCTGCTTCCGTCACCACCACCAGATTTTCGATGCGGATGCCGAAGGCGCCGGTCTTGTAGAAGCCGGGCTCGTTGGAACAGACCATGCCGGGCTTCAAGGGCTGCATCACCGGCTTTTTGGAGATGTTCTGCGGCCCTTCATGCACCGACAGGTACGAGCCCACGCCATGGCCGGTGCCGTGGTCGTAATCCAGCCCCGCTTCCCACAAGGGGCGGCGGGCGAAACTGTCGAGCTGCATGCCGATGGTGCCTTCGGGAAAGCGCGCCGTGGCCAGGGCGATGTGGCCCTTCAAGACGCGGGTGAAGCGGTCGCGCATCTCCGCCGTCGGTGTGCCAACCATGATGGTGCGGGTGACATCGGTGGTGCCGTCGGGATATTGCGCCCCGGAATCCAGCAGGAACATTTCGCCGGGCGCGATGGTGCGGTTGGTGGAGCGGGTGACGCGGTAATGCACGATCGCGCCATTGCTGCCCGCGCCGGAAATGGTGTCGAACGACACATCGCTTAAAACGCCGGTGGCGCGGCGATAGCCTTCCAGGGTCTCCGCTGCCTGGATTTCGGTCAGTTCGCCGCGCGCGGCATTGCTGTCGAACCAGGCGAGATAGCGCGCCAGCGCCGCGCCGTCGCGGATATGGGCCTTGCGCATGCCTTCGATTTCGGACGGATTCTTGCAGGCCTTGGGCAGCTGGCAGGGATCGGCGCCCTGCTTGATTTTCGCGCCTGCCTCGACCAGCCGGTCGAAGATCGCGGCTGCGGCGGTGGAGGGATCGAGCAGCACATTCTTGGCCGTCATTGCATCCAGTGCGGCGGCGAATTCGGATGGGGCATGGACCTTCACCGAATTGCCCAGATGCGCCATCAGTTCGGGATTGCGCTTGGCGGGATCCAGAAACAGGTCCGCGCCGCCATCCTCATGCAGAATGGCGAAGGCCAAAGTGAAAGGCGTGTGCGGCACATCATGGCCGCGAATGTTCAGCAGCCAGCATACCGAGTCCGCCAAGGTGATCACGGCGGCCTCGGCGCCGGCTTTCTTCAAGCCATCGCCCAACCGCACGCGCTTGGCCTCGCTCTGCTCGCCCGCCAGATTCAGCGCGTGCGGCTTGGCGGGGGTGACGGGCGGCGCAGGCTGATCGCTCCATACCGCATCGATGGGATTGGTCTCTACCGCGATTAACGTGCCGCCGGCTTTTTCCACCGCCGCTTTCAGATGCATCACGCCATGCTGGGTATGCAGCCAGGGGTCGTAACCCAGCCTGGCGCCGCGCGGCAGGTTATCGGGAATCCAGCCCTGCGGGCCTTCCGCCACAAGGTCGCGCGGTTCGAACAATTTGGTGTCGGTCTGGTTCCTGACCTGAAGCGTGTAGCGGCCATCGACAAAAACCGCCGCTTTGTCCTTCAGCACCACCGCCGCGCCGGCCGAACCGGTGAAGGCGGTCAGCCAGGCCAGACGCTCGGCATAGGCGGGCAGATATTCGCCCATATGCTGATCGCTGTGCGGCACCACAAAACCGTCCAGCCCGCGCTTGCCGAATTCCTCGCGCAGCGCTTTGAGGCGCGGGGCGCAGGTGGCGGGATTGGAGGTGTCGTCGTAAGTCTGAAAGGGCTTGTCCATGCCCTTAGTTTAGCGGGCCGCCTTTTTCAGCACCAGCGCGCTCCAGGGACCCGCGCGGTGCGCCCCGATATAGCGCAACTCACGGTAAAAGCTGGTGACCAGCTTTTCCTGATTGTGCAGCAGGCCTGAGAGCAGCAGGGTCGCGCCCGGAGCCAGGCTGCGGATGATTTCCGGCGCCAGCCGGGTCAAAGGTCCCGCCAGGATATTTGCGATCAACAGATCGTAAGGCGCGCCGCCGGCCAAGATCGGGCTGGCCAGCCCGTCAGCCGTGACGGCCTGGACCAGTGGCCCCACGCCGTTGGCCGCCGCATTGTCGCGCGCCACTTCGACCGCAACCGGATCGATGTCCGACGCCAATACCGGGCGCTTCCACAGCTTGGCCGCGCCGATGGCCAAAAGACCGGTGCCGGTGCCCAGGTCCAATACCTTGCGATAGCTGTGCCGCCGCGCCAATTCTGACAGCGCCCCCAGACACAAAGCCGTGGTCTCATGATGACCGGTGCCGAAGGCCAGCCCAGCCTCGATCTTGATCGGGATCACGCCATGCGGCACCCGGCCGGCGTCATGCGCGCCATAGACGAAGAAGCGTCCGGCCCGCACCGGCGGGAGGCCCTGTTGCGACAGCCTGATCCAGTCCTGGTCGGGCAGGGCTTCGACCTTGATCTCCCGGCCCGCGATCCGGCTGAGATAGGCGGCATCGGGCGCCTCGGTGTAAAGCGCCTCCACCACCGCGCCGTCGGCAAAGGGCTCCTCCACGATCAGCACCGCCTGGGCGCTGCCCTCCAGTTCCAGCGCGGCCGAGATATCGGCGGCTTCGACCTTGGTGAGCGCTACCGAGGCTTTCCAGAGGGGGGGATTTGTCATGGCGGGGATATGCCGTGCTAGCCTGCCAGCGTCAAATCAAGACCAAGGACACGCCGATGCGATCGATTTTCCTGGCCCCCGCGCTCTTGCTGCTGACCGCCTCCGCCGCCGCGGCCCAAAGCGCGGCTATTGTGGTCAGCGCCGAACAGGTCGAGCAGATCCGCCAAAGCGCCCGCGCCGCCCAGGCCGGAAAGCCAAGCGCCGCCAAACCCATCATCGCGGCGCGTTATGAGCTTGCCCTGGAGCACCGCACCGGCAAGACCGGCGCTTCGGTGCATAGCGGCGATATCGAGGTGATCGTCGTGCTGGACGGGGCGGGCACCATCACCACCGGCGGCACCTTGGTGGATGCCAAGCCCGGGAACAAGGGCAATATCGCAGGGACCGACATTACCGGCGGCACCGCCCAGCATGCGGTGAAGGGCGACATCGTGCTGGTGCCCCAGGGCACCGCGCATATGATGGTGCCCGATGCCGGCGGCCCGCTCGTGTTGGCGACCCTGCATCTGCCGCGCACCGGCGAACCCGCAGCCGTCGCCGGACGCGCCCCCGCCGCGCCCAAGCTGGCGCATCGCGCCGCCGACCTGCCCGCCATGATCGAAAAGGCCAAGGCGGCCTCGGCCACCTCGCCGCGGTTCTTCGGCGGCGACACCATCCTGGCTTTGCCGCCCTATCGCATGGGGCTGGAATATCGCACGCCCAAGGGCATTGCCTCGGTGCACAAGAACAATGGTGAGTTCATGTATGTGCTGGAAGGCGAGGGCGTGCTCGTGGCCGGCGGCACGGTGACAAATCCCAAGGATATGGGCGCCAATATCGACGGCGACGCCATCCAGGGCGGCACCGATCACCGCATGAAGAAGGGCGATTGGATTTATGTGCCCAAGGGCCTGCCGCATCTGGCGCGCACCGACGGCACTTTTGTGCTGGCGACCATACACGTGCCGGAGTCGTGAGCGAGGTGGATAGATGTGCGAGCGTTCCGGTGTGCCGGAACGCTCGCCACATCGCTCAATCACGGAAATAGTATGCCTTGTCTATGAAAGCATTTGCTTTCCAGGCAGCATTTTTTGAACCGCTTGCCAGATCCGCAGGGGCAGGGGTCGTTGCGACCGAGTTTTTCGATCAATTCTTTGTCACCGTGGACGAAGCGGTGACCGCGCTTGACGGAGGTTTCGCTGTTGAAAGCCCCTCCGGCGCTTGCTCATGAATTCAAAAGCTGAAGTCCTGATTTTTACGGCGCATTTTGGCCTCCTGACGAAAAATGCCGGAGGCTTTTACGCGCGGGACACGAACTGGTCAATCACGCGCTTCTCGCCCGCCTTGTCGAACTCGACGGTGAGCTTATTGCCTTCCACATAGCGCACCCGGCCGTAACCGAATTTCTGGTGGAAGACGCGGTCGCCGCGGGCGTAAGCGGAAGCCGCGGGATCGGAGGTCTGAACGCTCCAGGCCTGGGCCTCGATCATCGGCGGACGGGTGCGCATGGTGCCTGCGGCGCGATTGGCCCCCATATTTGCTTGTGCGCGTTTCCAGCCCGGTGAATCATAGGTGCTGCCGAAATTGGCGGCATTCTCATTGTCGCGAAAGCCGGTATAGCCGCCATAAAAGCCTTCATCGATGCTGGCATCGACATGGTTTTCGGGAATTTCCTTGATGAAGCGCGAGGGCAGGGCGCTTTGCCAGGAGCCGTGCACCCGGCGGTTGGCGGCAAAGGAAATGCGGATGCGCTGGCGCGCCCTTGTCAGCCCGACATAGGCCAGGCGGCGTTCCTCTTCCAAGCCTGCCAAGCCGTTTTCATCCATGGTGCGCTGGGAGGGAAACAGGCCTTCCTCCCAGCCCGGCAGGAAGACAGTGTTGAACTCCAGGCCCTTGGCGGCATGCAAAGTCATCAGATTGATGCGGTCGCCGCTTTCGTCCTGGGCGATTTCCATCACCAGGCTGACATGCTCCAAAAAGGCGGTGAGGGATTCAAACCCCTCCATCGAACGGACGAATTCCTTCAAGTTATCCAGGCGGCCCGGCGCTTCCGCCGATTTGTCGGCCTTTAGCATGTCGGTATAGCCCGATTCATCCAGCACCATTTCGGCCAGTTCGGTGTGCGGCAGCACCTTGGCGGTATCGCTCCAGCGCATGAAATTGGCGGCCAGTTCGCTCAGCGCCTTGCGCGCCTTGGGCGGCAGTTCGTCACTGTCGGCGATTTCGCGCGCCGCCGGCAAAAGCGGCATCTGACGGGCGCGGGCGAAGGCATGCAGGCTGGCCACCGAGGCATCGCCGATGCCGCGCTTGGGCTTGTTGACGATGCGTTCGAACGCCAGATCGTCATCGCCCTGGGCGATCAGCCGCATATAGGCGATGGCATCGCGAATTTCCGCCCGCTCATAGAAACGCGGACCGCCGATCACCCGATAGGGCAGGCCAAGCGAGATGAAGCGGTCTTCAAATTCGCGCATCTGGAAGGAGGCGCGCACCAGAACCGCCATCTGCGCAAAAGAATGGCCCTGGCGATGCTGGTCCTCCGCCTCGGCGGCGACATTGCGGGCTTCCTCTTCGGCATCCCACACGCCCGCAACGCGGATTTTCTCGCCCGGCTCGCCTTCGGTCCAAAGCGTCTTGCCCAGCCGGCCTTTGTTGGCGGCGATCAGGCCAGACGCCGCGCCCAAGATCGCTGGGGTGGAGCGGTAATTGCGCTCCAGCCGGATCACCCTTGCGCCGGGAAAGTCGCGCTCAAAGCGCAGGATGTTTTCCACCTCGGCGCCGCGCCAGCCATAGATGCTCTGGTCGTCGTCGCCCACCACACAGACATTGCCCGATCCGCGCGCCAAAAGATTCAGCCACAGATACTGGACCACATTGGTGTCCTGATATTCGTCTACCAGCATGTAGCGGAAGCGGTCGCGGTAATCGGCCAATATTTCGGGCTGGGTTTTGAGGATGTGCAACGTCTCCAGCAACAGATCGCCGAAATCCGCCGCGTTCAGCGCCTTCAGCCGTTCCTGATACTGGCGATAGAGCGACTTGCCCTTGCCGAAGGCATAGCCCTGGGCCTCGCCTTCGGAAACCTCGTCGGGGCGCAGGCCACGGTTTTTCCAGGCATCGATCATCGCCGCCAGGGTGCGGGCGGGCCAGCGCTTCTCGTCCACCCCTTCGGCCTCGATCAACTGCTTCATCAGGCGAAGCTGGTCGTCGGTATCCAGGATGGTGAAGTTGGATTTCAGCCCCGCCAGTTCGGCATGACGGCGCAGCATCTTGGCGCCGATGGAATGGAAGGTGCCTAGCCATTGCATGCCTTCGACCACGCCGCCGATCAGCGCGCCAATACGTTCCTTCATCTCCCGCGCCGCCTTGTTGGTGAAGGTGACGCAGAGAATTTGCCCCGGCCAGGCGCGGCGGGTGGCCAGGATATGCGCCAGCCGCGTGGTCAGCACCCGGGTCTTGCCGGTGCCCGCGCCCGCCAGCACCAGCACGGGCCCGTCGACCGCCTCCACCGCCTCGCGCTGTTCCTTGTTCAGGCCGGCGAAATAGGGTGGTTCGCGCGGGATGGGCGCGGGGGATTGCTCTTCGCTGAAGGCGGAATCCAAAGGATCGGAATAGCGGTCGCCATAGCCGCTCATGGCGCGACCTGAGAATCTGGGGGCATGAGAACGATATTAGAACGTGGGAGCGGAAAAGCCCATCTAATTATCGTCTTTATCGTTTTCCAGCTTGTGGCCGGACAGGCCCTGATCCGCCTTATCCTTGCGGGCCTTTTGCAGGTTCCGCAGCGCCTTGGGCGTGCCATGCAGGACGCGGTTGGCTTCGGCGGTCTTTTCCTTCGCGGCTTTTTCCTTGGCCTTGCGGGCGCGGTTGAGATTGACGATGTCAGCCACGCTCGGCCTCTGCTTCGACTTTCTGCGCCCGGACATAGGCGGGGCGGCTGGTGATGCGGTTGACATAGGCTTCCAACAGATCGGTCTTGGCCAAAAGCGGTGAGCCCATGAACAGCTTGAAGGTGGTGCCGATCAGCACATCGGCCGCGCTGAATTTTTCGCCAAGCAGGAAGGGCTGTTTGGACAGGGTCGTATTGATCAGTTCCATCACTTCATCGGTTTTGACCCAGCCGGCCGTACCGCGTCGCACTTCCCATTTCATGAAGGCGCTCATCCAGGCCGGTTCCATCACGCCGGCATAGTAAGCCAGCCAGGTGAGATAGGCGCCGCGATTGGTGTCGCCTGCCAGCGGGCCGATGCCGTTTTTGGGAAATTTGTCGGTGAGATAAAGCGCGATCGCCGCGCTTTCATAAACAACCGTATCGCCGTCGCGGATCACCGGCACCTTGCCATGGGGATGCGGATTGGCGGGGTCGAGGGCGCCGCTGCCGTCGCCGCGCCGGATATTGACTTCCTTCAGCTCATAGGGCGCGCCCACTTCCTCCAGCAGAAAGATGAAGCGCGAGGCCCGCGAACGCGGGGCGTGATACAGCATAATCATAGCGGAAAATTATCTCCTTTGGCGGCAAGGGCAAAGAGACGCAACGCACTGGCCAGCGGCCGGTCTCCCCGCTTGCCGTCAATTTTCGCCACCAGCGCCGCCAAGCTGATCCGCTCGCGGGCGGCGCTTGCGTCTATCACCGCCCAGAATTCCGCTTCCAGCGCCACGCTGGTGCGATGTCCCGACAGGGTGAAGGAGCGTTTTTTGAGGCTCATCGTAGCGGCCTCCAGTCCAGCACGGCCAACTGTTTCGCCAGCTTGGCCCCGCCCGGCTTTGGCGGCACCAACACACGCGGTTTTTTCAATTTTGTGACGGCGCCGGCCGCGATCACGGCATTGCGGTCGACCCAGCCGTCGGTGTCCAGCAGCCGTACCTTGCGCCATTGCGCCTGCATCGCCCGCGCCATGATGTCGGGGGTCAAATCATCGTCATCGGCCACGATCACATTCATCAGGAACAAAGCGTTGCGCGGCTTCAGTCGCGATTTGGCCAGTTTGAAGAAAGCCGGCTGCATGAATTTGGCTGGCATGCCGCCTTCGCCGAAGGCGTCCAAAATTATGGCATCGTGGCGCTGGCGGTGCTTTTTCAGATAAGCGATGCCGTCGGCGACATGGCAGGCAATGCCGGCGGGCATGTGAAAATAGTCGCGGGCGATGTCGAAGGACAGTTTGTGAATGTCCACGATGGTGACCTTCACGCCCTTGGCATGCAGCATGGTGGCAAGCGTGCCGCCGCCGCAGCCGATCATCAGCACGTCCCGGCACCCCGCCTGGCGCAAGAAGAAATACATGGCATGGATATAGTCGGCGGTGGAAATCCCGCGCGCATCGCTGGCGCTCTGGTGATAGTCCTTCTGCCAATAGCTCACCTTGCCGGTGCGATTGTCCTGCACGATCACATGCCCCGGCGCGGCGTGGGTGCGGCGTTGCATCACTGTTTCCAATCGGCCGGCGCATCCGGCTTGGTGGCGGCCAGGATGGCGATTGTGTCGGCGCCCTCTGTACCCTTGACGACCAGCGCGGCGCGCAGGCGCTGATAAAGCTTGGCTTTGAGGTCCGGGTCCAGCGCGTCGAAGGCGTTGCTGTAGATCATGTAGCTCAAGGGATAACGGAACAGCCGGGTCTTGAGGTCGAAGGTGCGCAGCGAGCGGCCTTTTTGATCCTGCGGTCCACGCTTCGCGAACTCGGTGGTGAAGCCGGAATTGCCGCTGACGGGGCCGGGCAAGGGCACTTCGCTGGCAAAGGTCATGTAGGCAACCAGATCATCCAGCGCCTTGTCGGAATAGGCCTTCTTCAGGGTGAAGATGCGATTGATGAAGCCGGTCTGATGTTCCAGGGTCATCAAGGCGACGATGTCGCTGGTGGGCCGCAGGGTGCGCGCCAGGTCGAAACGATCCGCCAGGCTGGCCAGGGTAGGCCCGCCGCCTTCCGGCAGGTCGAACGGCCTGTGAGGATCGGGCGCGGTGACATTGCCCTGATGGCGCATGTTCTGGGTGGCGCCGGTGACATACCAGCCGCCCCAGCGATTCTCGAACGGGCGGGTCTGGTCGGTAAAGTCGAAGGGATAGGCCGGATTGGCGATCTGCGGCATGCCGTCGGCGGTGGCGATGATATTGGCCACGATCCAGCCTGGCGTCACGGTGTTGACCATGCCATGGCAGGCGACACAGCTTCCGTTTTCTCTCACCAGCCGGGGCTGTGCCGTCTCACCGGCTTCCATGGTGTAGAAAGCGAGCTCGCCGCGCCGGTCGTTGGCGATGATCTCGATCAGTCCGCCGGCATGGACCGCGCCCACCGCCACATCGTCATTGAAATAGATGGCGCGCGGCGCCTTGGGGTCGATCTTGTCGAATTGCAGGCTGGAGCGGGTGAAAGGCAAAACCTGCGAGTCCGGCGAAATCGCCAGAGCCTGAAGCAGGCTTTTGAGATAGCCATGGCCGTCGGCGGCATGGGCGAGTTTGACTTCGCCTTTCTCCAGTTTGGCTTCCAGCGCCGCCACCGCGTTGGTCGGCGGCTCATCGGCGGCGCGGGATGCGGCAGCGGCCAACAAGGCCGCAGTCAGCACAAAAACGCCGGAGCCGACCTTGTGCACTACTTCGGCGCGATCATGTCTTCGGGCCTGACCAGCGTGTCGAATTCCTCCGCCGTGACATAGCCGCCCTTGACCGCTTCCTCTTTCAGAGTGGTGCCGTTCTTGTGCGCGGTCTTGGCGATCTTGGCGGCATTGTCATAGCCGATCTTGGGCGCCAAGGCGGTGACCAGCATCAGCGAGCGTTCCAGCCCCGCCTTGATATTATCAAGGCGCGGCAGGGTCCCCACCACGCAATTGTCGGTGAAGCTCACCGCGGCATCGGCCATCAGCCGCACGCTTTGCAGGAAATTATAGGCCATCACCGGATTGTAGACGTTGAGCTCAAAATGCCCCTGGCTGTCGGCGAAGGTCAGCGCCGCATGATTGCCGAAGATCTGCACACAGACCTGAGTCAGGGCCTCGCATTGGGTGGGATTGACCTTGCCCGGCATGATGGAAGAGCCGGGCTCGTTCTCCGGCAGCGCCAATTCGCCCAGGCCCGAACGCGGGCCCGAACCCAGCAGGCGGATGTCGTTGGCGATCTTGAACAGGCTGGCGGCGACGGTGTTGATGGCGCCATGGCTGAACACCATGGCGTCATGCGCGGCCAGGGCCTCGAACTTGTTGGGCGCGGTGGTGAAAGCCATGCCGGTGATCTTGGCGATGCGCTCGGCCACCATCTTGTCGAAACCGATGGGCGCGTTCAGCCCGGTGCCGACGGCGGTGCCGCCCTGGGCGAGTTCCATCAGCTTGGGCATGGTCTGTTCGATGCGGGCAATGCCGTTGGAGACCTGCGCCGCATAACCGGAAAACTCTTGGCCCAAGGTGACGGGCGTCGCGTCCTGGGTGTGGGTGCGGCCAATCTTGATGATATCCTTCCAGGCCGCGACCTTGGCGTTCAGCGCCGCGTGCAGGTGTTTCAGCGCGGGCAGCAGCCGGTGATGGATTTCTTCCGCGCAGGCGATGTGCATGGCGGTGGGATAGGTGTCGTTGGACGACTGGCTCATATTGACGTGATCGTTGGGATGGACCGGCTTTTTGGAGCCCATCGTGCCGCCCAGCATTTCGATGGCGCGGTTCGAGATCACTTCATTGGCGTTCATGTTGGACTGGGTGCCCGAGCCGGTCTGCCACACCACCAGCGGGAAATGTTCGTCCAGCTTGCCGTCGATCACTTCCTGCGCCGCTAGGACGATGGTTTCGCCCAGCTTCTTATCCAATCCGCCCAGCGCCATATTGGTCTCGGCCGCGGCCCGCTTGACGATGCCCAGGGCCCGGACGATGGGCTGGGGCTGCTTTTCCCAGCCGATCTTGAAGTTGCCCAGACTGCGCTGGGCTTGCGCGCCCCAATAGCGGTTGGAGTCGACTTCAATCGGTCCGAACGTGTCGGTTTCGGTACGGGTCTTGGTCATGGAAGGTCTTTCGGAACAGTCTTGGCCGCGGGCGGCCTACTACTTCTTGCGGAAGGAATCCAGGCTCACCACTTCGCCGGGCTTTTCGCCGGCGGGGGCGGGTTTTGCCGCTACCGGATCGGGGGTCTCGCCCGCGCTGGGTTCGGGGGGATTGTTGGGCACCATCACCGGGCCGGTGGCAGGCTTGGGCGCGCCGTCGCCCTCGGCCCTGAATTGCAGGCCGAACTGCACGCCGGGGTCGAAAAAAGCCGTCAGGGCATTGAACGGAATATGCAGCGGCGCGGGCAGCTTTTTGAAGGTCAGCGTCACCTCGAAATAATCGTCCTTCACCTTCAGCGCCCAATATTGGTGCTGGATGATGATGGTCATCTCGTCGGGATACTGCTCCTTCAGGAATTCGGGAATATCCACACCCTCGGCATGGGTCTTGAAGGTCAGATAAAAATGATGCGCGCCGATCAGGCCGGATTTTTCGATGCGCCGCAGCGCATCGCGCACGACACCTCTGAGCGCCGAGTCGGTAAGAGCCTGATAGCCTATAAAGTCCTTCGCCATTGGGCCGGAGACTAAGCGCCGTGTTTACGGAGTCAATCGTGACGGCCCTCCACTCAAGGCAATTTTGACGCAATTGCGAGAAAAAAAGGAACTCGGCCCGGCTCCAGGGCGTTGTGACTAAAGCTGTGCCACAACTGGGACTTTCGTCATGAAAATCGCGCAGATCGCCCCGTTGGTGGAGAGCGTGCCACCCACACTATACGGGGGGACCGAGCGCGTCGTGTCCTGGCTGACCGAGGAATTGGTGAAGCAGGGCCATGATGTGACGCTTTTCGCATCAGGGGATTCCCGGACCGCCGCGCGGCTGGAACCGGTGGTGCCGCAAGGATTGAGGCTGGCGGGCATCCACAACAGCCTTGCCTACAACATGATCATGCTCGACCAGGTGGCGGCCCGAAGCCACGAATTCGATGTGCTGCATTTTCACATCGACTTTTTTCACTATCCCCAGTTTCGCCGCATGGCGCATAAGACTCTCACGACCCTGCACGGCCGTCAGGATCTGCCCGAGCTGCCCGGCATCTATCGTGCCTTCCCGCACATGCCGCTGGTTTCGATTTCCAACCATCAGCGCCTGCCGGTGCCGCCGGTGAATTGGCGCGGCACCGTGCATCATGGCATGCCGCCGCGTCTGCTGAAGGAAGGCAAAGGCGATGGCGGCTATCTGGCTTTTCTGGGCCGCATCTGCGCCGACAAGGGCATCTTGCCCGCGATAGAAATCGCCCGCCGCGCCGGATTGCCGCTTAAAGTGGCCGCCAAGGTGGACCCGGCCGATCGCGGCTATTTCGAGAGCCATGTCGCGCCGGTTCTGGCGAAAAGCCCGCATGTGGAATTCATTGGCGAGATAGATGACCGCCGCAAGCCTGAATTCCTGGGCGGCGCCTTGGCGCTCCTTTTCCCCATCAGCTGGCCGGAGCCGTTCGGCCTGGTGATGATCGAAAGCATGGCCTGCGGCACGCCGGTGATTGCTTTCGACAGCGGCTCGGTGCCGGAAATCCTGGAAGACGGGTTGACCGGATATGTGGTGAAGGATGTGGAGGAGGCGGCCCTGGCGGTGCACAGATTGGACCTGTTGTACCGCCCCTCGATCCGCTCCCGTTTTGAGGAACGTTTCAGCGCCGCCGCCATGGCGCGGGAGTATGTCAGGATTTACAAAAAGCTCGCGGTCCCACACCAGGCGGTGGCGGTGGCCGCGGAGTGATCCGAAAGCAGGGAGAGCCCATGGAGGCCAAGAACCTCCCGGACACGCCTGAAGACATTTCGGCGTTTCATATTCAGGCGACGGAATCCATCCAGCAGCGTTGGCCGCGCACCCTCAAACAGGGCGATACCTTCGCGATGTTCGATGCGCTGGGCGATTGCGTGGCGCCGGGCCTTTCGCCCGGCGGCGTGTTCCACAATGACACGCGCTATCTTTCCGATGTGCTGCTGCTGGTCGACGGCCAGCGGCCGTTGCTGTTGTCCTCGACGGTGGAAAGCGACAATGTGGTTCTCACCGTCGATCTTTCCAATCCCGATATCTATCAGGGCAACGCGCTGGTCCTGTCGCGCGAGACCCTGCATATCAGGCGTTCGAAATTCCTCTGGCAGGGCACCTGTCATGAGCGCATCGCGATTCGCAATTTCGACTGCCACTCGCAAAAATGCTGGCTGACCGTCAATTTCGGGTGCGATTTCGCCGATCTGTTTGAGATTCGCGGGCTGCAGCGGCAGAGGCGCGGCACCATCACTGGCGCGGTGATCGGCGGTGCCAAGACCATCTATCGCTATGTCGGCTTGGACAGAGTGGAGCGCCGCAGTGAGATTTGCTTCGATCCGCCGCCGCGCAAATTGTCCAAAAGCCAGGCGCTGTATGCCCTGGAATTGCAGCCGAACGAACAATTCTCGTTGACCATGACGGTCCGTTGCACCAACAGCGCCATGCCGCGCGAACCGGCGCAGGAGCCATTCTCCGAACCTTACCGCGCCGCCCGGCGCGGCGCGGCGCGTGCCATCAGCCTGGGCGGCACCGTGACATCCAGCAATCAACTGGCCAACCGCATGCTGCAGCGGGCGAGCGCGGATCTTTGCATGCTGGTGACCGAGACACCGCAAGGGCCCTATCCCTATGCGGGCACGCCCTGGTTCTCCACCCCTTTCGGGCGCGACGGCTTGATCACCGCACTGGAGTTTTTATGGCTTGATCCCTTATTGGCGCGCGGAGTGCTGCGCTATCTGGCGCATCACCAGGCCACCGTGCTGGATGAACGCGCCGATGCCGAGCCGGGCAAGATCTTGCACGAAACCCGGTCCTGCGAGACGGCGGTGCTGGGAGAAGTGCCGTTCGGCCATTATTACGGCAGTGTCGATTCCACGCCGCTTTTTGTGCTTCTGGCGGCGCGTTATCTGGAACGCAGCGGCGATGAAGCGACCATTCGCGCGCTATGGCCCAACATCGAGGCGGCGCTCGACTGGATCGACAGGTATGGCGACCGCGATGGCGACGGCTTTGTCGAATATTACCGGGTCAGCGACAATGGCCTGACCAACCAGGGCTGGAAGGATTCCAGCGATTCCATCATGCATGCCGACGGCAAGCTGGCGAGCGGGCCGATCGCCTTGTGCGAGGTCCAGGCCTATGTCTATGCCGCCAAATGTGGCGCGGCCGCCATGGCGACGCGGCTGGGCGAGGAGGCGCGTGCGGCGGAATTGGCCAAAGCGGCGGAGAAACTTCGCGCGGACTTCGAAGCGAAATTCTGGCTGGAAGAGCTGGGCACCTATGCGCTGGCGCTGGACGGCGCCAAGCGGCCCTGCCGGGTGAAGAGTTCCAATGCCGGGCAGGTGTTGATCTCCGGCATCGCCGCGCCGCAGCGGGCCGAGCGCGTTGCCGCCAGCCTGCTGGAGCCGGAAATGTTTTCCGGCTGGGGCGTGCGCACGCTTTGCGCCGATGCGCCGCGTTTCAATCCCATGTCCTATCACAATGGCTCGGTGTGGCCGCACGACAATGCCATCATCGCCATGGGCCTGGCGCGCTATGGTCACAAGCGCGGCGCCTCCGCGATCTTCGAAGGCCTGTTCGATGCCGCCTCGCATATGGAGATGATGCGGTTGCCGGAACTGTTCTGCGGCTTCCCGCGGCGGCGCGGCACCGCGCCGGTGCTCTATCCGGTGGCCTGCGCGCCCCAGGCCTGGGCCAGTGTGGTGCCTTTTGCGCTGCTGCAGGCCTGTCTGGGATTGGAGCTGGATGTCGCCAAGCGCGAAATCCGTTTCCACAATCCGCAATTGCCGCGCTTCATGGAAGAAATCCGCATCAATGATCTGGCGTTGGCGCAGTCGAGCGTGAATCTCAGATTGCGCCGGCGGGCCAACAACACAGAAGTCGCCATCGTTTCGCAAAAGGGCGACGTTTCGATCAAGATCACGCAATGAAAGTGGGGGGTGCTTCTGTTGCTCGGTGCACCCCCCGAAACCGCGCTTACCTAATTAATTAGGCAGCGAGTACCATTTCGTTATCGTTGGCACTTGTACGATTAGCCCGATAACGGCGGAACCATACCGGGCGAAGGAACAGTCTTTACACGTCCGTCGATCCTGTTTCGCCCCCACAGAAACCCTCCTTGAAGAGCTTGTGGTGGAGGCGCCGGGTACTGCCCCCGGGTCCGGGCCGCTTATTACACAGTCGTTTATCGCCATAGTCCGGGCGAACCCGGACCCCTATAATATAGGCGGCAGGGGTTAAGTTTTGAAGAGCGGGACATGCACAGCCAATTGTTGCTGATTTTCGGCCTTATCGGCAGCGCGGTCGTGGTTACCGCCTATTTGCTTAATCAGACGGGACGGCTGTCGTCCTCCGATTGGCGGTTCCCCGCCGCCAATCTTGTCGGCGCCATCGCCATTCTTTTGTCCTTGACCGATGCGTGGAATTTGCCGGCGGCGGTGATCGAATTTTTCTGGGCCGCGATCAGCCTCTATGGCCTTGTCCGTTCCTTGCGCGCGGCCTGATAGGCATGAAAATCATCTATGCCAGCGAGGCCGATATTATCCGCATCGGCGAAGGGGTGTGGTCCTGCACCTTGCCCAGGGCGGAATGGACCCATGGGGCGCATTTCGCCGCCGCGCTGTGGCTGATGCGCTATTGCCCGGAAGCGGAGCCATCGCGGGAAATGCCCAGGCTGATCCGCGCCTATAACGAGTCCGTCGGACGGATTAATGACGACAGCGGCGGTTATCACGAAACCATCACCCAGGCCTCGCTGCGCGCCCTGCGTGGCGTGCTGGATGCCTATCCTGTGGATGTTCCGGTCTACCGCATCGTCAATGCCCTGATGGCCTCCAGCATGGCCAACCCCAACTGGCTGCTGGAATACTGGTCGCAGGCCCGGCTGATGTCTGTGGAAGCCCGCAGGCAATGGGTGGAACCGGATCTTAAAACCCTGCCATTCTAGTGCCCCGATTCCGAAATTCGCATGATCTCTATATCGGGCTCCGGCGAATTTCGGAATCGAAGGGCACTAGTAACTTATTGAATCCTAGTGTCGTTTTGGTTTCGAAGTTCGCTGGATGCCTGATATCAATATGGTGTTGCGAACTTCGAAACCACGACACTAGGGCGCGAATCCGGTAAAATCATCTCATGCAGCAATATCTCGATCTGCTCAGGCTTGCCCGCGATAGCGGCGTGGAAAAACACGACCGTACCGGCACCGGCACGCGCTCGATCTTCGGCCATCAGATGCGTTTCAATCTGGCCGATGGATTTCCGCTGGTCACCACCAAGAAGGTGCATCTGAAATCCATCATCTATGAACTGTTATGGTTCCTGCGTGGCGAGACCAACGTCCATTGGCTGCAGGAGCATGGCGTCACCATCTGGGACGAATGGGCCGACAAGAATGGCGAGCTGGGCCCGGTCTATGGCTATCAATGGCGCAGCTGGCCGACCCGCAGCGATGGCACCATCGACCAGATCGCCAACCTGATCCGCGACATCAAGCAGAATCCGGATTCCCGCAGGCTGATCGTCACCGCCTGGAACCCGGCCGATGTGCCCAAGATGGCGCTGCCACCGTGCCACTGCCTGTTCCAATTCTATGTCGCCGAGGGGAAACTCTCCTGCCAGCTCTATCAACGCTCCGCCGATATCTTTCTGGGCGTGCCGTTCAACATCGCGTCTTACGCGCTGCTGACCATGATGGTGGCGCAGGTGACGGGGCTGGAGCCGGGCGACTTCGTGCACAGTTTTGGAGACGCTCATCTGTACCTGAACCATCTGGAGCAGGCGGGCGCCCAGCTTTCCCGCAAGCCCTATCCGCTCCCGGCCATGAAACTGAATCCGGCGGTTAAGGACATTTTCGCGTTCCAGTACGGGGATTTCAGCCTGGAAAATTACCAGGCCCATGCCGGGATCAAGGCGCCGATCGCCGTTTAAAGCCGGTTTTAATTGACATTCGTCCGGCCCGGCTTAAAAGACCCGCCAAAGGAGACTTTCCATGGCAACCGCGGACGTTCAAGGCAAAGACGAGACCAAGCTGGCCAATGGCGGCGGCGCTTTCCCCTTCTGGGTGTCGGTCGTCATCGTGACGGGCTTTTTCGCGGTCCTGTTCGGGATCGTCTATGGCGTGATTCAACTCTTCTCGTAAGAAGTGTCGATACAAAGAAAAAAGCGCCGGAGCTTGCTCCGGCGCTTTTTCTTTTGGGTTGGGCCCTTCGCTTACGCTCCGGGCGTTCGTCGCTCGCAACGGTCCACTGGACCGCTGCGTTTGCCCTTCGGGCAAACTGCTCCTCACTACTTCGGAAGTGCGAATACCATCAGACTGTCGCCGCCGATCGGGCTGCCCAGATAGGAACCGCCGGTCGCCACGATCGCCACATATTGCCGCCCATCCTTGCCCTGATAGGTCATGGGCGTGGCATGGGCAGAATAGTCCAGCTTGTAAGTCCACAGTTCCTTGCCGGTCTTGCTGTCGAAGGCGCGGAAGCGCTGATCGTCGGTGCCGCCGACAAAGGTCACGCCGCTGGCGGTCACGATCGGCCCGCCATTGCCCGGCCGGCCGGTATTCTTCTTGCCTTCCGGGAAATGGTCGGTGATGCCCAGCCGGGTGCGCCACACCACATCGGCGGTGTTCACATCGACCGCGATCAACTCGCCCCAGGGCGGAACCTGGCAAGGCGTATTGCCCTTGGGATCGACAAAGCGGGCGGAGGTCATGTGCCATTCGCCATTGTCGCGCTTCACCAGCTTTTCCACATAGCCGAGCTGGTTGCTGTTGAAGATGAACAGGCTGCGCTGGGGATCGTAAGCGCCGCCGCCCCATTCCGGTCCGCCCGCCGCGCCGGGAAAGTGGACCATGGTGCGGTCGTCACGCAGCGGCTCGAACATTTTGGAGCCGATCAATTGGTCCTTGTCGACAATCGCCTGGCAGGCGGCGCGATGTTCCGGTGTACTGTCGTCCAGTTCGCTGAGATCAAAGCTCATGCGGGTAAAGGGTTCGGGCTTGTTGGGAAAGGGCTGGGTCGGCCAGGCCTTTTCGCTGGCGACCAAGGAGGGTGGCACCGGCTTTTCGGTCACGCCGAAGATCGGCTCGCCGGTGACGCGGTTGAGCAGGAACAGCATCGCTGTCTTGTTCATCGCTGCCACGGCGGGAATAGACTTGCCATCCTTCTTGACCGTCAGCAGCACCGGCGTGGTGTGCAGGTCCAGATCCCAGATATCGTGATGCACAGTCTGGAAGTGCCAGAGATATTTTCCGGTGTTGGCGTCCACCGCCACCAGCGAATTGGAGAAAAGATTGGCGCCTTTGTGATTTCCGCCATAGCGGTCGAAGGTCGGTGCGCCGAAGGGGAGATAAGCGATGCCGCGCGCCGTATCCACCGTCAGCATGTTCCAGATATTCACGCCGGACTGCTGCTTCCAGCCCTCATCTTCCCAGGTTTCGTGGAATTTCTCGCCGGGGCGCGGAATGGAGTGGAAGGTCCAGACCAGCTTGCCGGTGATCACATCCCAGGCGCGCGCATCGCCCGCCGCTCCCTTGGACGGGGCTTCCTGCACCCGGCTGCCGGTTATGGCGAGATTCTTGTAGATCGTGGGCGGCGCGGAATAGCCGTAAAAGGCCTCCGGCAAGCCGTTCATGATCTCCGGCGTCTTGGTGTCGATCATGCCGTTCTCGCCAAAGCCCTTGGACGGCGCGCCGGTTGCGGCGTCCAGCGCGACCATCCGCCCGCGCAAGGTGCCGAAGATCAGGCGCGGCGCATGCATTTTATCGCCGGCCCAATAGCCAAGGCCGCGAAAGGGGGGCTGGTCGCCGGTGGGCAGTTCATAAGCCCAGAGCTGCTTGCCGCTGGTGGCATCCAGCGCCACCACCCGGCCATAAGGGGTCCCTAAGAACATCCGCCCATCCACCACCAGCGGTGTGGTGGTGGCGAAGGGCACCCGCGCCAGTTTTTGCGACGGGATGGGATTCATGTGATAGGTCCAAGCCACTTCCAGCTTGCCGACATTGGCGGGCGTGATCTGGGTCAGGGGCGAGAACCGACCGCCGCCCGCGTCATAGCCATAGGCAGGCCAGTCCCTGGTGGAGGGTGCGGCCAAGGAAGTTGTCAGCGAGGCGGCCAGCGGCAAGCAGACGGCCAGCAGGCCCAAACTCAGCTTCTTCATGATTGTTTCCTTTGATGCTCTTTAGGCGCGGCAGTGCGACTGCGGCAGTCCCCGTCTGATCAGGTCCGGCAAGGACGCCACGCTAGGTAAGACGGCGCTGCTGCGCTCTTTCCTTAAGCGTTCTTCTGTCGCAGCCCCGGAATAAACTCCGATGGTGGCGGCAACACCGGCATTGTTGGCTGCCTGCAGGTCCAGCACCGTGTCGCCGATCGCCAGCACCTCGCGCACGTCATTGACATGGGCCGCCTCCATGGCGCGAAAGATCATATAAGGCGCGGGGCGGCCATCGACCACATCATCGCTGGTAATGCTGGCGACAAAATAATGCTGCCAGCCCAGATGCGAGAGGACCTGCGTGGTCAGCGCCCGGTCGAAGCCGGTGGTTGTGGCCAACAGCAGCTTCATGCCCTGCAGCTCCTTCAGCGCATTTTCCGCGCCGGGAATGGGCTGCACATTGGCATAGGCCTTGGAGGCGGTGGCGGTGAAATCGTTGTAGATCGCTTCGACCAGGGCGGGACGTCCGGTTTGCGGTCCGCGCTGCTCGACAAAATGCTGCACCATGCCGCGCTTGGCGGCACCCCGCCATGCGCTGAATTCCTGCGGCGTGACGGTGATGCCTTTGCGCGCAAAAGCGCCCAGCATCGCCGCGGGCACCTCGCCATTGTCGCCGATCAAGGTGCCGCCGATATCCAGCACGACCAGTTTCAGCGCCACCGGTGGACCGGCTGGCGTCGGCTGGGCGGTCGCCGATCCCGCCACCACACTGCCGGCCAATGCCGGAAACACGCCGCGTCGCGAAAATCTCATTGGCTCATTTCGTCCTGCTGATAGACCTTGATGATTTCGTCGAAATTCTTTTCCGCCTTGAAGCCCATGCTGGCGGCGAGCTGCGGGTCATAACGGCCGGCCCAGCCCTTGACGATATTGGCGACAAAGGGGTCTTCCACCCGCTTGATCAAGGCCACGGCTTTATCGCCGCCGGCTTTGCGCAAGGCTTCGATCTGCTCGCCCACTGTGGCGGAAACCCCCGGCATGGTCATGGAACGGCGCACACCCAGGCTTGACGTATCGATGGTGGCGGCGGTGATGAAAAAGCCCACTGCGGCGCGGGGCGAAGCGAACCAGTGGCGCACTTCGTCGCCCACCGGCAGCGGCGCTTCGTGGCCCGCCAAAGGTTCGCGCAGGATTCCGGAGAAGAAGCTGGAGGCCGCCTTGTTGGGTTTGCCGGGGCGGATGCAGATGGTGGGCAGCCGCACGCCCACGCCGTCGAAATAGCCTTTGCGGCTGTAGTCGGCCAGCAGTAGTTCCGTCATCGCCTTCTGAGTGCCATAGCTGGAGGTCGGCGTGGTGGCCAAGGAGTCCGGAATCGGATCGGGGAAGGGCGGGCCGAACACCGCCAAGGTGGAAGCGAAGACAAAGCGCGGCTTGTAGCTGCTGGTCGCGCCGTCTTTTTCCCGCTCCTGGCGGATGGCTTCGAACAAAGCCCAGCTGCCGTTGAAATTGATGCGATAGCCTTTCTCGAAATTGGCCTCGGCATCGCCCGATACGATGGCCGCGAGATGGAAGATCACGTCGGGGCGTTCCTGGATCAGGGTGGCGGCCACGCCTTTTTCGGAAAAATCGGCGGTGATCGGCTTGGTGTCTTTGGGCGCGCCGGCGGGAATCGGGCTTTCCACCACATCCACCAGGGTCAGGCCCTCAATCGGCTTGCCGCCCAGCGTCTTATCCGCGACCAGACGCTCGACCAGTTTGCGGCCGATCATGCCGCCCGCGCCCGTGACCAAAATCTTCATGACGTCATCTTCCCGTGATTTGCGCGGGCGACCATAGCGCATGATTGGAACCCGGCAACCAGCATGCTGCGGTGCAACTTCAGATGCGAATTTCTCGCATATTGCGCCTTTGACGTGCCGTTACCCCAGGGATAGCGTCGGCCAGAACAGAGCCGGAATCGGCCTATTTGGGGAAGGACGTACCGCTTTGAAATCTGCTTTTGCACTGGCCTTTGTCTGCTTGCCGCTCGCCGGTCTTGGCGCCGCTTTGGCGCAGGACGCGATCCCCAGTCCCTATGCCACGCCGGAGCATCAATGGGGCAAGCCGGACTCCGGGTCATGGGGTTCGAGCGCAGGCATTGAGCGTGGCCCGCGCGGCGAGATCTGGGCGATCGACCGCTGCGGCGCCAATAGTTGTGACGGCTCCGATCGTGCGCCCATCGTCCAGCTCGATACCAAGACCGGAAAACCGATCAAGAGCATCGGCGCGGGCCTGTTCGTATTTCCGCACGGCCTGCATGTCGACCGCCACGGCAATGTGTGGGTCACGGATGGCGCGATTTCCAAGGACGGCACCACTTTCCAGCACATTGGGATCCTAAGCTTAGAATTCCACGTGGACAAGTTGTCGCGGCCGCTTCTATAGTGTCACCTAAATACTAGTGACTCCAGCGTAACTGGACTGGCCACAGTTAGGCCGCAAATGTAATCACACTGGCTCACCTTCGGGTGGGCCTTTCTGCGTTCGCGAGTGGACCCGATAAGCTCATGGAGCGGCGTAACCGTCGCACAGGAAGGACAGAGAAAGCGCGGATCTGGGAAGTGACGGACAGAACGGTCAGGACCTGGATTGGGGAGGCGGTTGCCGCCGCTGCTGCTGACGGTGTGACGTTCTCTGTTCCGGTCACACCACATACGTTCCGCCATTCCTATGCGATGCACATGCTGTATGCCGGTATACCGCTGAAAGTTCTGCAAAGCCTGATGGGACATAAGTCCATCAGTTCAACGGAAGTCTACACGAAGGTTTTTGCGCTGGATGTGGCTGCCCGGCACCGGGTGCAGTTTGCGATGCCGGAGTCTGATGCGGTTGCGATGCTGAAACAATTATCCTGAGAATAAATGCCTTGGCCTTTATATGGAAATGTGGAACTGAGTGGATATGCTGTTTTTGTCTGTTAAACAGAGAAGCTGGCTGTTATCCACTGAGAAGCGAACGAAACAGTCGGGAAAATCTCCCATTATCGTAGAGATCCGCATTATTAATCTCAGGAGCCTGTGTAGCGTTTATAGGAAGTAGTGTTCTGTCATGATGCCTGCAAGCGGTAACGAAAACGATTTGAATATGCCTTCAGGAACAATAGAAATCTTCGTGCGGTGTTACGTTGAAGTGGAGCGGATTATGTCAGCAATGGACAGAACAACCTAATGAACACAGAACCATGATGTGGTCTGTCCTTTTACAGCCAGTAGTGCTCGCCGCAGTCGAGCGACAGGGCGAAGCCCTCGGCTGGTTGCCCTCGCCGCTGGGCTGGCGGCCGTCTATGGCCCTGCAAACGCGCCAGAAACGCCGTCGAAGCCGTGTGCGAGACACCGCGGCCGGCCGCCGGCGTTGTGGATACCTCGCGGAAAACTTGGCCCTCACTGACAGATGAGGGGCGGACGTTGACACTTGAGGGGCCGACTCACCCGGCGCGGCGTTGACAGATGAGGGGCAGGCTCGATTTCGGCCGGCGACGTGGAGCTGGCCAGCCTCGCAAATCGGCGAAAACGCCTGATTTTACGCGAGTTTCCCACAGATGATGTGGACAAGCCTGGGGATAAGTGCCCTGCGGTATTGACACTTGAGGGGCGCGACTACTGACAGATGAGGGGCGCGATCCTTGACACTTGAGGGGCAGAGTGCTGACAGATGAGGGGCGCACCTATTGACATTTGAGGGGCTGTCCACAGGCAGAAAATCCAGCATTTGCAAGGGTTTCCGCCCGTTTTTCGGCCACCGCTAACCTGTCTTTTAACCTGCTTTTAAACCAATATTTATAAACCTTGTTTTTAACCAGGGCTGCGCCCTGTGCGCGTGACCGCGCACGCCGAAGGGGGGTGCCCCCCCTTCTCGAACCCTCCCGGTCGAGTGAGCGAGGAAGCACCAGGGAACAGCACTTATATATTCTGCTTACACACGATGCCTGAAAAAACTTCCCTTGGGGTTATCCACTTATCCACGGGGATATTTTTATAATTATTTTTTTTATAGTTTTTAGATCTTCTTTTTTAGAGCGCCTTGTAGGCCTTTATCCATGCTGGTTCTAGAGAAGGTGTTGTGACAAATTGCCCTTTCAGTGTGACAAATCACCCTCAAATGACAGTCCTGTCTGTGACAAATTGCCCTTAACCCTGTGACAAATTGCCCTCAGAAGAAGCTGTTTTTTCACAAAGTTATCCCTGCTTATTGACTCTTTTTTATTTAGTGTGACAATCTAAAAACTTGTCACACTTCACATGGATCTGTCATGGCGGAAACAGCGGTTATCAATCACAAGAAACGTAAAAATAGCCCGCGAATCGTCCAGTCAAACGACCTCACTGAGGCGGCATATAGTCTCTCCCGGGATCAAAAACGTATGCTGTATCTGTTCGTTGACCAGATCAGAAAATCTGATGGCACCCTACAGGAACATGACGGTATCTGCGAGATCCATGTTGCTAAATATGCTGAAATATTCGGATTGACCTCTGCGGAAGCCAGTAAGGATATACGGCAGGCATTGAAGAGTTTCGCGGGGAAGGAAGTGGTTTTTTATCGCCCTGAAGAGGATGCCGGCGATGAAAAAGGCTATGAATCTTTTCCTTGGTTTATCAAACGTGCGCACAGTCCATCCAGAGGGCTTTACAGTGTACATATCAACCCATATCTCATTCCCTTCTTTATCGGGTTACAGAACCGGTTTACGCAGTTTCGGCTTAGTGAAACAAAAGAAATCACCAATCCGTATGCCATGCGTTTATACGAATCCCTGTGTCAGTATCGTAAGCCGGATGGCTCAGGCATCGTCTCTCTGAAAATCGACTGGATCATAGAGCGTTACCAGCTGCCTCAAAGTTACCAGCGTATGCCTGACTTCCGCCGCCGCTTCCTGCAGGTCTGTGTTAATGAGATCAACAGCAGAACTCCAATGCGCCTCTCATACATTGAGAAAAAGAAAGGCCGCCAGACGACTCATATCGTATTTTCCTTCCGCGATATCACTTCCATGACGACAGGATAGTCTGAGGGTTATCTGTCACAGATTTGAGGGTGGTTCGTCACATTTGTTCTGACCTACTGAGGGTAATTTGTCACAGTTTTGCTGTTTCCTTCAGCCTGCATGGATTTTCTCATACTTTTTGAACTGTAATTTTTAAGGAAGCCAAATTTGAGGGCAGTTTGTCACAGTTGATTTCCTTCTCTTTCCCTTCGTCATGTGACTTGATATCGGGGGTTAGTTCGTCATCATTGATGAGGGTTGATTATCACAGTTTATTACTCTGAATTGGCTATCCGCGTGTGTACCTCTACCTGGAGTTTTTCCCACGGTGGATATTTCTTCTTGCGCTGAGCGTAAGAGCTATCTGACAGAACAGTTCTTCTTTGCTTCCTCGCCAGTTCGCTCGCTATGCTCGGTTACACGGCTGCGGCGAGCGCTAGTGATAATAAGTGACTGAGGTATGTGCTCTTCTTATCTCCTTTTGTAGTGTTGCTCTTATTTTAAACAACTTTGCGGTTTTTTGATGACTTTGCGATTTTGTTGTTGCTTTGCAGTAAATTGCAAGATTTAATAAAAAAACGCAAAGCAATGATTAAAGGATGTTCAGAATGAAACTCATGGAAACACTTAACCAGTGCATAAACGCTGGTCATGAAATGACGAAGGCTATCGCCATTGCACAGTTTAATGATGACAGCCCGGAAGCGAGGAAAATAACCCGGCGCTGGAGAATAGGTGAAGCAGCGGATTTAGTTGGGGTTTCTTCTCAGGCTATCAGAGATGCCGAGAAAGCAGGGCGACTACCGCACCCGGATATGGAAATTCGAGGACGGGTTGAGCAACGTGTTGGTTATACAATTGAACAAATTAATCATATGCGTGATGTGTTTGGTACGCGATTGCGACGTGCTGAAGACGTATTTCCACCGGTGATCGGGGTTGCTGCCCATAAAGGAGGCGTTTACAAAACCTCAGTTTCTGTTCATCTTGCTCAGGATCTGGCTCTGAAGGGGCTACGTGTTTTGCTCGTGGAAGGTAACGACCCCCAGGGAACAGCCTCAATGTATCACGGATGGGTACCAGATCTTCATATTCATGCAGAAGACACTCTCCTGCCTTTCTATCTTGGGGAAAAGGACGATGTCACTTATGCAATAAAGCCCACTTGCTGGCCGGGGCTTGACATTATTCCTTCCTGTCTGGCTCTGCACCGTATTGAAACTGAGTTAATGGGCAAATTTGATGAAGGTAAACTGCCCACCGATCCACACCTGATGCTCCGACTGGCCATTGAAACTGTTGCTCATGACTATGATGTCATAGTTATTGACAGCGCGCCTAACCTGGGTATCGGCACGATTAATGTCGTATGTGCTGGGGAAAG
>JADMIO011432805.1_pt1 | contig 26473 bp, 18 predicted proteins | sample 8958161 | NCBI WGS metagenome assembly JADMIO01 (sample SAMN16585339, study PRJNA669376) | soil metagenome | isolation source: Crop rotation soil | place: USA: Cullars Rotation, Alabama | collected 2011 | reverse complement strand
GGATGATGATGGCGCCCGCCGCGCCCTGGCGCGCAGCGCTCTCGTACTTGTACACCCAGCGTCCGTAGTAGAGACGCGTCTCGCCTTTGAACAGCGCGGGATCCCAGTCGGGATCGTTGTTCATCATGAGCAGCACCTTGCCGTGCAGATCAACGCCCTTGAAGTCGTCCCACTGATACTCTGGCGCCTGGATGCCGTAGCCGACGAATACAAGCTCCGCATTATCGACGTTCGCCGTCGGTGTCTGCACACCGCTCGCGGCCACGTAGTCTTCGATCGCGTTGGCGTCGATTCTGGATTCGCCTTTACTGAACTCCCACTGCGACGGCAGGTGTCCCGTGATCCCGACGAGCTCGACGGGCTGCTCCCACGAGCCGTCCGCGGCGCCAGGCGAGTAGCCGAGCTTCTGCAGTTCATCAGCAATGTACTTGCGTGACTTCTCGTCGCCGGGTGTGCCGGGGCCGCGACCTTCGAATTCATCCGAGGAGAGCGTCTTGATCCATTCCGCCATCTTCGCGGAGCTGATCGCATTGCTCGCCGTCACGGCGTCCGGTGTGAAGGGTGCGCCGGTCGCCGACCTCGCGCTGCCGCTCGCCGCGGATGCTGTCGTCTCCGTCCCCTGCTTCGAACTGCACGCGACGAGCGCGACGAATGCAAGTGCGGCGAGGGCGCGCCATGCGCGCGTGAGGCTCTGCATGATCTGCTCCGGATCGGAATCGACGTGGGGCCGGCACTCTACCACAGGCTTGACGGCGCGCCGAAGCACCCGCGCGCCGCGCGGAAGCGTCGGCGCTAAGATGCCCGCGCCTGTTGTCCTCGACTGAACATGCGCGGAGGAGCCATGGTCAAGCACTACGACGCCATCGTGATCGGAACGGGTCAGTCCGGTCCTCCGCTCGCGGCGCGTCTGACCGACGAAGGCCTCGCGACAGCCGTGATCGAGCGCAAGAGCTTCGGTGGAACATGCGTAAACAACGGGTGCATTCCCACCAAGACGCTCATCGCCAGTGCGCGAGCGGCACACGTGGCGCGCCGCGCCGCCGATCTCGGCATCGTCATCGACGGTTCGATCCGTGCCGACATGCAGCGCGTGCGGGCGCGCAAGGATGCGCTCGTGCGCGAGTCGCGTGACGGCGTGGAAGAGTGGCTCGACGGCATGGAGCGCTGCACCGTGTATCGAGGGCACGCGCGCTTCGTCGCGCCACGCATCGTCGAAGTCGGCGGCGAACGACTGCAGGCACAGCGCATCTTTGTCAACGTCGGCGGCCGCGCGGCGGTGCCCGATATGCCCGGGCTGGATCAGGTTCCGTATTGCACGAATTCCGGCATGATGGACGTGGACTTCCTGCCGGAGCATCTGCTGATCGTCGGCGGCAGCTACATCGGGCTCGAGTTCGCCCAGATGTATCGCCGCTTCGGCAGCCGGGTAACGGTCGTGCAGCGCGGCCCGCGCCTCGTTCCGCGCGAGGACGAAGACGTCGCGGATGCGATCAGTCAGATCATGGAAGGCGAAGGTATCGAGCTGCGGCTGAACGCCGAGTGCATCGGCGTAAGCAAACAGGCTGCAGGAATCGGCATGCACCTCGACTGCAAGGATGGCGATCCCGATATCACGGGCAGCCACCTGCTGCTCGCGGTGGGACGCGTGCCCAATACGCAGGATCTCGGCCTCGACACGGCCGGCATCGAGACCGATGGGAGTGGCTACATCAAAGTGGACGATCAGCTGCGCACGAACGTCGACGGCGTGTGGGCGATCGGCGACTGCAACGGTCGCGGCGGGTTCACGCACACGTCGTACAACGATTACGAGATCGTTGCGGCCAACCTGTTCGACGACGATCGCAGGCGCGTCGCCGATCGCATCCCTGCCTACGCGCTCTTCATCGATCCGCCGCTCGGCCGCTGCGGGATGACGGCGCGCGAGGTACTCGCGTCAGGCCGCAAGGCGCTCGTCGGCACCTGGCCGATGGAGTCGGTCGGTCGCGCGCGAGAGCGCAGCGAGACACAGGGCTTCATGAAAGTCATCGTCGACGCGGAGAACGAGAAGATCCTCGGCGCGGCGCTGCTCGGAATCGAAGGCGACGAGGTGGTTCACGTCATTTTGGACGTCATGTACGCCGGAGCGTCGTACCGGACGATTCAGCGCGCGATGCACATCCATCCCACGGTCGCCGAGCTGCTGCCCACGCTGCTCGGCGATCTCGAGCCGCTCGGCTAATCGCGATGCCGCCTCGCCGGAGCGGGGTCAGACCCGGTGGGTCTGACCCTTCGGACGATCGCGCCGGAGCGGGGTCAGACCCGGTGGGTGTGACCCTTCGGACGACTCAGAAGCGCCCGGACTGGAAGTCCACGAAGGCCTGCCGGATCTCCGCTTCGGTATTCATCACGAACGGACCGTAGCGCGCGACCGGCTCGTGCAGAGCCTTGCCCGCGACGAGAATCAGCCGCCCGCCTTCAGGACCGCCTCGCAGCGCCACGCGCTCGCCGGGTCCGAGCACCGCGAGCTGCCCGCGCGCAAGCTCGATGGCGTCCTCCAGTGGCCCGACAGTGGCCTCGCGCTCGAACACGTAGGCGAACGCGGTGTGCCCCGCGGGTAACGCGAGGTCATAGCGCGCATTCGCATCGAGCGAGACATCCACGTACACCGGTTGCGTGGCGACACCGCGGACGGGTCCCTCCGTCGCGCCGACCTGACCCGCGATCACACGCAGGCGTACACCCTCGGCGGGATTCAGCTCCGGGATCTGCTCGGGCGGAATGTCCTGATAGCGCGGTGCCGACATCTTGTCGCGCGCCGGCAGATTGACCCAGAGCTGGAAGCCCCACATGAGACCGTCTTCCTGCTCCGGCATCTCGGAGTGCACGATGCCGCGTCCGGCGGTCATCCATTGCACGCTGCCCGGCCCCAGCAGGCCGGTGTTGCCCTGGTTGTCGCCATGGCGCATGCGTCCCGCGAGCATGTAGGTCACGGTCTCGAAGCCGCGATGCGGATGGTTGGGAAAGCCCGCGATGTAGTCGCCCGCATCGTCGGAGCGAAACTCATCGAGCAGGAGAAAAGGATCGAGATCGGGTACGCCAGGGCCACCGATCACGCGCGTCAGCCGGACGCCGGCCCCATCACTCGCGGCGACGCCGCGCGCGACCTTCAGGACTCGGCGGCTCGGCGCGGATTCGTTCCTCGTCTCATCGATAGCGATCGACATCTGGTTTCCCGTCGTTAGAGGCGCCGCGGCTCATTGCAGCGGCTCGAAGCAGCGGCATATGGGGGCTGTCAGCAGGAATGCAATCGGCCGGGCCGGTGCTCCGCATGCCGTGGAAAGCTGCCGCACAATGATGTCATGCTCCGCACGGCAGAGCGCGGCACCGCCGCGCAACAGGTGTCAGCGCCGCAGGCTCTGCGGCCTTGTGACTCCGACGCACGGCACTCCGACAACATGAGCAAGATGACGAGACACAGGATCTTGATCGCACTCCTCGCGCTCCTGCCCGCAGCGCAGGCGCTGGCATTCGGCTTCGAGGATATCGTCGCGCGAGCGCAGCAGCAGGCCACGGCACCCTATCAGCCTCCAAAGGACACGCCGGACTTCCTGCGCGGAGTCGGGTATGACCAGTACCGCGGCATGCGTTACCAGATCAGCCACAACCTGTGGGCGGATACCGGCTCGCGCTTCCAGGTCACACCGGTCATGCCGGGCGGTGTCTATGCGCACATCATTCCCATCAACGTCGTGTCCGACGCCGGCAACGAGCCGCTCGCCTTCCACAAGGAGTTCTTCAGATTCGACGACGCGCTGCTCGCCCAGCAGCTTCCCGACGACCTGGGCTATGCGGGCTTCGAGCTCAGCTATCCCATGACGCATCGGAGCGTGCAGCAGAAGTTCCTCGTCTTCGCCGGGGCGAGCTATTTCCGCGTCGTCAACAAGGAAGGACAGTGGGGATTGTCGGCGCGCGGTGCCGCCATCGACACCGGACTGCCCAAGCCCGAGGAGTTTCCCGACTTCGTCGAGTTCTGGCTCGTGCAGCCCGGCCGCGATGCGAACCGCATGACGCTCTACGCGCTGCTCGACAGCCCGCGCCTGTGCGGCGCCTACGAGTTCGTGATCACGCCGGGTCCGGTCACGGATCTCGACGTGCGCAGCGTACTGTTCACCCGCGATCGCATCGAGCTGCTCGGCCTCGCGCCGCTCACGAGCATGTACTTCTACGGCGAAAACATGCCTCGACCGCCGGGATACTGGCGCCCCGAGGTGCACGATTCCGACGGTCTGCTGATTCGCGACGACGCAATGCAGCTCTGGCGTCCGCTGGTCGCACCCCGCGGCGTACTGCTGGAGGAATATCCGCAGCGCACGGTTCACGCCTTCGGCTTGCTTCAGCGCGACAGGGAGTTCGCTTCATATCAGGACCAGGGCGCGCGGTACGACCTGAGACCGAGCGCGCTCGTCGAGACGCAGGCCGGGTTCGTCCAGGGACGCGTCGCGCTCGTTCTCCTGCCGACCGCAAATGAGTACATGGACAACGTCGTCGCATTCTGGGCGCCATCGAAGCCGGTCGAAGCGCATGCACGGCTCGAGACGCGGTATCGGATGCGTTTTGGCGATCCGTCGATTGCCGATGAGGAGCTCGGCGAAGTCCAGCGCACATTCGTCGGCCGCGACTTCGTCGGCGCGGACAAGAAGGGCGACAGCCGCCGGCTCGTCGCCGACTTCCACGGCGGGCCGCTCGATCGGTTGTCGCAGACGTCGGTCATCTCCGCCAAGGTGGAATCCGAGCACGGCACGGAGATCATCGAGCATCAGCTCGAACGCATACAGGCGACCGGTGATTGGCGCGTCTCCATCCTGGCCCGGCCGGCCGCCGGAGAGCCGCTCGCCGTGCGCGCGACGCTGATCGCACTCACGGGTAAACCGATCAGCGAAACGTGGAGCTACGGGCTGGAACACGACGCGGATTGATCCGCGGTCGTGTCCAGCCCGGATGAACCGCTAGCGCGATTTGGATCGACGACCCTTGCCGCGGTCCGCATACGGCGGCACTTCCTCATGCTCCTTGCGCGGCTGCGGCGGATCGGCTTCATGGCCGCGGTCCCCACTGGGCTTTGCCGGAATCTCGGGTCGGTCTTCCGAACGTCGGTTGTCCGGATTGATCACATCTCCCTCGCGGCGAGGATCGGGTCTCGGGTTTCGCGGGTTGCCTTCGCCCCGCTCGCCGTCCGGCGCATGCGGGTTCAGGGCGCGATCCGCCACGTCACTGCCGCTGCTCTGCGGCCTGTCTCTGGTTTCCATTGATCTGCTCCTTCGATTCGGGCTGAATCGGCGGGCGTCCACGCGCGTGAACGCCCGCCTGGCGGTTTACATGAGTCGCGACAGCTCGCCCTGATACTCCTGATAGTGGGCTTCGTTGTATCGCGTGTAGCCTTTGATCTCGTCCTCGTCGGCAACCTGTGCCTGGATGTCGCCGTCGGCGGTCAGCTGCAGCTTGTCGAGATCGACGACGACCTTGGTCTCGCCGACACCGAGCAATCCGCCGACACTCACGACAGCAAAGCCGTGACCTTCGGGCGTGCGATCGATCACGACAGAGTCGATCTCGCCGACCTCCTTGCCATTCGTCGCCTTGACCGGCTTGTCGACGAGGTCCTTCGCGGTCATGGATGCAAGCGCGCTCGAAGCGGTGCCGCTCGGCTTCGCCTGCTGCTGCGCCTCCTCGCTCGCCATGCGCGCCCCGCCGGCCGCGGCAGCGGTGGCATCGTCGCTCGCAGATCCGTAGCTGCTGCCGGTCGTGTCAGTGTTCGCGCCACCTGAGGTATCGCTCGGCGTCTCGGTACCCGACATCGTCGCCTGCGGCGATGCGTAGCCTTCGTCCTGCCGCGTCGTTGACGCGGTGTCCGTCACCGTATCTGCGGCGCCCGGATGCGTGGGCAGGGACTCAGCCGCCGAAGCATGTCCCTCCTGGTAATCCGGCTGCTCGGCAATCGGCGAGGTCGCAGAGGTCTGATCGCCCGTCGCCGGCGGCGTCTGCGTGCGCGGCTCGGAAGAGGGCTTGCTCTCCTGCGAGTAATCGGTGCCGGTATCGGGGTTCACGACACCCGCCTTCGTTCCGGCAGTGAGATCGCGCGACACACGCGACACGATCTGCTCGCAACGTGCCAGGTCAGCACTCTGCGCTTCGCTCAGGGAATTCTCGAGCTTGGCCCGATCGGAATCGGCCAGCGTTGAGGCTTCGATCTGCGCCTTGAGCTGCGTCGCCTGCGTTGCACACTGCTCGGAAGTCGAGGACGTCGCGGTCTGCGCGGATGCGACGCCCGCGCCGCCGAGCGCAATCCAGACAGCAGTCATCAGTAGTGTGTTGCGTTTCATGTCAACTACTCCTTTAGATCCATTTCGCCCACGCATCGGTGGGTTTCCCTATTCGCGTCGCGCACGGAACCCCTGCGCCTGTCACAGCGCTCACGCCTCCGCGGAGGCGTCATCCCAGCCTGGAATCAGGCGCGCGACGCCACGAACACCGTCGGTTCAGATTCGCCCTGCCATGACGAGCAGAAGCACGATTACGAGCACGATGCCGATGCCGCCGACAGGTGTGTAACCCCATCCCGAGCTGTAACCCCACGTTGGCAGCGCGCCGATGAGCGCCAGTATCAGTACGATCAGCAGAATTGTTCCCAGCATGGTGGCTTCCTTCCTTCCGCGTCCGTGATTTCACTCGCCCTGGTACGGAGCAAGTTCCATGCCAGGGGATTTTTCCGGTAGATCGCGCCAAATTGACCGATTTTCGGCCTCACACGCTCGACGGAACTCGCGTCAGGGATGATTCCTGTCGCTTCCGGGACACACCCAAACAGGGCCATTCGCGGGGAATCGCGGCGCGCTTGATCGACAGCGGGCCCGAAAGTACAAATGCGCGGCGACGAGCCAGGCCGGGCCGGGCCGCTGAAGGAGGCTTCGACGTGACGGATACCGATTCCGAACGAAGGCGAGCGCCGCGAGCGCAGTCCCGCTCTCCCGCGGACTCGCGCGGTGCGATCTCGCGGCGCAGCTTTCTCATCGTCTCGGCCACGGCCGCGGGTGGAGTGCTCCTCGCGTCCTATCTCGGGCGACGCTGGCTGGCCGGACGCGGCGCGGACGCGCGCGAATCCGTGCCGGATCCGGCTCTGTTCGTGCGCATCGAGCCGGACGGCGGGACGGTAATCGGCGCGCGCAGTCCAGAGATCGGTCAGGGTGTCAAGACTTCGCTGCCGATGTTGATCGCCGAGGAGCTGGACGCCGACTGGTCACGGGTACGCGTCGAACAGCTCCCGCTCGGCGTCGAAGCGCATGAATCCGGAATCAACCTGAAGTATGGGCCACAAGGCGCGGGCGGCAGCACGAGCATCCCGCAGGCGTGGCGCGATCATCGCCAGATCGGCGCCAAGGCGCGCTGGCTGTTGCTGCAGGCTGCGGCTGCGCGCTGGCAGGTCGACGCGGCGCAGTTGCAGACGCGTCCCGGCATGGTCGTGCATCCGGACGGACGCGAGCTCGCATACGGCGAGCTCGCCGCCGACGCCGCCCGCCTCACGCCCCCGGACGGAGACTTGCCGCTCAAAGCCGCGGAAGACTTCCGCATCATCGGCCAGCGGACGCGCGTCGTCGACGCACTCGACATCGTGACCGGCCGCGCCGTGTACGGCATCGATGCGACGCTGCCGGGCGCGCTCATCGCGGTCCTTGCGAGATGTCCCTACCTCCAGGGCGAGCTCGTCGGCTTCGACGGAACTGCCGCACGACAAATCCCCGGCGTGCGCGACGTGCTCGCGCTTCCGGGACCGCATGCCGGCGAGCCGATCACGGCCAACTCGGCGCCGTCGGTCGCCGTGATTGCGGAGGACACGTGGTCGGCGCTTCGCGGGCGGGACGCGCTCGTCATCGAGTGGAAGCAGGGACCTTATGCCGCCGAGTCCTCGCTGGCGCTCGACGAGCAATGCACCAGGCTCCTGCAGGGCCAGGGATTGCGCGTGCGTGACGACGGCGACTTCGACGCGGCGCGGATCCGCGCCTCGAAAGTGGTCGAAGCAGTCTATCGTCTGCCGTACCTCGCGCACGCAACGATGGAGCCGCAGAACGCCTGCGCGCACGTGCAAGGCGACCGCGTCACCATCGTCGCGCCGATGCAGTCGCCAATCGGCGCTTCATACATCGTGCATGCGAACACGGGGATCGACCGCGCGAAGATCGAGGTCCAGATGACGCGCGTCGGCGGCGGATTCGGCAGGCGCCTGAGCAACGACTTCGTCCTCGAAGCCGTCCTGCTGTCGAAGCTGACCGGCAAACCCATCAAGGTCGTATGGACGCGCGAAGACGACTTCGCGCACGACTACTATCGGCCATTCGGTCACCACCATCTCATCGCGGCGCTCGACGCAGACGGGCGCGTGCAGGGGTGGGCGCATCGCCTCGCGAGCGCCTGGGCCGACAATCGCCAGCCGGGCGCGGCACCCGAAAGCCGCTGGCAGGAGGAGTTGTACTTGGGCGACTTCCCCGCGAACCTCGTTCCGAACCTGCGGATGGAATGGTTTGCGGTCGACTCGGGAATGACGCGCGGCTCGTGGCGGGGACCCGGGCACAACGCGAACGCATTCGCCGTCCAGAGCTTTCTCGATGAGATCGCGCACGCGGTCGGACGCGATCCGCTCGAGGTGCGGCTCGGTCTGCTCGGCACACCGCGCGAGCTGAGCTACGAGGAGGGCGAGACTTACGACACCGGGCGGCTGGCAAACGTGCTGCAACGGGCGGCCCAACGCATCGACTGGTCACGCGCGCGACCCCCGGGCCGCGGCGTCGGCATCGCCGCGCACTACACCTTCGGCGGCTACGCGGCGCACGCGATGGAGGTCAGCGTCGACCAGGGCGACCTGCGCATCGAGCGCTGTGTCTGTGTCGCCGACGTCGGCCAGCCGGTCAATCCACTCGGCATCGAAGCCCAGATGATGAGCGGCACGATCGACGGATTGAGCACGGCGCTCGGGCTCGAGGTCAGCATCGCGGAGGGCCAGGTCGTCGAGCGGAACTTCGACACCTACCCGCTCCTGCGCAGCGCCGATGCGCCAGATGTGGAGGTCGAAATCGTGCAGAGCGAGCGCGATCCTGCGGGCGCCGGCGAGATCGGAATCCCGAGCGCCGCGCCGGCACTCGCGAACGCGATCTTCAGGGCGACGGGAACGCGAATCCGCTCGCTGCCGGTCGGGAAGCAGCTTCAGAAAACCTGACGAATGCGCCTCGGTCTCACTGGAGATCGCTCGTCACCTTGCCGTCCTTCATCACGAAGCTGACCGTCTTCAGCGCGGTGACCTGAGCGAGCGGATCGCCGTCGACCGCGATCAGGTCCGCACGCTTGCCCGCCTCGACGGACCCGATCTCCTCTGACATGCCGAGCAGGTCGGCGCCATTCACCGTCGCCGCGGCGATCGCTTCCGCCGGTGTCATCCCGAACTGCACCATCAGCTCGAACTCGTCCGCATTGCGGCCGTGCATCGACACGCCGGCGTCAGTGCCGAAGGCGATCTTCACGCCGCGCTCGTGGGCGAGCTGGAACGCCTTGCCGGTAATGCCGATGCGCCATTCGATCTTGGCCCGCACCTCCGGCGCGTATGCGTCGGGATTCTTCGCCAGCCGCTCCTTGTAACCGTTGACCGTGGATAACGTCGCCACGTAGTACGCGCCCGTCTTCAGGAACAGCTTCACCTCGTCCTCGCCCATGAGCGTTCCGTGCTCGATGGAGTCGGCGCCGGCCTTGAGAGCCAGTGCAATACCATCCGCGCCATGTGCGTGCACTGCCACCTTCTTGCCGTACAGGTGCGCCGTCTCCACGAGCGCGCGCGCCTCGTCTTCGAACATCTGGCCGCCGACGCCGGCACCGATACGGCTGTTGACGCCGCCGGTCGTCGCGATCTTGATCCAGTCGACGCCGCGCCCGATCTGCACGCGCACGGCGTGCCGGCACGACTCGACGCCGTCACAGGTGTTGTGGCGATCGAGCGCATCGCCGAGGTCTTCCCGATAGCCGAGCCGCTCGTCCATGTGCCCGCTCGTCGTCGAGATGCCGTTCCCGGCATCAAGAATGCGCGGCCCGACCATCTTGCCCGCCGCGATCGCATCGCGCAGCGCCAGCGTCACGCCGTGCGTATCGCCGAGGTTGCGCACCGTCGTGAATCCGGCGGCGAGCGTCTTGCGCGCGTTGACGGCAGCGTCGTAAGCGAGCTCCGGATCGGACGCCGTGACGGTCTGGAGCTGACCCTCGACACCTGCCTTGTCCGACTCCAGGTGCACGTGCGCGTCGATGAGTCCCGGCAGGACGAATTTGCCGCTGAGGTCGATGATCGTCGCACCCGCCGGCGCCTCGGCAGTTCCGTCCACCACGCGCTCGATCCGTCCATCGCGCACGATGATGGTTGCCGCCCCGCGCGGCGGTTGGCCGGGCCGGTCGAGTAGATGTCCCGCGTGAATCACGATGAGCGCGGCGTTGTCCGCTGCGCCAGCAGTCACCGTCACGAACGAGAGCACGAGGCCCGCGAGCATCGAGCGCATTCAATCCCCCCGGCGATGCCACACCTCCGCGGAGCTGTGGAGAGCCTTATCTTGGTGCGACCGCACCGACGCGAGGCATTATATGGACGGTCGCTTCCCGGGAGGACTCGATCGTGGAATTACTCGTCGCCGGCGTGCTGCTGTGGAGCGTCGTTCATCTCTTTCCTGCCGGTGCGAGTGGTAGCCGCAAGGCGCTGATCGCACGGCTTGGTGATGGGCCCTATCGCGGCCTGTTCGCGCTGCTCATCCTCTCTTCGCTGGTGTGCATCGTCTTCGGCTGGCGATCGACGGCGCCAGTCGCCGTGTACACGCCTCTGCCCGCAATGCGGCCGGTCACGCTGACGCTCATGCTCCTCGCATTGATCCTGTTCGTGAGCTCGCGCGCGCCGACCGACATCAAGCGATTCATCCGGCATCCCCAGCTCACCGGCGTGCTGACCTGGGCCGTCGCCCATCTGCTCTCGAACGGCGACGGCCGGTCGCTCGTGCTCTTCGGTGGCATCGGGGTGTGGACGATCGTCGAGATGATCGCGATCAACGCGCGCGATGGAGCATGGCGCAAGCCCGAGCCCGTCGGCACGCTGCGCTCCTGTGTGCCCGTGCTGATCGGCGCCATCGCATGGGTCGTGCTGGGCTTCGCTCATCCGTGGCTCGCGGGCGTGCCGGTGTTCGTCCGCGGTTGAACGACCGGTCACGGATGTCCCGAATGACGCAGCGGCAAGGCGAACCGGGTGTCGCACTCGCCGCTGCGGTCACCGTCAGCACTCGAGGTCAAGTGCTTTCGATCTACTAGTTGATGCAGCTGCTGGTCTCTTGCCCCGAGCCGACGTAGAGGCGCAGGCCCCGCTCCTGGTTGTCGAATCCGTGCATACGCAGCTCTCCCCACGGCATTCGCTGTCCGAACAGGGCAACCCCTGCACTGCCGAGAGCGGGTGAGCCGACCGCCTGGAAGGTACCTTCGGCCGTGTTCAGGCCATCCATGCGCCACGTCAGGTTGACGCCTCCCGTCGTCGCCAACACGCCGTTGGTAAGAAACTGATAGCAGTCATTGCGACGGTCACCGCCATAGAGCCGCATGTCATAGATGCGGCCGGCGATCGACTCTTCCGTGGGCTCATAGAGTACCGGCCTCGAGGGCGCACCGTAGGGGTCAGGGGTATTCATGGGCGGACGCGGGTCACCCGGCGAGTGCCCGGCGGGCCTGACCACACAATCAGGATTGAGCCTGCCCGTGAAGGTGTAGGTTTCACCGCGATCGTTGACTGCGTTGCCGCTGATGCCGTCGGCGGTGATGGCACCATGCAGCGCGAGACCGTAGGGGTTTGCCGCGGTCGTCACGGCGTGAAAACGCAGGCCTGTTCGATCGCCTGCGACTGACGACCAGGTGATCGCGAGTCCGTTGCTCACTGCCAGCTGCAGAGAGTGATCTTCGCGGAAAGTCGCACAGTCATGGAAGGCGCCCGCGTCGGCCATGTCGACCGACAGTTCGTAAATTCGATCCCCGACGTTCTCCTCCTGCTGCGCAATGCCCGTCCGGCTGATCGCGAGCGCAGCGATCAGCAGCATGATGCTCGTGGGAGGGCCTTCCAGGCCCGATCGTTCGGTCTGCGTTTTCATGATGATGCCTCCGTCGTGAATTGTTCGACGTCATGATGCGCAGCCGATGTCGCGAAAGCCTTTTGGAAGTCCGGAGTTTTCCTTGAGCTTTGCTGACGGGCGTTGGTTGAGCGCCGGCCTTGTCGCCCGCGATACGGATCGCATGCCGCGGCTACGGATCGTGTGATTTCAGGCGCTCTGGCGACACATCACAGTAGTGCGCCGCTCCTCCAGAAAATCACTAGAAAACCGGAAGGTATTTCGCGGTTGAGTGCCTGAGCATGCCTCGCGTACCGCGTTCGTGCCGCAACGGATGCGGAAAGTGGCTTGCTCCTGAGGTTTTATTCGAGTGCAGGTGCCAGCAGACCACGTTGTCAAGTCCCTGCTCGGGTCTGCTCTGCACTCGACTTTTTCTGCGGGAATAGAGCACGAATGGGAAGCGGAAACCCGACACGAGCAGGGCTCGTGTCGAAGCAGGCAGTCAACGCAGCGCCATACTCATGGCGAGGCAGAGCTGCTGGATGATTTGCTTGACGCCTTCCGCGTCGAGATCGATCGCTGCATCCGGACCCGGTGGCCAGATGTCGATGCAAACCCGGATCGGCGTCCCCCCTGCCGGCTGCGCGGGCGTGCACGCGAGCCGCTCCACCGGCGACAGCAGACGGTAGCCCCGTTTCGGAATGGTGCCGATGTAGCGCGGGCGCCGCGCATCGTCGCCGAGCGCGCTCCGCAGCTGACTGATGCACTTGTGAACGGGGTTGTCGCCCATCGGACGGCCACACCACACCGCGTCGATGAGCTCGTCAGAGCTCGTCACTTCGCCTGCACGCGTCGCGAGATGCACGAGCACTTCCATCGCCTTCGGCTCGACGACGCGCTCCACCCCGTCGGCGCTGATCCGTCCCAGGTCGGGCTCGACGAGCCACGTACTTAGGCGGAACGCGCCCGAGATGACAGGCCTGATCCGGCGTGCGCTGCGCGCGGATGAATCGTCGTGCGGGATCGTCGCAACGCTCGTCATGACGTCGTCTCGAGATAGCGCCGCGTGCGCAGCGCGTCGATGAGGCGAGCCGTACGCTTTGCCGCGCCGTAGAGCGACGGACGGCGGTGACGTTGCAGGTGGGTCGGCGCAGTGCTGACGACCTCACGCAGACTCTTGCGGCCGGTGCGGTCGCGGATCGCGGCTGGTGTGGTCACAACGCTTCTCCTCTTCCTCTAAGGCGAAGTGAAGTGCGCCTGATGGGAAGCGTTTGGTGGAACCGTTCAGCGTCGACGCCGTGCGGGTCTGTCACTCCTTTTCGGCGAGCGCGCGCGATCCGGCGGTCTCGGTCGAACGTGAGCTCGGAGCCTCACGCCGTCGATCCAAGGCGATTGCAGCGCCAAACGATCGACGGTTCGCTTTCCACTTCGGCACACACACCGAAGAAGCTGGGGTGATAGCGAGAATTCTCTCCGCGGCTCAGGGGCGTTCCACGCCGGGACTCACGGGACTCGGGTGTATCTGGTCGACCGGAGGGATGACGATCGGCGCCGCACCTGAGCTGCCGAGCGCGGAATTCAAGGTCGCGAGCGACGATTCCTTTGCGTCTTTCCACAGGGAGAGCGCGCGCCCGAGTCGTTCATCGAGCGCGGCGAGCACGGCACGTTGCGGCTCGGTCGGTGCGGCATCACTGCCCTCGACGTCGTTGTAGAGCGCGCGCAGTGCCTCGCCGATCGGTTCGAGTGCGGGCGCGGAATCGTCTTCTCCTTCCACCAGCGGCTCGATCTGCTTCCTGACATTGGCAATAGCGGTCTTCGCACTTTTGGCCGACGTCTGCTTCTCCGCGGCGTCGAGCTGCTGCTTCAGATAGTCGAGCTCGAGACTCGCATCGGTGAGCTTCGCGAGCGCGTCGCGCGTCGCGCGGATGAGATCCAGTGCGGCCGCGTTCCCGGCGGGATCGAAGCCGACGCGCGGATCCGAGCGCACGGACAAGGCAGTCCGATACTCGCTCCCGTTGACGCGCAGCAAAACCTGATACTGTCCGGGCGGTACGAGTGCGCCTTGCGGCACGGTCGGTGTGTTCGTGCCCCACGCCGTGCCAATGCTGTATTCATACGTCGGCGCCCTTGGGCGCTCGTACCGCAGATCCCACCCGAAGCGGTGCGCACCGGCGCTCGCACCCGGCGGCGCCGGAGGATGCAGCCAGGTCGCCGCGAAATAGCGATCCGCACGCGGATCGGGTGCCGGCTGGTCGGATGCGTAACTGCGGACGACCGCGCCCTGCTCGTCGCGAATCTCGAGCTGTAACGGCCCCTGCGCGTCCTGCGCCAGCCAGTAATCGATGACGGCTCCAGCCGGCGGGTTCTCGCCGGCTGGCTCTTCAGGCGGCAGCGGCGTGTCCTTGTTCTGATTCGCGCGCACGCGCATAGCCGGCGCCGGAGCGAACAGGAATGCGATCGTCTGCGCATCGATGGCGGCTGCCTGGCGCAGCGGCGAGAGATCATCGAGCACCCAGATCCCGCGCCCCATCGTCGCGAGAATGAGATCGCGATCGTGCACGAGCAGATCCGTGACGATCACGCTCGGCAGATCCCGCTCGAGCGAGCGCCAATGCGCGCCGTCATCGAAGGAGACGAGTACGCTGCGATCGGTACCCGCGTAGAGCAGACCGTCGCGTGCGGGATCGGCGCGCAGCGCCGCGACGTAGTGATTCGCGGGCAGACCGGACGCGATCTCGGTCCAGGTCGCGCCGTAGTCGCGCGTTCGAAAGGCACGCGGGGTGAAATCGTCCTGACGATGGTTGTCCACGGCGATGTAGGCGCTGCCCGCCGTCGGACCGAGATCGACGGTCACGACCTTGGCCCAGGCCGGAACGCCTTTTGGCGTCACGTTGTGCCAGGTCTTGCCGGCATCGCGCGTCATCTGCACGAGGCCGTCGTCCGTGCCGACCCAGATCTCGTCGTTGTCACGCGGCGAGAGTGCGATGCTGAAGATCACGCCGTAGCCGCAATCGCGCGCGCGCGCCGGTGCGAGGTCGCCTTCGCAGGATTTCACGCTCGGCTTTTTCGCCGTGAGATCAGGACTGATCGTCTCCCAGTGCGTACCGCGATCCGGTGAGCGGAACAGCACCTGCGCGCCCTGATACAGCGGATAAGGCGCGATGTTGGACATCGCAATGGGCGTGATCCAGGTGTAGCGGTACTTCACTGTCGTCGGACGGACGCCATAGGCAACAACGGGCCAGGGCGAGACGTTCTGCACTTCGCCGTTGCGCGCGTTCCAGCGCGACAGCCGGCCGCCGAGTCCCGAGCCGTAGACGATGTTGGGATCGACCGGATCCGGGATCTCGTAGTCGCGCTCGTCGGCGCCGACGGGAGACCAGTCGCGGTAAGTGAGCGAGCCGTAGTCGCTGCGGCTCGCGGCGCGCACCGTGCCGTTGTCCTGTTGTCCAGCGTAGATCCAGTAGGGAAAGCGGTTGTCCGCCGACAGGTGATAGACCTGCCCGGTCGGCTGGTTGTACCAGCTGCTCCAGTGCGCGCCGCCGTCGACCGTAATCACGGTGCCCTGATCGACACCGGTGATCATGTGGTCCGGATGCTTCGGGTTGATCCATAGATCGTGATAGTCGTCGCCGCCCGGCGAGCCTTTGACGATCTCGCACTTGGCGCCGCCCGCCGTGCAGCGATGGATCGACCGGCCCATGGCATAGACCGTGTCCGGGTCGTCCGGCATGACTGCGAGGCGCGCGAAGTAGCCGTTGACGAGCTCGCTGTCCTCGTTGACGTGTTGCCAGTTCGCGCCGGCGTCGTCGGAGCGATACAGGCCGCCGTCCTCCTCCGCGTCGACAACGGCGTAGACGCGTGTGCCCGCAGCGGTGCGCGTGGTGGCAAGGCCGATGCGGCCCACCTCGTGTGTCGGCCAGCCGCCGCCTTGCAGCTTCGACCATTTGCGCCCGCCGTCGCGTGACACGTAGATGGCGCTTTCCGGACCGACATCCGGCGTGAAGTAGTTGAGCCAGGGTCGATGGCGCGTCTGCCAGACCGAGGCGAACACGAGCTGCGGATCCCCGGGATCGGCCGCGAGATCGACGGCGCCGGTGTTCTCGCTGACGTACAGCGTGCGTTCCCAGGTCGCGCCGCCATCCGTGCTCCGGAACACGCCACGCTCCTCGTTGGGCCCGAAGATGTGTCCGAGCGCGGCCACGAGCAGCGTGTGCGCGTCGTGCGGATCGATGAGGATCTGGGCAATGTGGCGCGTGTTGGCGAGACCGATCTGCTGCCAGGTCGCGCCCCCGTCGTCCGACCGATACATCCCCTCGCCTGCCCCGACGTCGTAGCGCGTCGTGATCTGTCCCGTGCCGACATAGATCGTGCGCGGATCGGAAGGCGCGATGGCTATCGCGCCAATGGAAGCCGGTCCGTCGTCGAAGATCGGCGCCCAGGTGTGACCCGCGTCGGTCGTCTTCCACACGCCGCCTCCGGCCGAGCCGAAGTAGTAGACGTCGGGTTGATCCGGAATCCCGGCGACGGCAGTGCCCCAGCCCGCGCGCATCGGACCGATGAGGCGCCAGTTCATGCCGTCGGCGATGTTGTCGGGCGCCCCTTGCGCAGCCAGGTACGAGGGGACCATCGCGAAGCCGATGGAGACGAGGACTGTGAAAAAAACAGGAAGAGACCGTCTACTGCATAGGGTCGCGCTCTGCACGCGAGTTCGGGGGAACGGCTTCAAGTGCGCCGATTGAGACTTGTGCATCGATCCTCCGCAGGGAAGGGACAACTGCGACCCCGAAGTTTAGCGGCTTCGGCGCGCGCAGGGCGCCCGCCGCCAGGTCCCGACACCGGGAGTTGCCTTCCTGCCGAAGGCGGCGCAGATTGTTTTCGACATTCGTCAACGACCGACGGCGCTCAGGCCGCCGGAAAGAAGGTCGTCGTGCGCAGGGGGCCGCACGCTACTGGTTCCAGTCTCTGCGCTCGCCTGGGCGCAGCGTGTTGCTGCGTCTTCATCACACTCGACGCTCACGCAGAGGATGAGCTCCGTCCGCTCGGCGCGGGTGCGGTGGTCGAGCTTTCGCTCGACGTAGCCCCGGCTCAATCGATCGTTCTGCGCGTCGAGCAGTTCGGCATCGATTCCGTGTTCGATGTACGAACGGGCGCCGACAGCTACACGGTCGACTATCCGAGCGAATGGACGAATCCAGAATGGCTGCTGCTGGAGGCAGGCCATCACGAGGTCACGATTCGATCCAAGCTCTCCGATGCCGCGGCGGGGCAAGTGCGCGTGTCCGCGGCGCAGGAACACGTGTCAGACGCAGCGCGTTCGCCGGATGAGATCGAATTGCTCAGAGAACTCACGGCCGGAGCGCGCGCGTCGGCTGCGCAGGAATGGGAACAGGCGCTCGCGCACTTTCAATCGGCTTCACACCTCACCGCCGGCCGAGCGGACGTGCAAGAGGCGGTGGCAGTGCTGGAAACGTCCGTCGCAGCGTGGGCCTCGGGACAGGCGGACGTCGCCGTCAGGAGTGCGCAACGCGCACTCGACATCTGGAGCCCTGACGGCCCCTCCATCGAGCTCGCCGCAGCCGGAAACATGACCGGCCTCGCTCTGATCAGTCTTGGCCGCAATGACGAAGCCCGCGCCGCGTTCGAACGCGCGTTCGCCCAGGACCTTGGCGGCTCCGATAAGGTCCGACGGTTGATGACCGAGGTGCAGATTCGCGGGAACATCTGCTTCTCCTATCTCGATCAGCGTGCACTCGAGCCGGCCGAGCCCTGTTTACTGAAGCAGCTCGAGCTCGCCAGTGCTTGCGCCGCCTGCAAAGACGGCGTGCCGAGCATTCTCAACAACCTCGGCGGGCTGTACTACATGAAGGGCGGCCAATCGCTTGAAGCCGTGAGCTATTTCCGCAAGGCGCTCGGTCTCCTTCAGGAGAGTGATAAGCAATACATCGCGGAAGCCTACAACAATATCGGGCTCGCATACGAATCGAGCGGCAGGCTGCGAGAAGCCCTCGACAACTACATGCAGGCGGATCTCCTCCTGCGCGATCAGGGCTTGTCGGCACGTTACGCACGCATTCTCGGCAACATCGGAGCGTTGTATCTAGTTGCGGGCGATCCGTACGGCGCGCAGCCGTATCTAGAGCGCTCGCTCGAGATGATGGATCGCATGCAGGACGCAACTGCGCGCCCGACGATCCTGCGCGATCTCGGCGTCGCGAGGCGCTCGCAGGGAAACGCTCGAGCCTCTCTTGAGCTCCATCGGCGCGCGTTGAACGACGCCTCGCAAGGCGAGGACGCGAGCGCAATCGCGCGCATGCACGAGGAGCTCAGCAAAGACTACGTAGAGCTCGGCAACCTGGACGCTGCTCTTCGTGAAGTCGAGCTGGCGGATGGTCTGATCGGGAACTCCGGCGACGCTTTCAGGCGCGCATCTGTCAAGCAGCAGCAGGCGCGCGTCGACATCCTGCGGAACGAGGCGCAATCCGCGCTCGAAATACTTCCGCGCCTGCTCGATGAGTACAAGCGCCTCGAGTCGTGGCCTGGTATCGCCGCCACATATGTTGCGCAGGCAGATGCCTTGACGCTGCTCAGCCGTAAGCAACAAGCCATCGAGATGTTGCATTCGGCCATGGACGCGTTGGACTCAGTCGCGCTACATCTTCAGAGCCTGAGCCTCGGACCGGATTTTTCATCACAGCGGCATCGCGTCTTCGAAAAGCTGATTGCGCTCACTGCCGAGAACAGAACGGATTCGCGCGAAATCGTCGCGGAAACGCTCGGCTACAGCGAGCAAGCGCATGCCATGACTCTGCGCTACGCGCTGTCCCGCGCCACGGGTAGCCGGCAAGGGACGTCGAAAGAAGCGACTCGCACCCTGTTACAAGAATACGCGAACAAGTTGTCCGACTATCTCTTGGTGTCCGTTGACGGTTTGGACGCGGGCAAGGAGCAGGCGCTCTCGATCGACTTGCGTGACCTGCAACACCGCATAGAAGGACTCGAAGCGGGCGCTCCCCAGCCAATGCGTACTGCAATCGTCACGCAGTCGGATCTCGCGGCAATTCTAGGAGCCGATACTGTCGCGGTCGAATACATGCTGGGAGAGTCGAAGAGTTACGCATGGTGGCTGACCGACACCGAGATGACGCTGGTGGAGCTTCCGGCACGGTCGCAGATCGCGCGTCTGGTGGCAGATGCTCTGCCCCCCGCGGACCCGACGCGAAACATCGCGCCACCGGGTGCGGTTGAAGCACTGAGCCGCGCTGTGCTCGAGCCGCTGAGCCGGTACCGAAACAAGCAACGCCTTGCAGTGATAGCGGACGGTGTGTTGACGTCCATTCCGTTCGGCCAGCTCGTCGATCCTGGCGCGACTGATCCGCAGCGCGACGTGATCGATCAGTACGAAGTCGTGCATCTGCCCTCGCTGCTCACGACGTCGCTGTGGACATCGAAGCAGGAGGAGAAGGCGGAGCTCGACGTCGCGATCTTCGCGGATCCCAACTTTCAGACCAGCAAGGCCGGCGCTACATGGACAGCCCTGCCTCGGACGCGTGCCGAAGCGGCGCTCATTGCGTCGATCTTTCCGGACGGTATGACCCGTCAATGGCTCGGTGCCAACGCTTCCCTCCAGACCCTGCTCTCGCCTTCGCTGCCTGTAGCGCGGATTCTGCACTTCGCGACGCACGGGGTCGTCGTCCCGGGCAGTCCTCAGCTTACGGGACTCGTGCTCTCGCAGTTGAACGCTCAGGGCACTCCGGTGCCGTCATTTCTCGGCGCCGACATGGTCCCCTACCTTCGACTCCATGCTGCGCCACTCGTTGTGTTGAGCGGCTGCGAAACCGCCGGCGGACGCCTCACCGAGGGCGAAGGTCTGGTGAGTCTTGCACAGGCGTTCCTGTACGCCGGACACCGAGGCGTCATCGCCAGCGCCTGGCAGGTCCCGGACGTCGCAACCGACAGACTCATGGGCGATATCTATCGCGCCCTTGCAGAGGGGGGCATCACCCCAGCGCAGGCCTTGCGCCGGGCCCAGTTGGGATTGCGCAACGATAGGAGGAGCTTCATGCAGTCCGCGTGGCGCGCGTTTGCGTATTTCGGCGATTGGCGCCTAGTGCCGTTTACCAAGGCAGCGTTGAGAGAAACAGCCGACCAACCCCAGTGACCATGAGAAAGTCGGGGCCGTGTCCGTCTAATCGTCCTGAGTCTTGACCATCTAATCGTTCTGGGGGGATTGATCATGACAACCATTAACGACTTCTTGCTCACCGGTCTGCCGGCCGCACAGCGCAAATGGATCGTAAACACCGTTTGGCAAACGCCAAATGTACAAGTGGATGGCGGGACTTCGGCACCGGATTCCGAAATCTCTTTCACACAGGGTTCCGCCTCTCAGTGCGGCTGCTCGGTAACTGGCGGGTATGTCGCCAATCCAGATGCGGTGAATTTGCCTGTTAAATGGACCCAGGCAACGTTCACATTCGACGCTGGCACCGGGGAGCTGTCCGCAGGTGTTCTTTCAGCCAACAACTCACCGATCCCGGTGAGATTTACGATTTCCAACGGCGCCATTACCTGCTTCGTCAATATCAAAGCCGCTCCGAATGGAACCTGGACCGGCACACACCCCTGAGGGTAGCTGACGAGAGTGGGGCCACGAGAAAGGGTTGATCATGAATCTACTACCTCGTCTACGAGAATCTGTAGAAAGGCGTGCGTGGGATCTTGTAGGGAATTTGCGCATCAAACTGATGAACGGACTCGGCAGGGTGAGCCCTCCGGCCAGAACAATGGACCTGGACTCGCCGACTGTCGAGGACGGATTGAGGACAATTGGCGAGAGCGTTGGGTTGTTGTTTCATCCGGCGAGTATTTGCCACTCAAGAGGCAAGCGATGCAGTCCGAAAGACGGGATTTGTCCGGCTACTGGGCGACAGTGCGACAAGGAGGATCTACACGCGCTACAACCCCTTTCGCTCCGCGATCATGCGCTGCATATGTACGGCGCGCAGCGCGAGGATGTCTGTCGGCGATGCACCCAGCCATTTCTCAGGAAGTCGTCTACCGTACCTTGTTTCTATGAGATTCGCCGCTCACCCACACGCGAACCACAGCGAGTCATTTCGCGTCCCAGTACGGCTTTCGCCATTGGCAAGAATCGGGTCGTGACTGCAGGTCACGTCCTCGATCTGGCAGATGCCGGCGACGTCGGTGGCGTCATGAAGGATGTGCGTGTCGTGTTCGGTTTGACGAAGGTGAGACTCGACGCGCTTCTCTCCCGATACAACGGTCGGATTGATATCGACAAGCTCGACGACAAGGATGACGTGAGCGTGTGGAGGTACACAAACAAGAGGGGGAAGCGCTCTCTCGAGTATGGGATGAGAACGCAAGGTCTGACCGATTGGGTGAAGTTCGACATTGAGTTTGTGTGCGGTAACGCGCACCCCGTCCAGCCACTGGAGACCTCGGTCCCCGATTGGTGTGCAGGCAAGCCCAGATCCTGGAAAAAGAAGTACAGTCTCGTGATGCTCGGTCACCCGTTGGGATTGCCGCTCGTCCTTTCGCGGAACAAGTGGACGCTGACCAAGGGCACCGGAGACAACGCAGGGCGGTTGGTCGCGCCATTTGATTCGATCAACGGTTACTCCGGAGCACCTGTCCTCGCCAGTGTCAAGGGAAACTGGCAAGTCGTCGGGCTATGCGCGGGCACTGACGAAATGGCGAAGGAAGCGCGCCCGTTGAGAGACCTCTGTCTCAAACTGCTAGGCGCACTGTTGCGGACCCGCAAGGCTAGGAAAGCGTGCATATTGACCGGCGACAAAGGTGTCAACTTGCTAGGCGAAGGAGCAGCCGCAATCCTGCCGTACTACTCCTTTCAGGACGGCGGAAAGGAATCGGGCATCGACGAACAGACTTCGTCTTCGCCAGTGCCCGCCTGAGTTGATACACACCGACTCACAGCGACAGGAGGGCAAGACAAGGTGCCTTGCTCGGGCTACCATGGGTTGCCGCCGCGACTTGGAGACGCAGCGCCGCGTGGACCAGCCCCTCGAAGCGTCCGACAGCGACGTGCAACTCGTCGCGCGCATTCGCGCTGGCGACCCTGACGCCGAAGCCGAGCTTTACCGGCGCTACTGCGAGTCCGTCCGCACGATGCTTCGATACCGCACCCGCAAGGCGGAGATCGCAGAGGAGCTCTGCAACGACACCTTCATCATCCTCCTGAAGAAGTTGCGGCACGACGGCCTCGAGGAACCCGGGAAGCTATCGTCATTCGTTCATCGCACCGCGCACTACGTCTTTCTCGACTGGGTGCGGCCGAAGATCGGCCGGCGCGAGATCGAGGCGTCGGATCCCGACCTCCTGAAGCGCCTCCATGGTCAGGTCGATACGCCGCACGACCATGAGCAGCACAGCCGCGCACTGCGTGCGATCACGAGCCTGCTCAGCGGGCTGGCCCCGCGCGATCGAGACGTGCTCGATCGCTTCTATCTGCTCGATCATGACAAGACGCGTATCTGCAAGGAGCTCGACCTGAGTCCGGCAAACTTCGACCGGGTAATCTCGCGTGCGCGCATACGACTGCGCGAGCTGCTCGCGAGACTGCGCATCGACCCGTTGGACTTGAGTGGCCTGGACGAATTGCAGTGAACTCGATCCAAGGATCCAAGCGAAATGAGTTTGCGCCCACAATGCTCATGCTGAGGCGTAAGGACGCGCAACGGCGCAGTGATACCCCAGGAGGTGGGTGATGGACCAACAGGAAATCACAGCGCGCAAGATGGTTGATCGCTACGTGCGGGGCGAGCTCTCCGAGGAAGAGCTCTACGAGTTCGAGGAGTACTACTTCGATCACCCGGAAGTACTCAAGGAGATCGCACTGACCGAGGTGATGCGTGAGGCGCTGCGCGCAGCTCCGGCTATGCAAGCTCCAAAGGCCGCCGAGACCTGGTCGCAGCGCCTGCTTGCATCCATCGCCACGCCGCAATGGAGCCTCGCTGCGACGGCAGCATCACTCGTATTAGCGGGTGTGCTCGCGGTCGAAACCCTGCAAGGACCGTTCACTGCCGGATTGCGGCCGCAAGGTTCAGGCTCCGTGATACCGATCGTCGCCGACGTCTCTCTCGTCCGCATGCGTGGCATACAAGGCGCACCACCCACCGTTCAGCTCAAAGCTGCTGGCGCGTTATCGGTTGCGATCGATGTCGCCGGCATGGAACCGGCAAGCCTGCAGGCGACGCTGCGTGGACCCGAAAGCGTCATCGAGATCCCTTCCCTGACACCCGACCCGGGTCTCGGTGTGGCAACAGTCGCGATCCCCACGCTGCTCCTCTCACCCGGCAGCTACATGCTCGAGGTGCACGATGCTCGCGACACGAAGATCACTTACAAGTTCGAAGTCACGCCTTAGTATTCAACAGCGCCTGTGGCTCAGTGCGTAGCAGGCGTCCCCCATACGACAAACGGCGCCCAGTAGAAAGGGTGCTTGCTCACGCTCGCCTTGCGCGCATCGGCAAGCGCCACGACAGGATTCTCACCGCGTGCGAGGGCGCGATAGAACCGACCCATGAACGCGGCGGTCGTCTCATCGTCGATCGACCACAGCGTCGCGAGCACATACCGCGTGCCCTTGCTCGCTGCGAGCGCGGCGAAGCCTTCGATCTCCCTTCCGTCGGCATCCTCGCTCGCCCCAACCGTATCGCAGCCGGACATCGTGAGCAGGTCGACGCGATCGAGTGGATAGTCACCCGCGCGCAGCTCGGACAGCGGCAGGTGCTCGCCGGTACCGAGCAACAGAAACGAATCGGTCTCGTTGCCCGGCGTGAACTGGAAGTGACTGGCGACGTGCACGATATCGTAGCCCGCGCCGAGTGCATCGCGCAGTCCCTGACGATCGAAGGCTTCGTTCAGCCAGATCTTCCCCGGCAGCTCGCCACGCGGATCGCCCGCGCCCGTGCGCACGATCGAGTCGACCTCGGCCTCGGTCGCCGGCAGCGCCGGATAGCCGCCCACCGGCCGCGACACGGCGAAAGCGGCAACGGTCTTCGGCGCTTCGGCACGCTCGGCCGGCGCGACGGGACTCACGCTCGCGATCGCATATCGCTCACCGAGATAGCGATGGCCATCGTGGAGCGCCGCGAGCGGAAGGTAGCGCAGGACGTCGTCTGCATTGACCCATAGCGTCGTCACGTCGCCGCTACGCAATCGATCGGCGACCGGGGCCACGAGGCGATCGTAGAGGGCTGCCGCGAGCGGGATGGGATCGCCCTGCGCCGAGGCGAGCGTTTCGCGCAGCTCGAACACGCGCGCTCGCAACTCGCTGCGTGCGATGGGCACGATCTCGGAGAAGCGGCCGCGCGCCGTGAGCACGATCACGGTGGTGCGATCGTCCGCCACGACGTAGTCGAGATACGCATCGTGCGCCCCGGGCAGCGCGAGATCGACGAGCTGCGGCTTCGATTCACGCGTCGGCTCGAGCGCGGCGAAGGCTGCGCGAACTTCTGCAAGCGCAGTACCGTAGCTCGCCGGTTCGGCGGTCTTGTCGTGCACGGCCTCCCAGACCGAGCGCAGCCGGTCGCGCTGCTCGCGCTCGAACGCCGTGAACGGCACCTCGGTCGACTGCGCGGCGCGCAGCCGCCGCGTGAACTCGAAGTATTCCTCCTGGCCGAGCATGACGTGCACGCTGTGCGCCTCCGCGAGCCGTCCGAGGTCCACGAGCCACGAGACTACGCTGCGATAGCTGTCCGCGCGGTGCTTCATGAAGTCCGCCTGCAACGGGCGCTCGAGCGTGCTCTGCGTCGAGCGCATCTGCTGCAGGACCTCGAGCGCGAGCTTGCCGAGGAACACGGCCGAACGCTCGTTCTTCTGCCGCATGTCGTCGTCGGCAATGGCCATGTACGTGCGCCAGTGCACCTCGGGTGCATCCGCCAGCGGCGCCAGCTCCGCAGCGCGCATGAGCTCATGTTCCGCGTCGTCACTGCGCCCGAGCGCGTCGTAGGCGCGCGAGAGCTCGCGATGCGCGGCCGTCGACTTGCGCCAGTCCAGGCTCTTCGGATCCTCGTAACGGACGATCGCCTGCTCGAGCAGATCGCGGGCCTGCTCGGGTCGATCGAGCTCGAGCGCCGCGATGGCGAGGTTGTGGCTCGCGATCGGTACGCCCCGACTCATCGGGTCCACCGCACTCTGGATCTCCAGCGATCGCTGAAAGCTGTCGTAGGCGTGCGGCCAGTCCTGCGCCTCCAGGTAGGCCTGCCCGAGCCCGTTCAGCATGATGCCCGTGCGCAGGTGGCGCGGACCCAGCTCGTGCTCGTCGATCGTGAGCGCCTCCTGCAGGAGCGGTATGGCTTTCGCTGTGTCGCCCATGGCGCGATAGAGCGAGGCGAGATTGTGCAGATCGCTTGCCACTTCCTCGTTATCCGAACCGTAGTAGGCGCGATCGATGTCGACGACCGATTTCATCAGCGGCTCGGCGAGGTCGTAACGACCGTAGTCGTGCAGGTTCACCGCCAGGTTGTTCTGCGCTTCCGCGACGAGCGGATGGGGAAAGCTGTAGAAGCTCTCGCGCATCGCGAGCCCGCGGCGCAGATCATGCAGCACGCATTCCGTGTCGCCGAGCCCGCTGCAGGCGAGCGCGCGCACGATGAGCCCGTCGGCCAGCATGGGTGAGGAGGCGCCGAGCGTGCGCTCCGCGCTCGCGATCCCGGTGTCGGTGTGCTGACGCGCGATCCCGTAGTCGCTGCGCAGCCACTGCATCGCCGCCTCGTCGATGCGCAGCTCGATCACCGCGAGCTGCTGCTCGTCGAGAGCATCTCCGAAACGCGCGATGAGCGCATCGTACTTCGACGCGGCCGTGTTCGACTCGTAATCCTCGACGCTCGCCATGAGGTCCGCGGCGGCAACCGCGAGCGCATACGGATGGCGAGGTGGCAGCAGCGCATCGGCGCGGCCGTGCGCGAGCGCGAGTGTGTGCGTCGCGGCGTCCGTCTCTTTCAGCTCGGTGAGCAGCTGCGCGAGGTCCGCGAGCAAGGGCAACGTCGCGACCCAGTCGCTGCGCGGACTGGCGTTGAGGTCATCGAGCGCATCCTTCGCGAGCGTCGTGGCCTCGCCGAAGCGGGCTGCGAAGAAGGCGGCGCGGGCGCGAACGAGGAGCAGCGTGCCTCGACCCGCACAGGCGTCGCCGCACTTCTCCTGTGCGGCCGCGAGCTGCGTCTGCGCCGCCGGAGTGAGCCCGCGGTCGAGCTTCGCCATCGCGAGCACCGCGAGCAATCGAGCGTCGGCCGCCGACTCCGGCAGCACGGCGGCGACCGACGCGGCGGGTTCGACGCCCGCGACGC
>JADMIO010835409.1_pt1 | contig 26475 bp, 27 predicted proteins | sample 8958161 | NCBI WGS metagenome assembly JADMIO01 (sample SAMN16585339, study PRJNA669376) | soil metagenome | isolation source: Crop rotation soil | place: USA: Cullars Rotation, Alabama | collected 2011 | reverse complement strand
CTTTCCGGCGAGGCGGTCGCGCGCAATCCACGCCGCGCCGTCGCGCGCATGCAGCAGCGGTTCGTCGCCGACTTCACGCGCATCCATGTCGGGCGTGACGCGCAGGGGGCCGGCGATGCGCCCACCATAACCGCGTGACAGCGTGTGCGCATGTTCGCCCAGCTTGGCGCGGATGGCGCGCGTGATCGGCGTCTTGCCGGCGCCGCCCACGGTGAAATTGCCGATGCACACCACCGGGATCGGCGCGTGCCGCGTGATTGTCGTGCGCTGGCGATGCGCCGCCGCCCAAGCATAGCCCCACGACACGGGCGCCAGCAGCATGCGCAGCACCGGCACGGCGTCGCGGCCGCTCACCTCCGCTTCCCAGAACTTAGGCGGACGCATTGGCCGCCTTCGCTGAGGCGCGCTGCGGCGTGAGCGCGAGGATCTGTGCGAGCGTTGTTTCGAAAGCTTGTGCGCCCTGCGTCGCGATACCGCGCGCGGCGTCGCACTGTCTCGTGCGCGCAGCGCTGTCGGACCACAAATGCGCCACGGCGCCTGCCAGCGATTCGGCGTTTTCGACTTTCGTGGCGCCGTCCGAAATGAAAAGCGTGTCGAACACGTCCTGAAAGCTCTCGACATTGGGGCCGGTGATGATGGCGGAGCCGAGCTTCGCCGGCTCGATCGGATTGTGGCCCTTCAAATGAGGCAGCAAGCTGCCCGCGACGAGCGAAACGGGTGCGAGATCATAGAGCGTGCCCATTTCGCCGAGCGTATCGGCGACATAGACCGGTGCATCGGCGACGTTCGCGTCAAGCGAGCGCTGCGGCGCGCTGTCGGCCAAGCGGGCCACGGCCGCGCCGCGTTCGGGGTGGCGTGGGGCGATGATGAGCAGCGCGTTGGGCGACTGGGCCCGCAGGCGTGCGTGCGCGTCAAGCACGATTTCGTCCTCGCCCGGATGTGTCGATGCCGCGAGCCAAACCGGCCGGTCGCCGATCTCGGCTTTCAGTGCGGCGCGCGCGGCGGGATCAACGCGAGGCGGCGGCGCCGCGAGTTTGAGATTGCCGACCACGGGCACCGCGGCGCCGCGCAGCTTTGAGAGCGTTTCACCAGTTCGCTTGTCTGCGGAGGAAACTGAAGCGAAGGCCCCCATCAACGTGCGCCCGGCGTTGCTCCACCGCGCCCAGCGCCGCAACGAAGAGGGACTCATACGCGCATTCGCCAACATCAGCGGCACGCCCGCCGCGCGCGCTTCGAGAATGAGGTTGGGCCAGAGTTCGCTTTCAAGGAAGACGCCGAGGTTCGGCCGCCAGTAAGCGAAGAAGCGCCGCACGGCATCAACACGGTCGAGCGGCGCATAGACATGCGTGGTGCGCGGCGCACCACGACGCGCCACCAGGTCCGCTGACGTGCGCGTGCCGGTGCTCAACAAGAAGGACAGAGAAGCGTCCCGCGCCGCAAGCGCCTCGATCAGCGCCAGCGCCACGCCGCTTTCACCAACGCTGGCGGCATGCAGCCATATCAATGTGCCGTCCGGACGCGATTCCGCATATTCGCCGAAGCGCTCACCCAGCCGCGCTGGATCTTCCTTGCCCTTACGCGCACGGCTTTCGAGATACCCGCGCGCAAACAGGCCCGCGACGCTCGACACGCCGCGATACGCCATGAGCACCGGTGAAAAGCTCACGTCGTCGCCGCCGCTGGCGCCTCGACGCGCTCGCCCGCGGGCGGCGCGCCCTTCGGCGGCGCAGGCTCGATCACTGCAACGCCCCCTAACCGATCAGCTTCGGCTGCGATCCGGTTCATCTCGTTCTCAAGCTTCTGGCGCACGGCCTCCATCTCCGCGTCGCTCGCGTCGGGCGAGGGCGGCGCGATGGGATCGCTCCAGATGAGCGCGCCGCGCCCAAAGGGTAGCGGCAGGATGAAGCGGTCCCATGAATCGAAGACGATCCGCCAATTCGTGGACCACGCCAGACACATCATCGGCGCTTGCGCCAGCTTCGCCACTTGCACCGGCGCGAGCTTGGCGCGCATGCGCGGGCCTTTGGGGCCGTCCGGCGTCATGCCCATGCAGCCGCCGCCCTCGATGTGGCGCACCATTTCGCGCACGGCCTCGGCGCCGCCCTTGTTGTAGCCGCGCTTGGCCGATGAGCCGCGGATCACTTCGGCGCCCACTGTGCGCGACGCGTGGGTGACGATGCCGCCTTCGCGCGAGCGGGAGATCAGGAACACGCCCTTGGTCTTGCCCTTACCGAAGGCCCAGAGCTTGTGAACCTGGATGAAGCGGCCGTGCCAGATGCAAGCCACCAGCTTGCCGTTCCCGGTCCAGAACGGCTTTACCGCGGCCTCGTTGACGCGTTGCCACCTTGTGGTCGCGCCCACCAGCAGCATGTAAAGGCCGATGGTCCGCCCAATGACGAACTGGACGAAGGAATTGCCGAGAAGCTGCTTCAAGTCAGGGGGTCCGGTGGCGTGGGAACGCGGCTGACTTTATAGGGGGCGGCCCCGGCCTCGCGCCAGAGACCGATTGTAGAGAAGATGAGCTTGGACACCCCGGCAAAGCCGTCCCGCTTCGACTTGTCCACGCCCGCCGGCCGCCGCCGCGCGGAGAACGACCTGACGTGGGGCGATCATGGCTTCCTGCGCGCCGGCTTCCATAACTTTCATTGGATCGAGTCCGGGCAGATGGCCCGCGCCAACCAGCCCTCGCCGCGCGACGTCGCCCGCTATGCCCAGCAGGGCTTCAAAACCATCCTCAACCTGCGCGGCGCCTACGACACCGGCTACTACGCGCTGGAGAAGGAAGCCTGCGCCAAGCACGGCATTGATCTCGTCGATGCGCGCATGCACTCGCGCGAACCGCCGAGCCGGGCGCAGGTTCACCGCGCCAAGGAAATCTTCGAGACCATCCGCTACCCGGCGTTGATGCACTGCAAGTCGGGCGCTGATCGCGCCGGCGTGATGGCCGTGCTCTACAAGCACTTCAAGATGGGTTTGCCGATCGAGCAAGCCGTCGAACAACTGGGCTTCAAATACCTGCACGTGAAGCAGGGGAAGACCGGCATGATCGACTACTTTTTCGAGCGCTACCTCGCCGAAAGCGCGACCTCGAAGAAGCCCTTCGTGCAATGGGTCGATGAAGACTACGATCAGAAGGCCATGAAGGCGTCGTTCCACTCGCAATGGTGGGCGAACATCCTGGTGGACAAGATTCTACGCCGCGAATGAAGAAGCGCGAGCCTATACGCTCGCGCCCTCCAGCTTCGTTCAAGCAGGCTTCTTCACGACGATGCTATCGTCGTAATCGTTCTCACTGATGATCACGTTCGGCTCGAGGCCGTAATAGCGCGCGGTGACGAGGCCGTTGTCGAGATCGTGAACCGCGGTTTCCGTTGCTTCGACACGGCAGCGGCCGGTTTCGGTGGCGGCCACATTGGCGACGGACCCCTGGAACCGGTCGTCTCGGCAAACGCTGGCCGAGGCGTCGTTGATGCGGTCGAGGATGATGTCGGCGCCTTCAACCGTGCTTTGATCGACATCGCCGATATAGACGACGCGCTGATGACTTTCAGCCGTATCCTGCGCCACGGCTGGCAAGGCTGCGCCGGCGAGGAGAAGGGCGGACAGACAGACGAGAGACGAGCGTACCATGTACGGAACTCCTGCGTTGCTCCCGCCCCTGTGCGCGCCCAACTCGGCTAGATCGCGCGAAGTTCCGTGCTCGCGCGAATTTCAACTGGCGGCGTCGGCGCTTTGGAATTGCAGGCGGCTCAAGCGCGCATAAAGACCGCCTTTCGCCACAAGCTCATCGTGGCGGCCCATCTCGACAATGCGGCCGTTTTCGAGCGCAATGATGCGGTCCGCGTCGCGCACCGTGGCCAAGCGGTGCGCGATCACTAAAGTCGTTCGCCCCTTGGTGAGCCGCGCCAACGCTTCCTGCACCTTGGCCTCGTTCTCCGCGTCCAGCGCGCTCGTGGCTTCATCCAGCAAGAGGATCGGCGCATCGCGCAGGAAGGCGCGCGCCAGCGCCACGCGCTGACGTTCTCCGCCGGAAAGATTGTTGCCGCGCTCGCCGACCGGCGTGTCGTAACCGAGCGGCAGGTTGACGATGAACTCGTGCGCCGCCGCCGCCTTCGCCGCGGCTTCGACCTCCGCATGCGTCGCGCCGGCGCGCCCCAGCATGATGTTGGCGCGCACCGTGTCGTTGAACAGGGTGGCTTCCTGCGCCACCAGCGACATGGCGCTGCGCAAGCTGGCGATGGTGACATCGCGCACGTCCTGGCCGTCGATACAGACGCTGCCCTTGGTCACGTCATAGAGGCGTGGGATCAAATTGAAGATCGTGGACTTCCCCGCGCCCGATGGACCGACCAGCGCCACCGTCTCACCAGGCGCCACGCTGAAGCTCACGCCTTCCACCGCCGGCGTCTCGCCATACGAGAAGCTGACATTGTCGAACACGATGCGGGCTTCGTTGACCTTGATCGGCTTCGCGCCCGGTTTGTCGACAATCTCAACCGGCTCATCCAGCAAGCCAAACACCCGCGTCAGCGCCGCCGCCGCTTCATTCATCAGCGTGTTGAACTGCCCCAGCGAACGCATTGCCGGCGCCGCAATACCAATTGCGCCAACAATGCCGACCAGATCGCCGAGCGTCATTTGATGCGCGCTAATGCGCGCGGTCGCGATCCACAGCACGATCGACAGCGCCACGCCGCCGGCAATCTCCATCAGCGGCAAGGTGCGCGCGCGGTTGTAGGCGATTTTCGACGCCAGCTTGCGGCGCATCTCAAACGCGCCCTTGGCCCGGTCGGTTTCGTGGTTCTCAAGGCCGAAAGTCTTCACGAACCGCGCGGCGCCGAAGCTTTCGGTGAGGAGGGCGGTCAGCGTGCCCATCTGCACTTGCGCGTCGCGCGTCTGCCGGCGTGCGCGCGCGGAAATTCTGGCGAGCGTCGGGCCCACCAGCACGAAGGCGCCGAGAACGACCAACGTCAAAATCCAGTCGAACGTGAACATGGCGATGATCGCGCCGAAGAATTGGAGCGTATCTCGAATACTGGCTTGGCCGCCGCGCACCATGGCTTCGCTGACGACGGTGATGTCATTGGTGAAGCGCGATGCGAGCCGGCCCGGCGCTTCGTTGCCGTGACGCGCAAAATCGACCGCCATCAGCTTGCCGAACATCGCGCCCTGAAGGTCACGCAGAATCTTCAAGGCGAGCGTCTGCGACTGCACGGCCTGCGCCCACATGGCGAAAGCGCGCACGGCGGTCGCGATCAGCACGGCCAGCGGCGCCAAGACAACCACCGCCGGATTGCCGTGGGTGATGTTGTCGACGGTCCACTGAAGAATGAGCGCGTAAGCGACGCCCGCGCCCGCCATGAGCACCAGCGACGGCGCAAGCAGAGCCAGTTCGCCCGGGTACCGCGACACGAACTCACGCCACAGCCGCCCGTACAACGCGCCCTTCATGCGATTACAGTTCGTTTTCGGGATCGGTGCCGGGATCGAGCAGGCGATGCGCGTGAATGATGAAATAGCGCATGCGTGCGTTGTCGACGGTGCGCTGCGCCGCGCCTTTCCAGGCGTCGTACGCAGTCCGGTAGTTCGGGTACGCGCCGACGAAATCGACTTTACTCAAGTCGATGAATTCCGGCCGGTCGAGCTCTTTGAGTTCGCCGCCGATAACGAGGTGAAGGAGTTGCCGCTGTTCGCTCATCAGTGTCAGCTTGCCGCGCGCGGATCAGGGAAGGCCGCGGTGCGCTCGATTAGCAGAGGGTGCAGAGCCGCGCCAGACGCCGCAACGCCTGGCGTACGCGGCACGGGCTGATTCAACAGCAGCGTTCCGCCCCACAAGTCCGTGGCGCGCCCGCCCGCCGCCTCGATGATCGCCAAACCGGCGGCGACGTCCCAATCGTTCTTCCAGCCGAACAGCACGGTTGCATCGCCCTGGCCGGACGCCACCAGCCCCAGCCGGTAGGCGATCGATTGGCGCTCGATCATGTCCATCGCCGGCCACGGCGTTTTCCAGCGCCGGTCAGTGAAGCGCGAGCGCTGGCCGATCATCCGCGCGCCTTCCAGCGTATCGCGCGTGCTGGCGCGTGTTGGTTTGCCATTGAACGTCGCTGGCACGCCGACAGCGCCCAAGAACAATTCGTCCGTTGCGGGATTGTAGACCGCCCCGGCGAACGGGCGCTCGCCTTCGACGATGCCGATGCTGATGGTCCATTGCGGAATCTTGGAGACCAGCGCCGCGGTACCGTCGATCGGATCGAGCATGAAGGTGCGCGGCTTGCCAATGCGTCGATCAACATCGTCCGGCGTCTCCTCCGAGAGCCAGCCGTAATCGGGCCGCGCCGCCTGCAGGCGGTCAGCCAGCAAGGCATCGACCGCGAAATCGATGTTGGTGACAGGCCCCAGCGCGCCTTTCGACTGCACCTCGAGCGGCTTTGCCGCCAGCGCCCGCGCCAATGCGCCGGCCTCGCGCGCCGCGGCTTCGATGAGGGAGAGGTCAGACGCCGCCGATTGCAAGGTCATCCACGATGAGGCTGGGAATTTCGAGCGCGCCGCGATTGTCGAGGTCCGACCCGCAGCGCAAGCGCGCATACATATCGAGCAGGTTGCCGGCGACGGTGACTTCGCTCACGGGATGGGCGATGGCGCCGCCCTCGAACCAATAGCCGGAAAAGCCCACCGACCAATCGCCGGTGTTCATGTTAAGCGAAGGCGAGAACATCTCGGTGACGAAGACGCCTTTGCCGGCGTTCTTCATCAGCGTCGCCAAATCTTCGGCGCCTGGCTTCACGAACAGATTGGACGTGGAAATGCCAGGAGGGCCGCCGTGGCCGGTCGATGCATGTCCGTTCGGCTCAAGGCCAAGCTGCCGCGCGGACGCGGCGTTCAACAGCCACGTGGTTTGCACGCCGTCGTCCACTAATGTCGTCGCCTTCACGGCGCTGCCCTCGCCATCGAACCAATGGCTCGACAGGCCGCGCTTCACGAAGGGGTCTTCGTGAATGCGGAAACCGGGCGCGAACACGCGCTGGCCGAGCTTGTCCTTCACGAACGAGACGCCGCGCGCCACCGCCGCGCCGGAAATGCCGGAGAGAAACGGCGCCAAGATGCGGCCAGCGATCCGGTTCTCGAAAATCACTGACGCCTTTTGGCTGGCGATCTTCCTTGCGCCGAGCTTGCGCGCCGTGCGTTCGCCGGCGATACGCCCAATCGCTTCGGCGCTCGGCAAGTCGCCGAAGAAGCGCTTGGTGCGCCATTCGTAATCGCGCTCCATGTCGTCGCCGCGTTCAGCGACCGGCTGCGTGCCCAAGCTGTAGCTGGTGCCGCTTTCGGCGCCTTCGAAGCCTGTCGATGTCGCGTGCACGAATGTGCCGACATCGAACGACGCGCCGCCGCCGCCGGAGTTCGCGATGCCCGGCACCGCCAGCGATGCCGCTTCGCACGCCTTCGCCAGCTCCAGCAATTGCTGCGGACTTGGCCGCGCCGTGTCGGCCTGCTCGAGGTTCGGTCGATCACCGCGCGCCAGATAGCGATCCTCCAGCAAGCCGCAGAATTTGTCCTCCGGCGCCGCGCGCGCCATCGCCACCACGCGTTCGGCCAAGGCCTTCAAACCCGAGGTCGAAAGATCGGTGGAGGAGGCGGAAGCCTGCCGCTTGCCGATGAAGGCGCGCAGCGCCACCGAGCGGCCTTCCTCGCGCTCCATGCCCTCAAGCTCGCCCATCCGCACTTCGGCGGAGATGGACTCGCGGGCGGCGAGGGAGGCTTCGGAGGCGTCGGCGCCAGCCGACTCGGCGAAATCGATCAGCGCCGCGAGCGCGGTTTGTGAATCAGCATCAAAGGCCATGCCGCCAACATGGGCGTTTCAGGCGCCCCGGGCAATCGGCGCTGACGGTATTATAATACCCTAGAGCTGTTGGCTCAGACCCACGTACAGGAGCCCACCGCCGATCAGCAGCATCGCCGTCCAGGTCAGCACCATCCCGAACATCCGGCCGAAGTTGAGCACCCCCGTGTGCAGGCCCGCGCCGTGCAGAATTCGGCCGGCCGTCAAAGAAATTCCGGACGCATGCAGCAACCATGTCGGCGTCGCTGGATCGAAAAGCGCCAAGGTCACCAGCCCGACCAGGGCGGCCGGGATGTATTCGGCGGCGTTCGCGTGAGCGCGGACAGCCCGGAGGAATTCCGGATTGCCGGCGTCGCCCAACGTGATCTTGTGTTTGCGCCTGCCCAGCATCACTAGCACTGCGAGCACCAGCAGGATCAGAATGTTTATGCCCGCGTAAATCGCGGCGACTTCCAAGCGCAGCATTGAGGCTCTCCCTGGCTCACGTCTCTAGCCGCGCGAGCCTCGGCGCCCAAGCTGCATTTCAATCTTTTGTTTTGCTTTCAGAAACGCCCCGTTCACCGCGCGGCGTCATAGTCGTTCTCAACAAGATGCCTCGAAGGCAGGGTTGGGTGGTTATCATGGACGGCGCTATTGGTTGGGGCGTCGCATGGGCGATAATCGCGGTGATCGCAGGCTCGGGTCTGCTGATCGCCGCGATGACGCTTGTCCGCCGCGCGCTGGAAAACGACTACGACTTCGCCGTCGGCTATAACGCGCTGGAACCGGTCACGGACCGCTAAGCGCTCGACTGTGATCAATGAGCCGTTAAGGTCGCCCCTCCTGGAGGTGCGATCTGATGAACCTGCGTGCTCTCATTCTTGCCGTGCTGCTCGCTGCCTGCGGCCAGAACGCCGCCAAGGGTCCGAACGCGCCCGAACGTCCGCGCACGCCGGAAGACCTGCAGATCCAGATCGGCCGCTACGGCGTGATGCTGGATCAGGTCCACAGCCTCACCGCCGACCGCCCGGGCGCCAATGAGCAATCACCCACCGAACTCACCGCCATGGCGCGCGCGCTGCGCGAAGATGTCTGGCGCTACAACGTCGAGCGTTCCGAACTGTGCGGGCGCGGCCTGTTCACCGACGTCGCCTGCGGGCCCTCGTTCCTGCCGGTCTGGATTTCCGAGCCCGTTGACGCCGCGCCGACGTTTGGGGAACTGCAGACCCGCTCCGCCGCGGTCGGCGAAGAGGTGATGCGCTTCTGGAACGCCGTCTGCGAAGACGCCCGCACACGCGAAACCAACCAGCAGGACAAGATGTACGTCTGCGCGATGGAATGAATCTTGGACCGCCAGCGCTTCGCCGGCGAGGTCATTAGGCTGGCGCGTCCTGGTTGAAGTCTCGCACACCGCCGGCGAGGCGCCGGCGGTCCAAGCAAGTTTACCGCAGTTTCCACACCGCCGCGCGCTTCACCTCCGCGTCCTCCAGCGCCCGCGTCACGGGAATATCGTACGCGGCGATCTGTTCTAGCTTGTCGCGCGGCAGGTAAGTGCGGCCAGGATCGCCAATCAGCACGCTCTTCCCCTCGCGCTGCAACGCGACCAGCCACTCCAACACGCGCGGCGCCAGATCGCGGTCGTAGAAGAGATCACCGACCAGGATCACGTCGGCGTCCGTTGGTTTGCCGACTGGGTCGACGTCGCTAGTCTCCGAAGACACGCCGTTAAGGTCGGCATTTAGCGCTGCGGCGTGCGCCGCAAACGGATCGATGTCGACCGCGATCGCATGAGCCGCCGCCGCTTTCATCGCAGCGATCGCAACGAGCCCAGAGCCCGAAGCTACATCGAGCACGCGCTTCCCCGTGACGATCTCCGGATGATCCAACACGTACCGCGCTAGCGCTTGCCCGCCCGCCCACGCGAATGCCCAGAACGGTGGCGGCAGGCCGAGTTCTCCAAGCTGCTCCTCCGTCAGCTCCCACAACGCCACCGCATCGTTAGCCAAATGCAGCTTTAGCTCCGGCACATGCGTCGGCGCCATGATGCGCGTGTTCTCGCGAATGAACTGCGGAATATCTTCGATCATTCAAACTCCGTCATTCCGGCCGACCGAAGGGAGAGCCGGAACCCAGGGGATCGGCAAATTCGGTGCGTGCAGATCCTGGGTTCCGGATCGCGCTCCGCGCGTCCGGAATGACGGAGTTCTGCTTGTTTTGCTAGGCGACGACGGTAGCGGGCTTGCTGCTCGCCATCTCCAGCACTTCGCCGTAGCCGCTGGCGATGCGCATGCGCGACCAATAGCCTTTGTCCATCAGCATGCGATGCATGCGCTCCAGCCGATAGCAGGGCACGTGCATGAACACATGATGCTCGCCGTGGAAGTGCACCCAGAAGGGCGCGATGAAGAGGCGTTCGAACACGTTCGCCAAGGTGGTGCGCGCGTGGGTGAAGGGGTCGGCCTCAGTGTTCACGCACGCGTGTTCGGCGATATTCCTGAGCCGCGTCACCAGCGGCAGCCAGGTCGCCATCGGCACGATCCACAGCGCCGGATAAGCCCACCACACGCCGGCGGCGGTGCAGATCGCCAGCAGCAGTGCGTTGATGAGGAGGAAGTGCGCAGTCGATGCATTTACGACTTCCCCGGCTTTGCGTCCGCCGAACAGCTGCGCTGCGCGTTGCTTGAGGAATGTTTGCCCGGTCAGATCACGCACCACTTTGCGCCACAGCGACGCGCGCGTGATCGGGAAGGGCGCTGAGAGCGGCAGGTCAGGGTCTTCCGGCTGCTCGGTGAAGCGATGGTGCTTCAAATGATAAGCGCGATAGCTCTCGAGCCGCCCGCCCACGGGTGCGGCGCACAGCCACTCGCCAACCCAATCGTTGACCGCCGTGTTGGAATGCAGCGCGCCATGCGCCGCGTCGTGCATGAGAATCGCCAGCCCCAGCTGCCGCGCGCCGATCAGCATCACGGCGAGCACATAGGTCAGCGGGTTCGGCCAGACGATGAACAGCGCCGCGGCCGCCACGATCAGCCCCCACGCGCAGGCGACCAGGAAAAGCCCCTGCCACGAAGAGCGCGGCGAGAGCTTCGCCCATTCCTCCGGTGTGAACACGTCTTTCGGGTCGATGCGAGCAACGGCCGGCATGAATCTTATCCTAGCGCAGATCGGTGCGGGTTTCGACGCCGAAGGCGCGCCTGAACGCAGTTTCACCCGCGCGCGAGAACTCCACCACACGGGTTCCCTTGCGTCGATGCGCCCAGCCTTTGGCGTAGAACACATCCAGCAGACCCGCACCCAGCGAACCAGCCAAATGATTGCGCCGCACGCTCCAGTCGAGGCAGGCGCGGCAGAGCGGCCGCGCCTTCGCCTCCATCTCCGCGAAATCCAGACCGAGCGCCGTCAGCTCTTCGCGTCCGCGCTTGGTGATGCTCAATTCGCCCTCACGCATCGCCAGCCAGCGCCGCGCCATGAGAGCATCATATAGGCCGACGCCCAGATCGCCCGCGAGATGATCGTAGCACACGCGCGCATGCCGCAGCGCCGGTTCCCTGGGTCCGGGCCGCGTGCGCAGCGCCTTGGCGCGCGCGGCGATGCCGATCAGGCTTTCGAGCACATGCGCCACGTCGGCGCCGGCCAAGCGGTAATAGCGATGCCGCCCCTGCGCTTCGACAGTGACGAGTTCCGCATCCGAGAGCTTCGCCAAATGCGCGCTCGCGGTTTGCTTGGTGACGCCAGCCTCCAGCGCCAGTTCGGTCGCCGTCAGTGCGGCGCCATGCATCAGCGCTGTCAGCATATTGGCGCGGGCTGGGTCGCCGATCAGCGAGGCGACGCCGGCGATTTGCGGTCCGTCTTTCATAGTTCGATCATAAGCGAACCATGCGTCGGCTTCAATGCGCTAAATGATGTGCAGGAGGCGACCCATGATCACCTGTTTCATCCGCTACGAAATCGATCCGTTCAAACGCGACAAGTACGAAGAATACTGTCGCAACTGGGGTCAAGCCATTCCCGCCAACGGCGCCGACCTCATCGGCTATTACACGCCCTACGAAGGTTCGCTGACGACGGCGTACGCGCTCTACAATATCGAAGACCTCGCCGCCTACGAAGCCTACCGCAAACGCCTCTCATCCAGCCCCGAAGGCCGCGCCAATTACGAATTCGCCAAGCGCGAACAATTCATCCGAAGCGAGGATCGCATCTTCCTCAAACTCGCGAGCGCGCCGCACGCGCCGCTCAACAAGGACGCGCATCGTGTTTGACGCCGTCAGCGAAATGCTCGCCGGTTCGCCGCATCTGCATCTCCGTCATCGCGTGGGCAAGGGCCCGTGTGTGCTCTACATTCACGGTGCGACATTTCCGTGCGCGCTCGCGATCGGCTATCGCTTTGCTGACGGCCGCTCTTGGGAGGACGCGCTCGCCGAAGCTGGCTTCGATGTCTGGGGGTTGGACTTCGCCGGCTATGGCGGATCTGAACGGCCCGCGAGCTTACGGTTCGGAGACGCTGAAGACGCGGTCGGACAAATTGCGCGCACCATCGCATACATTCGCGCCGTGCGGGGAGGTGCGCGTGTCAATATCGTCGCCCATTCCTGGGGCACGATTCCAGCGTCGATGGCCGCCGCCCGCGACCCGGAAGCGATCGAACGCTTGGCGTTGTTCGGTCCGATCCTGCTCCGCGACGGCGTTGAAGATGCGGCGCCCGCCGCCGCCTGGCGGCTAATCACCGTCGAAGAGCAGCGCCAGCGTTTCGATCGCGATACGCCCGCGGGCGTATCGAGCATCCTCGCCGAACCCGATCTGAGACGATGGGGCGAAGTTTGGCTGGCGACGGATCCATCGGCCGCCACGCGCACGCCGCACGCTGTATGTGTGCCAACAGGTCCCCAGCGCGACATCGCCGCCATCTGGAGCAGCCGCGCACTCTATGATCCCGCCGCCATCGCGGCGCCCACGCTCATCGTCCGCGGCGCATGGGACAGCCTTTGCACCGACGCCGACGTCGCGCGGTTCATCACCGCCTCGGGCAATCGCCCGCGCATGGACGTGAAGCTCCCCGACGGCGGCCATCTCATGCACCTTGAAATAGGCCGCGAGCGGCTGTGGCGCGTGGTCAACACTTTTATCGACGGAGGCCTCGCATGATCGCCGTCATATTCGAAGTCGAACCGGCTGATGCGGAAGCTTACCTTCGCATTGCTGGCGAGCTTCGGCCGCTGCTGGATGAGATCGATGGCTTCATCTCCATCGAGCGCTTTCAAAGCCTGAGCGATCCGAACAAGCTCGTCTCGCTCTCGTTCTGGCGCGATGAAGAAGCTGTTGCACAATGGCGCAACACCAGCGAGCACCGCGCCGCGCAAGCGGCGGGACGAGCTGGAATTCTGGCGAAATATCGCCTGCGCATCGGCGCGATCGTGCGGGATTATGGGATGGCCGAGCGCGAGGAGGCGCCCAAGGATTCAAGAGCCCGGCACGGCTAGTTTCCGTCATTCCGGACGCGTGGAGCGCGCAGTGGCAAGCACCCCTGGGTTCCCGGTTCTGCCTGCGGCCCTCCGGAATGACGGTGGCTTGGTTCGCGGCACGCACCTAAGTACCTCCCATGCCCGTCCGCACCATCATCATCCAGTTCGTGTTTTTCGTGCTCTACCTAGCCGCCTGCACCTTCTGGCCGGCGGGAACGTTCGTTTATCCGGCGGCGTGGGTGCTGCTGCTGGACATGCTGATCGGCGGCGTCGCCATCACCGTTTGGCTCGCCCAACACGATCCGGCGCTGCTGCGCGAGCGTATGCGTTCGCCAGTGCAGAAGGGACAGGAGGCGTGGGACCGGATCTTTCTTGTATTGCTAATGCTTGGCTTCACCGCGTGGCTCGCCTTCAGTTCCTGGGACGCCGCGTGGGAGGGTTTTCGCGCCGTCCCCTTTTTGCTGCAGGCGATCGGCGCGCTCGGCGTCGCGTTTTACATGTGGGGCGCGTGGCGCACGTTTCGCGAAAACGCCTTCGCTGCGCCGGTGGTGAAATTGCAGGATGGACAGAAGACTATCGACACCGGGCCTTACGCGATCGTGCGCCACCCGATGTACGCCTCCGCGCTCGGTCTCTTCATCGGCGCGCCGCTGTTGTTGGGGTCGTATCTAGGCCTCATCGGCTCGGCGCTGCTCATTCTGTTGATGGCTTGGCGGGCTGTGAACGAAGAGCGCGTGCTGCGCAAATCGCTCTCCGGTTACGACGACTACGCGCAGCGCGTGCGCTTCAGGTTTGTACCGGGAGTTTGGTGAGCGTCCCTTCCGCTGGTTAAGGAGAGGGGACGCACACGACGGTCAACGCTTCTTCTTCGCGGTCTTCACCGGCGTCTTCTTGGCCTTCTTCGCAACCGGTGAGCGTTCCGGCGTCATCGTGTCGGCGATGCGCCAGAAATGCCAAGCCGCGGCGCTGCGATGCGGGGCCCAGCGTTCGCCGTAGGCGGCGAGTTCTTTCGGTGTGAACTTGCGCTTGTAGAGTTTCTCCGCGCCTTTGCGGACGCCGAGATCATCGACGGGCAGAATATCCGGCCGACCAAGCGTGAACATGAGATACATCTCAACCGTCCAGCGCCCGACGCCGCGCGCGGCGGTCAGGCGCTCGATGATCTCTTCATCCGAGAGCTTCGACAGCGCCCGCGCTTCCGGGATCACGCCGTCGAGTCGCTTCTGCGAGATGTCGCGCAGCGCTGCCGTCTTCTGTCGTGACAGCCCGGCGCCGCGCAGCAACTCATCGGGCGCCGCAATAATGTCTTCCGGATCGGGATGATCCTTGTCCGGAAACAGCGCCAGCACGCGGCCGTGGATGGTGGCGGCCGCTTTGCCGGAGAGTTGTTGAAACACTACGGCGCGGATGAGTGCGCGGTAGGGATCGCGATTGCGTTCGAACGTCGTCGGGTAGGGCTCGTGGTCGGCCACCACGCCCGCGAGCTTGTTGCACAGTTTCGACAGTTCGCGTTCAGCGTCGCCCATCAGAGCCCCAATATCGGCGTCAGCGTACGCCAGATGGGCTCGAGCATGAAGGCCAACAAGACGGCCAGGCCGATCAGCGCGTTGAACTTGAAGCCCGCGAGCGCCGTTTCGCCGTTCGCGTCATCGACGCGCCGCAGCATTGGCCAAATCATCGCCAGCGCGATGACCGCCAACGCCGGCGTCACAAAGAGTCCGCTTCCGGCGACAAACGCCGCGCCGATCCAAAGCGCCACCGCGAGCGCATAGAACACCGTGGTCCACTTGCGCCACCGCGTCCCGAACAGCCGCGCCGTCGAACGCACACCGACCAGCGCATCGTCCTCACGATCCTGTAGCGCGTAGATCGTGTCGTAAGCGATCGTCCAACAGATGCAGCCGGCGTAAAGCGCCAGCGCTTCCCACGGCACGCTCTGTTGGTACGTCACGGCGGCGCCACCGACGAGCGCGCCCCACGAAAACACGATGCCCAGCCACGCTTGCGGCCACCAGGTGATGCGCTTCATCAGCGGATAAAGCGCCACCAACGGGATCGCGCACAGCGCCGTGAGTTGTGCGAGCGTAGGCAGCGACAGCAACACGAGCAAGCCCACGCCGCACTGCGCCAGCAGCCACGTCCACGCATCCGTCACGCTCACCGCGCCCGCCGGCAGCGGCCGTCCGCGCGTGCGTTCGACTTGCGCGTCGATGTCGCGATCGAGAATGTCGTTATAGGTGCAGCCCGCGCCGCGCATGGCGATGGCCCCGATCACGAACGCCGCTGCCAGCGAAAGATCGCTCCAGAAAAATCCATAACCCGTGCGCGCAACCGCGATGCCCATCCAGCACGGCAGCAATAGCAACTGCCAGCCAATCGGCCGATCCAGCCGCGACAGCTGCGCAAACGGCTTCCACGACGGCGGCAACGCCTCCGTCCAATGTTGCCGCAACGCATCGGCGGGCTTCATCTCCGTCATCTTGGACCGCCGGCGTCCTCGCCGGCGGTTTGTCGGCGAAGGGCTGAGGACCATGTCCAGTCTGTCGCGTGCTTCACGAGCCCAGCGCTAACGGGATTGTCTTCGACGTAGGCAATTGTCGTTGCAAGGTGCGTGTCATCTCGCATGAAGCGATCAAAGTATTCTCGTCGCCAAAGGCGGCCATTGCGCCCGAGAGCGTGATTGATGTCATGCGATGCCGTCGATTTCCAACTCTGTATGATGTCGCCGAGGGGAAAACCGAGAATTTCCTCCGCGATCACGTGCACATGGTTTGGCATCACGCACCATGCGACGAGATGGAAACGCTCGCCATCTGAATGAAGCAGGGCGTTCTCAACGGCAGTGGCGCAACGCGGGTCTCTCAGGAGGCACGATCCATGTCCGGCGTCGAGCGCGCGATCCGCGTGCATAGCTGATGGATTTGCGGCCGCTTTGGGCATCGCATCCGCCAACCCAAACACGATGTGCTGCACGAGGCCCGCAGCATCGCAATGAGGGAGATATCCGCGCGAGCGCCATCCGAGGTGAGGCTTGTGCATGGCCGAAATACTAGCGCCGGCGAGGACGCCGGCGCTCCAAGAATGTTGCCGCAACGCATCGGCAGGCTTCAATTCGGTCACGTCGGCGTCATGGCGTCGGCTTTTGCTTTACGCAAGCGAGGAACGGGCGTATCCGGGCCGCCTTCCAAGCTGGAGCAGCGGTTCGATGGTCGTTTCCACCTCATAGATCCCGGCGTTCGCGAACGGACGTCGCCGAACAGCAGCAGGCGCTAGCCGCTGTCGTTCCAAATCCCCAAAGCGTTTGGGGTCTCCGTGTCGCCGAGCCGTGGTTGTGGTCCGATCTACTTCCGCACACTCGCTTTTCTTCCCATTTGCATTTCAACGCCGCGTTCGCGCGCGGCCACTCGGATTATCTCCCATGAGCGATGCTCAAGATTACGACGACAATGACGATACCCGGCCTCTGAAAGCGCCGATCGGGGACATCATTCGCTACGTCTGGCGGCGCTGGATGTCGCAGCCGCATTATCTGTTCGCGTTCCTCGGGCTCTATCTGCTCGCGGTGACGTGCGACCTCGCGCTGCCGGTTGTCTCCGGCCAGATGGTGCAGACTCTGAGCCAGGGCCCAGGCGCCGGCAACGCAGCAGTGATGAGCGCTTACGGGCTCTTCGCGTTGGTGGCGTTCGGTTTCTACTTCTTCCGCAATACCTCGGTGCGGTTCTGGATTCCGCTCGCCGCGCGCAACATGCGCAACATCGTCGATGACGGCTTCAAGGACGTACAGCGTTTCAGTTCGGATTGGCACGCCGACAATTTCGCCGGCGCCACGGTGCGGCGCGTCTCGCGCGCCATGAACGCCTACGACACGATCTCTGACACCATCGTCTGGTCGATCCTGCCGGCCGCGTTCGTGCTCTCGGGCATCACCATGATGACGGCCATGCGCTGGCCGATGATTGGCGCCTTCGTGGCGCTGACCATCGTCGTGCTGCTCGTGATCAATTGGTGGACGTGGACTTACTATTTGAAAGCCGACTTCTCGGTCACCAACATCGCCGACACCAAGATCGGCGCGGCGTTGGCCGATGCGGTGGGCGCAAATGCCAGCGTCAAAGCCTTCGGCGCCGAGGAGCGGGAAGAAGCGCGACTTGGCGCCATCACCGAGGATTGGCGCGGCAAAGCCCTCAAACTTTGGTACAAGGCCACCAATTCCTGGATCTGGCAGAACCTGGCGCTCTTCGCGTTGCAAGCGGGCATGCTCGGCTTGGTCGTGCGCGAGTGGCAAGCCGGACGCGCCACCCCTGGCGACGCCACGTTCGCCATCACCTCGTTCTTCCTGATGAGCGGCTATCTGCGCACGCTCGGCGAAAGCATCCGCATCTTGCAGAAGGGCTTCGCCGACATCGCCGACGTGGTCGCCTATCAGAGCCAAGAGAGCGGCATCACCGATGCGCCGAACGCACCTGCGTTTGCGCGCGGCGCGGGCGGCATCGCCTTCGAGCACGTGACGTTCCGCTACAAGAGCCAACCCGAACCGCTCTACAGCGATTTTTCGCTGGAAATCGCTCCGGGTGAAACGGTGGCGCTTGTCGGGCCCACAGGTTCAGGCAAATCGACGTTCGTGAAACTGGTGACGCGTCTCTACGACGTGGAAGCCGGCGACATCCGCATCGATGGCCAGGACATCCGTCACGTGCAGCAAGGCAGCTTGCGGCGCGGTATCGCGCTCGTCCCGCAAGACCCAGCGCTCTTCCACCGAACGCTTCGGGAAAACATTGCTTATGCGAACCCCGATGCGCCGATGGAAGATGTGATCGCCGCCGCCAAGCGCGCCCGCGCACACGACTTCATCGCCAGGCTGCCGAAAGGCTACGACACCGAAGTCGGCGAGCGCGGCGTGAAGCTCTCCGGCGGCGAACGTCAGCGCGTTGCGTTGGCGCGCGCTTTCCTCGCCAACGCCCCGATCCTCATCCTTGATGAGGCCACCTCATCGTTGGACGTGGAGACCGAGCGCGATGTGCAAGCGGCGATGGCCGAGTTGAAGCAAGGTCGCACCACGATCGTCATCGCCCACCGGCTCTCAACCGTGCGCGAAGCCGATCGCATCCTGGTGTTCAACCAAGGCCGCATCGTCGAGCAGGGCCGCCACGCGGACTTGATTGGCGCGAGTGGGCTCTATGCGCGGTTGAACGCGATGAGCCGCGGCGATTTCATCGCGGAAGAGGCGGCTTAAAAACACGCCGGCGAGGCGCCGGCGGTCCAAGACGGGCGGCGGTGCTCACTTGGACCGCCGGCGCCTCGCCGGCGGTTTGCCAACTAGACGCGAAGGCGGGCTGAGGAGAAGCGCCAATCCTTGGGTGTCTCAACCAGCTTCGCGCTCAATGCCCACTCACCGATTTCCACGACTGAATGATGTCGCCGAGCGGTGAGCCTTCGATCTGCTCGATCACCGCGTGCACATGGTTGGGCATGACGCACCAGGCCAGCAAGCGATACTGCGCGCCGTCGGCGTGCAACAGCGAGTCCTCCACGCATTGCGCGCACTCGGCTTGGCGAAGAAGGCATTCGCCATGGCCGCTATCAAGCAGGCGCTCGGTGTGAATTGCGGAGGTTGTTCTGATGCCGGCTGGCAAACTGTCGGCCAGCCCGAAGACGATGTGCTGAACGAGTCCTGCGGCGTCGCAGTGCGGCAGGTAGCCTCGCGAATGCCAGCCTCGGTGCGGCTTCGGTTCGGTCATTGGATAGAAACCGCCGGCGGGGCGCCGGCGGTCCAAGAAGTCGGCGCCACTTTCAGTAAGCGCACGCTTCGAACACGCGCCGCACGTCGCCGCCCCATTCGGCGCGATAGCGTTCGATCAGCCGCTCCGCCGGCGTGACGCCGCTGGCGGCGATGTCGTCGAGTTCGCCGAGGAAATGCGTTTCGTCTTCACCAGAATTGTCCGCGCGGGCGCGGCTCTTCAGCCCTTGGCGTGCAATCGCCAGGGCGGCTTGTGCGATGTCCTGCGCGGAATTCCCGCGGATCGGTGCGCGTAGGCCAAGTGGCGGCACGGCGCGGCGCAGAGCCTCTCGGTCTTCCGCTGTCCAACTTTTCACCAGCGACCACGCCGCCTCGAGCGCAGAGTCGTCATAGAGAATGCCCGCCCAAAATGCCGGCAGCGCGCAAAGCCGCGACCACGGGCCGGAATCCGCGCCGCGCATCTCGAGATATGTCTTCAGCCGCACTTCGGGGAAGATCGTCGTCAGGTGATCTTCCCAATCCTTGTCCGTCGGCCGCTCGCCCGGCAGCGCTGGCAGCTTACCGTCCATGAACGCGCGGAAGCTCTGCCCCGATGCGTCAATATATTTGCCGTCGCGATAGACGAAGTACATCGGCACATCGAGCGCGTACGCGGCGTAGCGCTCAAAGCCCATGCCGTCTTCGAACACGAACGGCAGCATGCCGGTGCGATCGGGATCGGTGTCGGTCCAGATGTGACCGCGATAGGAGAGGAAGCCATTCAGACGGCCTTCCGCAAACGGTGAAGTCGCAAACAAAGCCGTCGCGATCGGCTGCAGCGCCAGGCCGACGCGAAACTTTTTCACCATGTCGGCTTCGGACGCGAAATCGAGATTGGTCTGCACCGTACAGGAGCGGAACATCATCTGCCGCCCGAGCCGGCCAACCTTCGCCATGTAGTTCCGCATGATTTGGTAGCGGCCCTTCGGCATGATCGGGATGTCTTCCAGCGCCCAAAGCGGCTGAAAGCCGACGCCCAAGAAGGCGATGTTCATGTCTTCGCAGACATCGCGCAACTGCGAGAGGTGAGAGCCCGTCTCGGCGCACGTTTGATGCAAATTGTCGAGAGGCGCGCCGGAAAGCTCGAACTGCCCGCCCGGCTCCAGCGTGATCGACGCCATGCCCTGCTTCAGCGCGATGACGTTCTGACCTTCGAAGGTGCGTTCCCAGCCATATTTGTCGGCGAGCTTGTTCAGCAAAGCGCCAATGCCGTTCTCACCCTCGTAGGGCACCGGCTTGAGGCTATCTTTGTAGAAGGCGAACTTCTCGTGCTCGGTGCCGATGCGCCACTTGGAGCGGTCTGGCTTCGAGCCTTTCTCCAAATGCGCGACGAGGTCCCGGAAGCCCTCAAGCACCGGGGCGTCTTTCGTATTGGCCACGCGTTTCCTCCCAGGTGCGTTTGGCGCTCATGTGGAGGCTTCGCCCCAAGCCCGCAAGCGGTTACGCGCCCCGCCAGTCGCCCCAAAGCGCCTGAATGACGCTTAACGCCGCGATCGCCGCCGTCTCTGCGCGAAGGATGCGCGGCCCCAACGACACCGGCGTGACGAACGGCAGCGCACGCAGCATGCGGCGCTCTTCGTCGGTGAAGCCGCCTTCTGGGCCGATAAGCAGCGCAAGCTTGCTTGGACCGCCGGCGCCCTCGCCGGCGGGTTTGTTCGCAACGGACGCGGCGCCCGCCGGCGAGGCGCCGTCGGTGCAAGATTTGAGTGCCTCCCCGATCGGTCGCGCTCTGCCTTCGTCGCCGCCCCACGGCGCGCTCGCATCATCACCGCGCTCGTCCGCATAAATCAGCGGCCGCCCAGCATCCCAGCCATCCAGCACGCGCCCCAGCGTCACCGGCTCGCAAATCTCCGGCGCATCGTAGCGCTCCGTTTGCTCCGCCGCCTCGCGGGCGATCGCGGCCAACCGATCCACACGCACCGTCTCCGCGATCGTGCGCTGGGTGATCACGGGACGAATGCGGCGCACACCAAGCTCCGTCGCCTTCTCCACAATGAGATCCGTTGCGTGCCGTTTCACCGGCGCGAACAACAAATCCAAGTCCAGCGCAGCCACCGCGGCGCGGACGAACGCCTCCACCCGCACGCGCAGGCCGCGCTTGGTCTTCTCCGTAACGCGCGCACGCCACTCGCCGTCGCGCGCATTGAACGCGCGCAGTGCATCTCCCACGTCGCGGCGCAACACCGTTCCCACATGGCGCGACTGCGCTTCGTCCAGCGCGATCTCCACGCCCTCGGCCAGCGCCGCATCGATCATCAGCCGTGGTTCGGTCATGGCGCTAGGTTAAGACGCGCAACAGCCGAGCGCCATTGCTCTCCGCCCGCAGCCGCGCGATGGTCTGGCCAATGGCGGTCATGCTCGATCATCCGATCTACACCCAGCGCCTCCGGCTTGAGCCGGTGACGCCAGCGCTTGCGCTTGCGGCGCGAGAAGGGCAGGCCGCATTCGCCGATGCGATCGCCGCTGACGCGCCGACCGATTGGTGCGCCGCAAGCTTGCCGCTGGTGGCGCGTTCCATTTCTCACGCCTGGGGTCCGGAACCGGCGCCGACGCGCGCCATCGCCATTCTGCGCAATGAAGATACGGTGATCGGCGACGTACGCTTCGAGCCGAGCCTCCGCGCCGCGCGCGAGTTCGAGATCGGTTACGGTGTAGCCCGCTCGCGCCGCCGCCAAGGCTTCGCGGTGGAAATGACCACCGCCATGATCGATTGGCTGTTCGACGACGCAGGTGCGGAAAGCATTCTCGCCGGCTGCGATAGCAAGAACATCGCCTCGGTGCGCACCTTGCGCCGCTTGGGCTTCTGGCTCGACTCCAATCCCGACCGCACCTTCTGGTGGGTGCTGACGCCGGACCTGCGCACGTCGCCTCGCGCTTGAAGCGGCCTTGCCGCTCGTGCTTGTGTTCTCCCCAAATCGTGGGCAGGACTTGTCCACGGGACAAAGACAATAGGGAGCTTTGGGGGAATGAGCACAGATACAGCAGCCGCGCCGGCGGTTCCGCCAGGCCGCGATGTGATGGGCCATCCACGCCAATTGTGGATGCTGTTCATGACCGAGTTCTGGGAGCGCTTCTCGTTCTACGGCATGCGCTGGGCGCTGACGCTTTACATCGTCCAGGAATTCTTCGGCGGTGATCAATCGGGCCAGGCCTTTGCGGCGCGCACCTACGGCGCATTCTTGGCGCTTGTGTACGCGACGGCGATCTTCGGCGGTTACGCCGCCGACCGGCTGATCGGCTACCAGCGCGCCATTCTGCTTGGTGCGCTCATAACAGCCGCCGGTCTGTTCATGATCGTTGTCCCCAACCAGCAGGTGTTCCTCGCCGGTCTCGCTGTTGTCATCACCGGCAACGGCCTCTTCAAGCCGAACATCTCGACCATGGTGGGCAAGCTCTACGGCGCGGACGATCCGCGCCGCGATAGCGGTTTCACCATCTTCTACATGGGCATCAACGCCGGCGCCTTCGTTGCCCCCCTCATCACCGGCTGGCTGGCGAGCCAAGTGCTCGGCACGGACGACATGCCGGCCTACAAGGCGGTCTTCATCGCCACCGGCGTTGGCATGCTGGTCAGCTTCTTGTGGTTCTGGTTTGGCCGCCGTTCGCTCGGGGAAATCGGTCGGCCGCCCGCTGGCACAGGCATGGGCCAGATGCTTATGGTGCTGATTGGCGCGGCGGTCTGCGCGCCCGTCATTTACTTCCTGCTCTCGCAGGTCAGCGCCGACCAGGTGCAAATCGGCCTGAGCGCCATCTTCATCCTGCTGATGGTGTTGATGATCATCGAAGGCATCCGCGAAGGAAGCGTTCAGCGCGACAAGGTCCTGGCCATGATCGCGCTCTTCATCTTCAACATCTTCTTCTGGTGCTTCTTCGAGCAGGCAGGATCGTCGTTCAATTTCCTCGCCGAGAACCTCATCAACCGCAATTTTGGCGGCTGGGAATTCCCGGTGGGCTGGTTCCAGTCGATCAACCCCATCGCCATCGTCGTGTTTGCGCCGCTGCTCACCATCGTGTGGGGCTTGCTGAACCGGATGAAGGCCGAGCCCTCCATCCCGCGTAAGTTCGGCCTCGGCCTCATCTTCAACGGCCTCTCGTTCGTGGTGCTGATGTTCGCGCTGACCAACCTGGTCCAGGATGGGCACATTCCGCTTTGGCCGCTGGCGCTGACCTATGTGATCCAGACCGTCGGCGAGCTTTGCCTCTCACCGATCGGGCTCTCGATGGTCACCAAGCTGGCGCCGATCAAATCGGTCGGTCTGGCGATGGGCGGCTGGTTCTTGTCGATCTCCATCGGCAACAACCTCTCTGGGATCGTCGCCGCCGCGATGAGCGGCGAGAGTGGCCTCACGCCCGCCTCGGCCCTCCAGGGCTACACCCAGGGCTTCTACATTTTGGGCGGGGCCGGGGTGCTCCTTTTCCTGATCGCGCCGCTCATCCAAAAGCTCATGCACGGGGTCAAATAACCCCGCAACGCGCGGTTTTAATGAATAAAAACAACGGCCGCCGGTCCCCAAAAAGGACCGGCGGCATCGTCTTGGGGAAGTTATTCCCAGGACCGCTACAGCCCATTGCACCCCAGGCCGTTTCCGGGTGTTGTACCTCCAGACGCGGGCTGGGAGCCTCGTGTCCCGGGCCAGCCCCAAACCGCCGCCTCTCTGCCGCAATAGGGCGCGGGTCCGGCCCCGATTGATGGTTACGAACGATTCACCGGCCGATTCTCCCCGCGGCCGTGAAGGAGGTGTTGAATGTCTCGGCCGCGCAGCAACCGCCCATCCCGCAAGCCAGCTGTGGCTTCGGGTGAGGTAGCGCGGCCAGAGGTGAACGACCTCCTGTTGGGGTGGAAAGCAGATGACCGCCGCGAACCTATGGGCTTCGGTGCGCCGCGGCTCGCCGAACCGGCGATCGCCGGCGAGGTGCCTATCCTTTATGGCGAAGACCGCCACTTGCTGACCATCGCGCCCACCGGCGCGGGGAAGGGCCGGGGGGTCATCATCCCGAACCTGCTGCGCTTCGAAGGCTCTGTGATCGTCATCGATCCCAAGGGCGAGACCTGGCACGTCACCCATCGCCGCCGGAAGGAGATGGGCCAAGAAGTGCGCCTTCTCGATCCATTCGGCGCCGTCTCCAAGAAAACCGATAGCCTCAACCCGTTCGACCTCTTCGATCGTCCGGGCGCGCTCTTGGATGCCGACGCGGAAATGCTCGCGTCGCTGCTCGCCGGCGATGTCGGCTTCCACAAGGAGCCCTTCTGGGACAATTGGGGCCGCTCACTCATGTCCGGCATCATCGCCGCGGTCGCGGAAACGGCGACCAAAAGCGAACGCCATTTCGGCAAGGTGCGCGAAATTCTGATGAGTGATGACGCGGTCTACAATTTGGCCGCGCTGATCGAGAACCACGAAAACCTGAACCGGCTCTCGAAGCAAAACATTTCGAGCTTCCTGCCGATCACCGAGCAAACGCGCTCCGGCATTCTCTCCACCGCGCAGAGTTATCTGAAGGTGGTGAACTCGGACTCGGCGCTGCGTTCGCTGTCGAAATCGACCATCAGCCTCGACGCGGTGCGCAAAGGCGATCCGATGACGATCTACATCGTCATTCCGCCGGACAAACTCGAGAGCCATGGCGCGCTGCTGCGTCTGTGGGTCGGCGCGCTGATGCTCACGGTCATGGGCCGCAAGCGTCGCCCGAAGCGCTCGACGCTCTTCCTATTGGACGAGTGCGCACAGCTCGGCGAGTTCGGCCCGCTCCGGCAATCGATGACCCTCTTGCGAGGCTACGGCCTGCAAGTGTGGCCGTTCTTCCAGGACTTGAGCCAACTCCAGCGGCTCTACCCGAAAGACTGGCGCACCATCTTCAACAATGCCGGCGTGTTCCAGCTCTTCGGCGTCGCCAACCATCTGATGGCGAAGGAGAGCGCTGAACTGATCGGCGACGTTGACGCTGATGTGCTGCGTAACATGTCAAAGGATCGGCAGATCATCGCCGTGTCGAACGAGAAGGCGGTCAGCGCACGGGTGCCGGATTATCTGAACGATGCGCCATTCGCCGGCCATTGGGACGGCAATCCCATGTTCGATCCCGATCCGGGTCCAAAGCGCAAACCGCGCAGCCGCTAGAGATCAAACCGCCGGCAAGAGCCGGCGGTTTTTTTTCTTGCGCTACTCCGCAGCCAACGCTTGCGCGCGGCCGAGATCGACGCTCACCAATTGCGAGACGCCTTGCTCCGGCATGGTCACGCCGTAGAGCCGATCCATCCGCGACATGGTCACCGGGTTATGAGTGATGACGATAAAGCGCGTGGTGGTAAGGCGCTTCATTTCTTCCAGAAGGCGGCAGAAGCGATCGACATTTGCGTCGTCGAGCGGCGCGTCGACTTCGTCCAGCACGCAGAGCGGGGCGGGGTTGGCCAGGAACACCGCAAAGATCAGCGCCGTCGCCGTCAATGCTTGCTCGCCGCCGGACATGAGCGAAAGATTGGTGAGGCGCTTGCCCGGTGGTTCGGCGAAGATTTCCAAGCCAGCCTCAAGCGGATCGTCGCTCTCCGTAAGCTTCAGATTGGCGCGCCCGCCTTCGAAAAGGGTGGCGAACAATTGCGCGAAATGCGCGTCGACTTCCTCGAACGCGCGCATAAGCCGTGCACGGCCTTCGTTGTTGAGCGTGGTGATCGCGCGCCGCAGCTTGGCGATGGCTTGCGCCACGTCTTCTTTCTCGCGCGTCAGCGTGGCGACGCGTTCGTTGGCTTCCGCCAGTTCTTCGTCCGCCCGCAAATTGACGAGCCCCGCCGCATCGCGTTCGGCGCGCAAACGCTCGAAGCGCTTTTCGATCTCGGAGATCGAGGCTTGCCCCAACGCGCCTTTCAGCAGATTGCCCGCGACCTCCGCCAGGTCTTCCGGCTCTTTGCTCGTTTGTTCGCGTGCGGCGTTGGCGATGTCCGCCACCCGCGTTTCAGCCGCCTTGGCGTGCGCGTCGGCGCTGGCGCGCCGCTCGCGCGCCCCGGCGTAAGCTTCCTCCAGCGCACGCGCGGCCGTTTCGGCCTCGCGCGCTGCGCGCTCGGCTTCCGCGACCTTGTCGCTGGCGCCGGCGCGACGCTGCTCCGCCGCGGTCGCTTCTTCCATCAAGGCTTCAAGCTTTGCGCGCGCCGCCGCCGGCGCCGCCTTCGCCGCGTCGCGGCGCTGCTCGATCGCATCCAGTTCCGCGTCGAGCGCCTCTAGCCGCGCATTGGCGTCGCCGATGCGCGTGCGCCATTGCTTGCTCTCAGTCTCGATCGCTTGGCGGCGCGCATCGCGTTGCGCGCGATCGCGCACCAAGCTCTGCGCTGCCGCATGCGCCTCCGCCGCCGCCAAGCGCGCGGCCTCCGCAGCGCTGCGCGCGGCGCTAAGCGCGGGATCGTCTGAAGGGGCGGGGGCTTCCCGGGAAAG
>JADMIO011260376.1_pt1 | contig 26477 bp, 23 predicted proteins | sample 8958161 | NCBI WGS metagenome assembly JADMIO01 (sample SAMN16585339, study PRJNA669376) | soil metagenome | isolation source: Crop rotation soil | place: USA: Cullars Rotation, Alabama | collected 2011 | reverse complement strand
CCGCGGCCCGGCGCGAGGCCGAGGCCGCGCGCGCCGAGGCCGCGGAGCTGCGCCGCGTCCAGGCCGACCAGATGGAGGTGCTGCGCGAGGTGCAGCGCTCCGTAGACGAGCTGCGCGGCGGCGCGTAGGCGGGCCGCCGCCCCGGCCGTACGCGGCGTGCCCCACGAGGCCGCGAAGAGAAACCACGGGCCGCATCCTCTTCCGGACGCGGCCCGTTCTTCATCGTACCACAGCGAATCTTCGGAAGGAAAGAAGAAATGCCGTCCCGAAGGTCACGACCGATCGTGCGTCCAGGAAGGAAAACCAGGAAGGAACGTCATACCGAATCTCACGATTGGTTGTGCATTCAGGAGAGAAGGCAGAGGTGTCATTCTGGTGGGAGCCCCAGCGACCCGAAGAATCCGCGCCCCGGATGTGAGCGTCATTTCGACCGACGCCGCGACCCCATCCGCGGATCGGCCGGGTCGCCGCCGCTCCATCCGGACGACGCTCCAGGGTGCGGCGCCGATCGCATGCGCGGTCGCGGGACCTGGTATCAGTCGCCGGCGATTCCGCGGAATTCGCTACAGGGGGAGGTCCAGGGGTTGCCGGACCCCGGCGCTCCGCTCCGCTCGCGGCGGAGGGAGGCGCCAGGCAGGGAGCCGCGCGCCGGGGAACCATCCACGGGAGGCAGACCGATGATCCGGAACAGGCTGGCGGCCGTCCTCGCCGTCGCGGCCATGCTGGGCGCGGCGGGGTGCGGCGGCGGCGACGACGACCAGGGGGGCGCGCAGGGCACCGGCGACACCAGCGGCGCCACCACCGACGCGGGCGGCGTGGGCGCCTCCACCGGCGCCGGCGGCACCTCCGCGACCGTGCCTCCCCCCGCCACCGGCATGGGGACGACGACCGACAGCTCCGGCATGACCACCACCGGCGACTCGATGGGCGCCTCCGGCGGCACCACCGGGACGACGGGCGGGGCGACCGGGGCCGGCGGGACCACCGGCGGGACTACTGGTGGCACGACCGGCGGCACCGGCACGACCCCCTGACGCGGACCGCCCGCGCGCGGCGACAGGGGAGGGGGTGAAGGCGAGCGCCTCCACCCCCTCCCTCTCGTTCCGGCCGGGCTCTCGTACCGAATCTCACGAGTGGTCGTGCTCCGGGCGGAAAGCCGGGGGGTGTCGTTCCGATGGGAGCCCCAGCGACCTGGAGAATCCTGGTTCTACGGCTTCGTGGTCGATGGGGACGAAAGCCGGTTCGCCTGCCTGGAGGTGAGGACGATGGCGAGCACCACCACCAGCGCGGCGAAGGCGAGCCAGCCGTCCACCAGGTTGCGGGTGCCCCAGAACCACTGGTCCGTGCCGGGGACGGCCCTGGTGAGAAAGCCGTAGAAGCGCAGCCAGAAGATCCACCCGGCGTGGATGCCGATGGACGCCCACAGGTCGCCGGTGCGCGTGTAGGCCAGGCCCAGCACCACGCCGGCCAGCGTCAGCGAGAGGAAGGCGGGGACGAGCGTCCTCACCTCCGCCGCGCCGGCCAGCATGCTCGGCATCACCCGCACGCCCGAGAGCCAGTCCACCGACGGCGGCGAGACGGGGCGGTGGAGGAAGTGCACGATGCCGTAGAGCGCGCTGCTGGCCAGGAGCGCCGCCGCCCACGGCATCGCCCGCCGCAGCCCGCCGAAGATGGCGCCGCGGAAGAGGACCTCCTCCATCACCGCCACCAGCGCGGCCGTCAGCAGCGCGCCCGCGAACTGCCCCGCCAGCTCGCCCGGCGAGCGCGACAGGTTCAGCGTCCGCGCGCCCGCCGCCAGGGTGATGGAGCAGACGGCGGCCAGCGAGAAGAACCCCAGCGCGAACCCCGCCCCCACGCGCCGCCACGCCGGCCGCCGCGAGGGCAGCCCCACGTCGCTCCAGCGCCGCACCCCCGCGCCGCGCACGAAGAACGGCAGCCCGGCCAGCGCGCAGAGGAGGAGCGCGCGGTTGACGTACCGCCCGAACGGCGCGCGCGCCACCTTCTCCATCCCCTCCACCGAGCCGGCCAGCGCCTGCGCGGCGTGGTACAGCCAGGGAGCCAGCAGCGCGCCCCCCAGGAACACCGCGAGGAGGTAGACGACGATCGCCGCGAGGGGGCGTCGCGAGCGTCGGGCGGTACCATCCACCATCGTCATGAACGGAGAGGCCGGGAGCGGTCGAAGGCGAGAGTCGGCGGAAGGGGCCGAATCTATCCTCCTCCGCCGAAGGCGTCCACACGGGGCCGCGCCCCGCCTTCCGGGCCCCCGCGCGCCCGCCGCCGATTTACAAGCGCCGCGCGATGTGCGACATTCCCCTTCCACCAGGACCCCGCTCCAGCCACCGCCGCCGCGCGCGCTTCCGGCGCGCGCCAGCGGCGCGCCCTCGCCCGCGGAGACGGATTTTTCTTGCCTAACTGACCGGCGGGTCCATATTTCACCCGACAACCGAACAGCCGCGTCGCTCGCCGCCCCCGGGGTGTGGCGCGTGACCACGCCCATGCCCTTCCGGCCGCGCTCCGTGCACGCCTACCTGCTGGACACGCCCGGGGGGTGGGTGCTGGTGGACGGCGGGCTGGGCACGGACGAGGCGTGGAGCGCGCTCGACGCCGGCGTGCGCGAGGCGGCGGGAGCGTGGGCGGCGGTGCGCCTGCACGTGGTCACCCACATGCACATGGACCACGTGGGCCTCTCCCGGCGCGCCCGCGACGCCTCGGGGGCGCGGGTGGCGATGGGGCGCCTGGACGCCGAGCGGATGGCGCACGCCGCCGCGCACCCCGCCGAGGAGGCGGAGTACCGCCGCGCGATGCTGCGCCGCTGCGGCGCCCCGGCCGCCTGGATCGACGCCGTGGAGGGCCAGCGCGCCGAGGCCCAGCCGCTCGCGCCGCCGGTGGAGGCGGACCTCGCCCTCGACGGCGACGGCGGCGAGCTCCCGGGGGCGCCGGGGTGGCGCTTCGTGTGGACGCCGGGGCACACCGCGGGGCACGTCTCCCTCCACCGCCCCGCCGACGGGGTGGTGGTGGCGGGCGACGCGGTGCTCGCGCGCATCACCCCCACGCTGGGCGTCAACCGGCAGCGCGCGGACCCGGTGGGCGACTACCTGGAGGCGCTGCTGCGGCTGGAGGCGCTCGCGCCCTCGCGGGTCCTTCCCGGCCACGGCGAGCCGCCGGAAGACGGCCCCGGCCGCCTGCGCGAGCTGCGCCGGGCCGCCGAGGAGGAGACGGAGACGGTCGGCGCGCTCCTGGCCGAGGCGCCGCGCACCGCCTGGGAGGTGGTGGAGGCGCGCTACGCCGGGCGCGACCTTCCCGACGCGGCGCGGCTGCTGGCGCTGCGCGAGACGCTGGCGCACCTGGACCGGCGCGCGGCCGCCGGCCGGGCGGCCATCGAGACGAGGGACGGCGTGGACGGGTTCGTCCGCCGGCGGGACGGGGAAGGGGAGCGGGGCGCATCTACACCGGAGCACACACCCCATGGGTAAGATCTTCATGCTGGTCCTCGTCGCGCTGGCCGCGGTGGTGCTGGTCCGGCCGCTGCGGGAAAAGGTGCGCCCGCACGTCCAGTTCGCCTTCGACCCGTTCTACCAGTGGAGCGCGGAGAACGCGGTCAACGACCTGAGCGGGCTCGTCAAGCAGCAGGACCAGCTCGGGCGCCCCATTCCCTCCGCGCGCGAGTTCCCGCAGTTCGTGGAGCACGAGGCTTTCCAGGACAACGCCTCGGTCGACCCGTGGGGAAGCCAGTACTACCTGCTGCGCACCAAGACCGGCTTCCGCGTGGGCTCGCCGGGAAAGGACCGCCGCCGCAACACCGCCGACGACGTCCTTTCGAACGAGATGCGGCTGAACAACCAGCCGCAGACCAACGACCGCCGGCGGCGGCTGTGAGCCGGGAAGGGGAGCGCATGCTGAAGGTGGGCCTCACGGGCAACATCGCCGCGGGCAAGTCGTCGGTGGCGCGGGTGTGGAGCGCGCTCGGCGCCACCGTGGTCGACGCCGACGAGCTGGCGCGCCGCGCCGTCGATCCCGGCACCCCCGCCCTCGCGGCCATCGCCGCCGCCTGGGGCGACGACGTGCTGGAGTCGGGCGGCGCGCTGGACCGGGCGGCGCTGCGGCGCATCGTCTTCGCCGACCCCGACGCGCGCGAGCGGCTGGAGTCCATCATCCACCCCGCCGTGGCCGGCCTGCGCGAGGACGAGTACCGCGCCGCCCGCGACCGCGGCGAGAAGGTGATCGTGGCCGACATCCCCCTTCTCTTCGAGGTGGGGCTGGTGGACGAGTTCGACGTGGTGGTGCTGGTGGACGCGCCCGAAGAGACGCGGCTGATGCGGCTGGTGGGCGACCGCGGGCTGGACCCCGACGAGGCGCGCCGGATGATGGCCGCGCAGATGCCCTCGGCGCTCAAGCGCGCCCGCGCCGACGTGGTGATCGAGAACACCGGCTCGCTGGCCGACCTGGAGCGCCGCGCCCGCGAGGTGTGGGACGACCTCGTCCGCCGCGCCGGCGCGGCCCCCCCGGCGGAGGCGGCGCGTGGCTGAGGCGCCGCGCCGGCTGCGGGTGGACATGCACGTGCACACCCGCGCCTCGTCCGACTGCCTGACCCACCCGAAGGCGCTGCTGGCGGCGATGGACGCGGCCGGGATCGACCGCGTGGTCGTGTCCGACCACAACCGCGTCGAGGGCGCGCTGGCCATGCGCGAGCTGGCGCCCGGCCGCGTCCTGGTCGGCGAGGAGGTGAAGACGCGAGAGGGGCCGGACCTGATCGGCATCTTTCTCACCGAGGCGATCCCCAGGGACACGCCGCTGCGCGAGACGTGCGAGCGCATCCTGGCGCAGGGCGGCGTCGTCTACGTTCCCCACCCCTTCGACACGCGGCGGCGGGGCGGGGGGGCGCTGCTGGAGACGATCGCCGACCTGGTGGACGTGGTGGAGGCGCACAACGCGCGCACCTGGAAGGCGGGGGTGAACGAGGCGGGCGAGGCGTGGGCGCGCGCCCGCGGAAAGCTGCTGGGCGCCGGGAGCGACGGCCACACCCCGGGCGAGATCGGCGCCGCGTACGTGGAGGTGGCGCCTTTCGAGATGACGCGCGACTCCTTCCTGGCCGCGCTCCGCGAGGGAACGGTGGCCGCGCGCGGCGTCTCCTCGCCCGTCGTCTCCGTATGGTCCACCTACGCCAAGGTGCACAAGGCGGTCTTCCGCGAGTAGTCTCAATCAAACGATGCCGTGTTTGTCGCTGTCAGCAGATCATTTTGCGTTATGTTGCGTACAACCAAGTGAGTGATTCCCCTTTCCATTCGATGTGTGATGCTCTGGTTAGAGATGTCTCGGGACGAGACCCATGGGGGTGAAGAATGGGGATTCACAAAAAGTCTCTGGTCACCGGCTTACAAGCGTGACGGATCACGCTGGCGTTTCTGGGATCTTCTGCTACGAGTTCAAGCCGAAGACCTCGTTCTGCATCTCCGAGGAAAAGGCAAGCGAGCAGCATTCGTTGGAACTTCCACAGCTGAAGCTGCTGGTACGGTCACCGACGATCGACCGCCTATTGCGGGCGAGTGGGCGTACGCGAACCGGTTTCATCGTGTTTTGCTTAAAGATTATTCTGAGTTCCTCAGTCCTGTTTCCTTGGTTGATGTCTTTAAACTAAAGGATCAACAACTCCGAGAATATTATCTTCAGAATCGGGATCGTAGAGATAGAGAGGCACTTTTTTACGTCGTTCAGGCAAACCGGTTGCAGTGTCTGAATGGAGCTTATTTCTCCGAAGTCAGCACCAACCTTTTTGAGGTCTTGTTCGGCGTCAATTACCACATCCCCAAGACGTCCAAGATTCTAAAAGAGGTAAACACTGGTGAAGCCCTACGCACACTCTTCGTACGCATGGGGCAGAAGGAGTTCTCGGATCAAGTCCGACACAACTATGGATCTCGGTGCTGCTTTCCTGAATGCGACGTCGCTGATCCCCCTTTTCTGGTTGCCGGTCACATAGCGCGATGGTCGGACAATTCTAAATTGCGTGGTGATCTAGGTAACGGTATTTGCTTCTGTCTTATGCATGACAAGGCATTCGAAAACGGAGTATTCACGGTTTCGCTCGATTGGCGTGTGGTGGCCCACCCAGGCCGGTCTCATGGTAGATGGGCGCAGACTCATATCCTCCCTTACGCCGGAAAGAAGATTCGTACTGGGTCGGTGCTTCCGTCTGGTGAAGCACTGAGGGAGCATTGGAGCCGGATCAAACTTCCAGATAGTGGCGCGGCGACGTTTCCATAGAGTTGCGCCCGTATTAGCTTGATCGCGCTTGCGACGGATGAGGAGGCGACCGGGCTACGGAGATGACCAACTACGACGACCGACCGCGACGCGAGGCTCCCCTGGACCTCGCGTCGGTGTTTCTGGGGCCCAAGGGCGAGAACGCCGACGTCTTCGAGCGGCTGCTGCTGGAGGCGTTCCGCGACCACGTCTTCTGGCGCCGCAACTTCCACCCCGAGGACGGCTTCCACGTCACCGAGGGCGAAAGGCACACCCCCGACTACCAGGCGGCCATCAGCACCCTCTCCCAGGAGCTGATGGGGCTGCTGGGCGAGCTCAAGGCCGGCGTTCCGTTCTTCAGCCCGCGCTACATCGGGCACATGACGAGCGACCTGACCATGGCCGGGCTGATCGGCTACTTCGCCACCATGCTGTACAACCCCAACAACGTGGCCGCCGAGGCCAGCCCGGTGACCACGCGCATGGAGCTGGAGGTGGCGGCGCAGCTCGCGCGGATGATCGGCTACGACCCCGACGCGCAGTGGGGCCACCTCACCAGCGGCGGCACGGTGGCCAACTACGAGGCGCTGTGGGTGGCCCGCAACGTCAAGTACCTGCCGGTCGCCGTCCGCTGGGCGGCGGAGGAGCGGGGGATCGAGGGGCTGGAGGCGCGCCTCCCCGACGGCTCCGTGGCCCCGCTCGGCGCGCTCGACCTCTGGCGGATGCTGAACCTGGAGCCCGTGGCGGCGCTGGACCTGGCGGAGCGCTTCCGCGAGCGCGTGGGCGACGCGTACGAGGCGGTGAGCGCCCTCGCGCGGCACTCGCTGGAGGGGCTGGGCTTCCAGGAGTTCGGCCGGCGGCTGGCGGCCATCTACGGCGACGCGCTGGCCCCGGGCGTCGTCCTGGTCCCCTCCACGGCGCACTACTCGTGGGAGAAGATCTGCCGCACCCTGGGCATCGGCGGCGCGCAACTGGTGCATGTGCCGGTGGACCGGCGCTTCCGCATGGACACCGACGCGCTGGAGGCGGCCGTGCGCGTCCTGGCCGGGCGCCGCCAGCCGATCATCGCCTGCGTGTCGGTGATCGGCACCACGGAGGAGAGCGCGGTGGACCGGCTGGACCTGGTCGCGGCGCTGCGCGAGCGGCTGGGGCGCGAGCTGGGCGTGGGCTTCTACCTGCACGCCGACGCGGCGTGGGGCGGGTACGCGGCCGCCATCACCCGCGACGCGGACGGCGAGCGGCGCAAGTACACGCAGGCGCTGCGCGACTACGCGCCCGAGACCTGGCCGGAGGAGGGCGTGTACCGGGGGCTGGTGGCCATGGAGCGCGCCGACAGCGTCACCATCGACCCGCACAAGCTGGGCTTCGTGCCCTACCCGGCCGGCGCGGTGAGCTTCCGCGACCGCCGCTCGCGCGACCTGGTGGCCGTGGAGGCGCCGTACATCTTCCACCGCGGCGCGTCGGAGTGGGGGTACATCGGCCGCTTCATCATGGAGGGGAGCAAGCCGGGCGCGGCCGCCGCGGCCGTGTGGATGAGCCACAAGGTGCTTCCCCTCGACGCGCGCGGATACGGGCGGCTGATCGGCGAGACGGCGCGCGGCGCGCTCGTTCTGCACCGCCGCCTCTCCGCGGGCGACTGGGGGCCGTTCCGGGTGGTGCCGCTCCCCGCGCCGGACCTGAACCTGGTGTGCTTCGCCGTCGGCCACCCGTCGCTGCGCACGCTGGAGGAGACCAACGCGTTCGTGGACCGCGTCTACCGCGCGATGAGCGTGAGCGACGCGCGGGCGGCGCGCACGCTGGAGTACTTCGTCACCAAGACGGAGCTGCGGCAGCCGGAGTACGGCGAATCGGCCGTGCCGCTGGTGGAGTCGCTCGGCTTCGGCCGCGACGACTACCTGCGCGCGGGCGCCGTGGCGGTGATCCGCTGCACGGTGATGGACCAGCACCTGGGGAGCAGCCGCGGCCGCGTGGACTACGTGAGCGGCTTCGCGCTCGCGCTGCGCCGCGTCCTGGAGTCGGCGCTGGACAGGTCGAACCAGGGAGAGCAACCCTGATGGAGCCCGGGCGACCGAAGGATCCGCGGACGAGTCGCGAGCGCCAGGCGGGATGACGCTCGCCTCCAGCGCGCGGGTTCTCCAGGTCGCTGGGGCTCCCGTCGGAACGACAGCTCCGGTTTCCCTCCTGGAAGCGTGGAAGCGGAAAGACGAAACCCCTCGCGCGGCGCGAGGGGTTTCGTCTTTCCGTCCGCCGGCGGGGGAGACTACGCCTCCTCGCCGGGGTCCTCCTCCTGGGCCACGTGCAGGTACTCGCGCAGCGACTCCTCGGGAAGGCGGCTGAGCTGGCGGAAGATGTCCTGCGCCTGCACCACCAGCGAGGCGTCCTCGGGGCGGGTCAGCTCGTCGTCGAAGTCGAAGAGCCAGGTGTCCCGGTCGTCGTCCGACTCGTCCGAGACCGGGTCCAGGTCGCGGAGCGGGTGGAAGATGAGGGTCACGCCCAGCGTCTCGGGCTGGTCCTGGTACGGCTCGATGGCCGCCTCGGCGAGGTACAGGTCGCCCTCGTCCTCGAAGATGCGGAACCCGACCGCCACACCCGGCAGGTCCTGCTCGTCGTGGTCGTGGTGATGGTCGTGTCCGTCGGCGTGCTGGTGCATGGTTCCTCCGGCCTGAAGATGGTCTGCCCGATTTCGTGCCTCGCGGCGGCGAGCAAGATACGCACCCGCCCGCGGCGCCGGAAGGAGCGGACCCGCGCGTTCGTGGCCGCCGCTACGCCGCCGCGGCCGCGCCGCCGGCGCATCCGCCCACGATCGACAGGCACGCCGACACGCAGGTGCACCCCGTGGCCGTGGGGCACTCCGGGTAGCTCTCGCCGGTGGCCGGCTCGAGCGGCTGCATCACCGAAACCGCGAACGACTGCACGCGCAGGAGGCTGGGGTCGAGGGTCAGGCGGCGCATCGGGCTTCTCCGGTGGAGGGTGGGTGCGGCGGAAAGCCGGAAGGCGGCTCCGCCGGCCGGAAGCGGGGAAGGGAACCGCGTGCGGCGCGTCCCCGCGGCGCGCCGCTCACTCCCCGGTCAGGTAGTCGAGGATGGCGTCGCTCACCGCGTGGCCGCCGGCGTGGTCGAAGGCCACGAACATCGGGCCGGAGTTGATCTCCAGGAAGCGCAGCCCGCCCGTGTCGGGGTCGGTCTTGAAGTCCGACGCGCCGAAGTCCATCCCCAACCGGTCCATCAGCCGGCCGAGCGCGGCCAGCAGCTCGGGGTCGATTTCGCCCACCGGCACCGGCACCACCGTGGTCTCGGGCGAGGTGCGGTAGTCCAGCACGTCGGAGCGCACCTCGAAGGGGATCCAGCGGCGGCGCGCGCCGTCGCCGACGCCGTAGACGCGCACCTCGGGGGTGGCCAGCCGCTGCTGCACGATCCCCGGCGCGGCCGACTTCCCGTCGCGGCGCTCGGTGCCCTGCAGCATCGCGGACAGCTCCTGCGTGTAGCCGCCGCCGGGCACCGGCTTGGCGATCATCGCGCGCTCGGCCGCCAGCGCGTCGAGCGCGTCCAGGTCGTTGCTCATCACCGTCCACGGGATCGGTAGCCCCACCCGCGCCGCCAGGCTCAGCATGAACGGCTTGTTGGTCTGCCCCGCGTAGGCGCGGTTCAGGGAGCGCACCCCGTCGTGCGCCAGCGCCCACCCCTGCAGCGTGGTGTGCCACGCCTGCGCGCGGAACGCCACCGCGTCGCGCGGGTCGGTCATGTGGTTGAAGACGTCGTAGCGGATGAAGAGAGCGCGCGCGCTCACCTCGCGTCCGTCCACCGTCAGCCGGTCGGACTGGAAGTCCCAGGTGAGGGCGGGGTTGGAGCCCGGCCCGAAGAGCAGCGTGGAGCCGGCGATCCCGCGCTCCTCCATCCGCCCGGCGATCGAGGCGGTGTTCGGGTCCTTCTCGCCGCCCACGATCAGAATGGCGTCCATTGGCTCTCGTCGCGATCCATGGTGAACGGCCGCCAGCGGGCCGGAAGGGAGAAGCGGCCGGCGCGCGGAGGCGAACCTCCCTCCGCCGCGCTCGCCGCCGCGGTCGGCCGCGGATGGCCGACGGCGGGAGCGCGGGGGGGCATCCTCGCCGCCGCCTCGCGAATCGTCCGGCTCAGCCGGCCAGGTGGTCGAGGAGCGCGTCGGCGACGGCGTGCGCGCTCGCCGCGTCGAAGGCGTCGAAGGCGGGGTTCGAGTTGACCTCCAGGAAGGCCAGGCGCCCCGTCTCCGGGTCGGTCTTGAAGTCGGCCGCCGCCCAGTCGAGCGCCAGCGCGTCCATCACCCGCCCCAGCCCCGCGAGCACGCCGGGCGCCACGGAGCCGGGGGGAAGGTGGACGACGGGCGTCTCGCCGGCCGCGCGGTAGTCGAGCGCGTCGGAGACGATGCGGAACGCCTCGAAGCGCCGCCGCGCACCGCCGCCCGCGGCGTACACGCGCACCTCCGGCGGCTCCAGCCGCGACTGCACGAAGCCGGGCGCGGCCGCCTTCCCGCCGCGCCGCTCGGTGGCCGCGAGCAGCGCGCCGAGCTCTTGGGCGAAGCCGCCGCCGTTCACCGGCTTGGCGACGCGCCCGCGCCCCTCCGCCGCCTCGGCCAGGGCGTCCAGCTCGTTCGACAGCCAGGTGCGGGGGACGTCGAGCCCGGCGCGGCGCGCCAGCGCCAGCGCGTACGGCTTGTTGACCTGCGGATCGGCGTGGCGGTTGACGGTGCGCGCCTCCGGGTGGGCGAGCGCCCAGCCGCGCACGGTCTCGTACCAGGCGAGCGCGGCCAGCCCGGTCTCCACGCGGCCCTCGGCGAGCGGCCCGTACGCATCGTAGCGGACGAAGAGCGCCGCGGGCCGCGCCTCGCGCCCGTCGATCGTCAGCCGGTCGGCGGACGCGTCCCACGAAACACGCGGGAGCTGGCCGGAGCCGGAAAGGAGCGGCAGGTGGTCGACGCCGCGCTCGCGCGCGCGGCGCAGCAGGGAGGCGATGTGCGGGTCCGCCGGCCCGCCCGCGATCAGCAGCACGGCGCGACGGCGGTGCGTGGACGACGAAGAGGGCCGCGGCGCGCGCCGCGGCCCTCTTCTCCGGCCTCCCGGCGCCGGATCACCGCGCGGTCAGAAGGTGCCGAACGGGTTGTCGACCGGCGTGTTGACGACCAGCCCCTCCTCGCATCCGCGCGCCGTGGTGGGATTGGTGTCCTCGCCGCACGCCTGCGTCTTCGTGTAGGCCATCTCGTCCTCCCCGCTGAGGGTTGCCAGGCATCCTCCGCGCCGCCTCTCGGCTTTCCGCCGCGACCCGAAGTGGGTGGCGGGCGCGAGAGGCGAGGCCGGCGCGAAGGGGGGTGAACGCAAGATAGCGCGACTCTCCCTCGCACTCAAGAGAACTCCGCCCCGCCGCCGCGGTTCGCCGCCGGCGGCGGGAAGAGGAAGCCGGAGTGGGCCACGGAGCGCTCCCGCGGCCCCCACGCGCCTCCTCAGAACGCGCCGAACGGCGTGCGGGAGAGGGCCGGCTCGTCCTCCGCGGCCACGATCGCGCCGGGAAGCGGCTCGGCGTCGGACGACAGGAAGCCGCCCTCTTCGCCGGTGGCCATGGTGCTCGGAGGCGGCTCTTCCTCGCCGGTGGCCATGGTGCTGGGGCCGCTGAGCGGAAGCGAGTAGCTGGAGTCGGACATGGGGAACCTCCTGGTGGGGATGATGGGGAAGGGGAGGCGCTCGCGTGGAGCCGCCGTCGTGTCGCCTCAAGGATGGCGTCTCCGCGCCGGTTCGCCAACCCTTTGGGGATGATGCGCGAAGATCCGGTGCCTCGTGAAGCGCGATCCAGGCGCTTTCGATCCATTGATACATCCCGCCGGGCACGCATCCGGACCGGCCAGGAGCGGCTGTCGACGTGCCCGATCCCATCTCTTCCCGGCAGGTGGATCAGCACCCGGCCGTCCGACGCGACCGGCGCGGTTACCAGGCTCGGGCCTCCACGATCTGTCATTCCGAGGCCCGCCCACGCACTTCCCCGCCACCGCGCGAATCTTCGCGGGGCCTCGGAATCCAGCCGGGGCCACGCTGAAGCCGGGGCGCGGCAGCGGCGCGGACGCCGCGGCATCCGCACGCCCGGCCATCGCGCCGAGGCCTGGCACTCACCACGACGCCGCGGGGGCGATCACGTGAGCCTCGGCCGATCGTAAGCTTCGGCGAGCACGGCCGGAATGACGCTCGACTCCAGAGCGCAGATTCTTCAGGTCGCCGGGGCTCCCATCAGAATGACACGCCTGGTTTTCCTCCTGGATGCACGATCATTCGTGATTTCGGCTTCTCTCCGAACGCATGACCCAAGCGTTGCGTTCGGCTGACAGCAACCAAACGAGGGCCGGCCGCGGGAGCGTTCCCGCGGCCGGTCCTGTTCATCGTCCGTCATCGCCCTGCTTCCCGCGCTTCAGTGCCGCGCGCGGTGCTTCCCCTGCTTGCGGCCGCCCTTCCGCCGGCCGCCCGGCGCGGGGCTTCCGCCGCCGTTGCCGCCGCCCTTGCGCTGGCCCTTGCGGCGCGGGCGGTTGTCGTCGCGTCCGCCGTCGGAGGCGTCGGCGTGGGCGTGCTTGCGTCCGCGGGGACCTCCCTTCCCATGCCCGCCCTTGATGGGACCGCCCGCTTCGCTCAGCCGCAGCTTCGCCTCCTCGATGCTGGAGGCGCGCACCGACTCGCGCTTGCCGCGGGTGACGGTCCAGTGCAGCGGGCGCCCCACGCCGGGGTCGGGGACGTCGTCGTCGTCCAGCGAGTAGAGGAGCTTGGCGGGGACGCGCGCCCGCACCACCGCCGTCTCTCCCTCGAAGCCGTAGTCCAGCGGGTACTCCTCGCCGCGCAGCACGATGGTGTCCGGAAGCGCCAGCCACCGCGCGCGCTCGGCGGCGGGGACCAGCGCGTCGGCGTCGATGCGCAGCGGCGTCTCCAGGAACTGCGTGTACGACTCCACCCCCCGCAGCCGCTCCAGCACGTGCTCCGCCAGCGCCCGCTCGCTCACCGCCGCGGCCTCGCCGCCCGAGCGGCGGTACACCTCGCGCAGCTCGCGGAGCGCGTCGCGGTTGGCGGCCACGTCGCGGTGGTAGGCGCCGCCGCTCGCCACCGCCTCGGCCAGCACGCGGCGGCTGGCGTCCTCCAGCCCCTGCGGAAAGCGGTCGACCGGCTGGTCGTCGCTCTCCAGCTCGAAGCCGTGGAACACGCGCGCGCGCTTCAGCCGCAGCGGGCTGCGCCGGTGCGCCGGGTCGTAGCGCACCTCCGGCTCGCCGGGCGCCGCGTACCGCCAGATCAGCTCGTACTCGAGCTGGGTGCCGCTGATGGAGCCGCGCGCCCGCCCCGACTTGTCGGCGAAGTACACCAGGTCGCCGGCCACCGCGCCCCACCCGCTGCACACGCTGGTCTTGGATACGTGCACCTCCTCGCCCCAGCTCGTCTCCTGGTCGATCACCAGCGCGAAGGGCATCTCCTTGGCCACCAGCGCCTTCCAGTCGCGCTCCAGCTCGGGGTCCAGCCTGGGCAGCGAGCGCGGAAGCTGCATGTCGAGCGCGCGGTAGATGGAGGCGATGGCGAGCGCCGCGTCCTCGATCGACCGCACCAGCACCCCGCGCTCCTCGCACCAGTCGGCGATCGCCTGCTCGTCGAAGACGTGGCGGGGAAGGCCGTACACGCTCCCGATCGTCCCCAGCTCGCGCAGCGCGTCCTCGTAGATGCGGTACGCCGTCAGGTGGTCGCTCCCCGGCACCACGTACTGGCCGATGTCGTTGTCCTGCTGGCGGAGCATGCGGTGCAGCGACTCGATCGACGCCATGGTGGCGACGAGGGGAACCAGGTGCTCGTCGGCCTTCACCAGCAGCTCGCCCCAGGCGCGGTCCACCGGCATGATCTCCACCTGCCGCCCGTAGCGCGTCAGCCGGCCGTTCTCGATCAGCCCGCGGCTCTCCAGCGTCTCCAGCGCGCGGCGGTAGGCGATGCGGTCCAGCGGCACCGGAAGGTCCAGGTCGTCGGCGCGCACCCCCATCGCCGCGCAGGTCAGCGCCACGCGCTCGGGGTCGCCGGCGAGCTGGAAGTTGGGCTCGGTGGGCCGCAGCGCGTCGAAGTCGATGTGGCGCTCGGAGAGGATCCACACCTCGCCGTTCTCCACCCGCCCGTGCACGCGCCCGGCCATCTGCAGGATCTCGTTGGATCCCAGCGGCAGGCGCGTCAGCACGTTGCGGCCGCGCTGCACGAGCGAGGCGAACTGCGCGTCCTCGATCACCACCGTGTCCAGCCCGCGGATGTTGAGCGCGGACTGCCCCGCCGCCGTCATCGCCAGCACGAAGGGGTGCGGCGCGCCGTCGCCCTCCAGGAAGGGGCGGAGCTTGGCCACGGGCTCGCCGCCGTGGTAGAACTCGGTGAGCACGTTCGGCCACTTCTCGCTCACCTCCTTGGCGATGGCCTCGGTGCCCGCGCGGGTGGGGACGAAGACGGCCACGCCCCGCTTCTGCTTCACCACGTGGCGCATGAAGCGCTCGCCCAGGAAGCCGATCGGGTTCGGGGTGTTGGAGACGCGCACCTCGGCCGCGCGCCCGGGGTCGAAGGCGCTCGACTCCACCACCTCGGCCGAGTCCAGGTACTCGCTGTAGAAGCGCGGATCGACGGTGGCCGAGAGCCAGATGAAGCGGCACCCGGCGCGCTTGGCCAGCGCCAGGCAGAGCTCCAGCTCGGCGCTGGTCTGGTGGATCTCGTCGACCACCACCACGTCGTCGGAGGTGATGAGCTCGTCCTGCAGCCAGAGCCGGGCGATGCCGGTGGTGACGATGACGACGTTCCAGGTCGGCGTCTCCGGCGTCGCCTCGCGCTCGCGGTTGACGACGCCCACGCGCAGCTCCTCGCCCACGATGGCCTGCGCGATCGGGCGGATGGCGAGCGTCTTCCCCGTCCCCGTGCCGGCCATGATGCCGAAGCCCTTCCCCTCGCGCGCGAAGCGGCGCAGCTCCTCGCCGTGCTCCCGCTCGATGAGGGTGGTGACGTGGGTGAGCTGCACGCCCAGCTCGATGGTCTCGCACGCGGCGCGCGTGGGGGCGATCACCACCACGCGCCCCTCGGGGGGCCGGCCGGGATATCGTTCCGAAGGGGGAGTGGTCGAGAGTTCGACCATGCGGTTCCTGGGCCTGTCGAGAGGGAGTCCGGTTGACGCGGGGTTCCGCGCCTGCGCAGAATTACGCCGCACGCCCGCCTGCGCAAGAACACGGCCACCTGGGACCCATGCCGAACCCCTCTGAAATCCGCGTATTCACGAACCTTTCCGAGGTCGCCACCTGCGCCGGGCCGCCGCGCGAGGCCGACGGCGCCGACCCCGCCGCGGCCGGCCGCGGCTTCGCCGTGGCGGTGCGCGGCGGGGTGGTCGAGGAGGTGGGACCCGAGGCGGAGGTCGTCTCCGGCTTCCCCGGCGCGGAGCGGATCGACTGCGCCGGCGGGGTGCTCACCCCCGGCCTGGTCGACTCGCACACGCACGCCGTCTTCGGCCGCTACCGCGTGGACGAGTACGCGCTCCGCTGCCAGGGGGTGCCGTACATGGAGATCGCCCGGCGCGGCGGGGGGATCAACGCCTCGGTGCGCGATCTTCGGTCGAGATCGGAGGACGAGCTGGTGGAGACGGCGCTCCCGCGGCTGCGCGAGATGCTGGCGTGCGGAACCACGACGGCCGAGGTGAAGAGCGGCTACGGGCTCGACACCGAGTCCGAGCTGAAGACGCTCCGCGCAATCGGCCGGCTGAACGCGCTGCAGCCGATCGAGCTCGTCCCCACCTTCCTGGGCGGCCACGAGTTCCCGCCCGAGCACCGCGACTCCGAGGCGAGCCGCGAGCGCTACGTCGACCTGCTGGTGGAGGAGATGATCCCCGCGGTGGCGGAGGCCGGGCTGGCGCGCTTCTGCGACGTCTTCATGGAGCCGGGCGTCTTCGACCGCCGCCAGACGGAGCGCGTGCTCCGCGCCGGGCTCGACCACGGGCTGCGCCCCAAGCTGCACGCCGACGAGCTGGAGGGGAGCGGCGGCGCCGAGCTGGCCGCCGAGCTGGGCGCCGCCTCGGCCGACCACCTGGGCGACGTCTCCCAGGCCGGGATCCGCGCGCTGGCGTCGTCGTCCACGGTGGCGACGCTGCTGCCGGGGACGCTCTTCTTCCTCGGCCGTCCGAAGTTCGCGCCGGCGCGGGCGCTGCTGGACGCGGGCGCCACGGTGGCGATCGCGACCGACTTCAACCCCGGCTCCTGCCCGTCGCCCAACCTGCACTTCACCATGACGGCGGCGTGCTCGCGGATGGGGATGAGCCCCGCCGAGGCCCTGCGCGCGGCGACGGCCGGCGGCGCGGCGGCGCTGGAGCTGGCGGACGGCCGCGGCACGCTCTTCCCCGGCGCCCCCGCCGACCTCGTGCTCTGGCGCGCGTCGTCGGCCGCCGAGATCCCCTACCGCCTCGCCGCGCCGCTCGTCGCCGGCGTGTGGAAGGCGGGAGAGCGCGTCGCATGAGGCTCTTCGGTGGACGGGCGGCGGCGTGGACCTGGCCGTACACGCCGGACGAGCGCGACCGCGTGGTGCCGCTGGAAGGCGCGCCGGAGTACGACTTCGGCGCGCCGCTCCCGGTGGTGCTGGCGAGCGAGACCCAGCTCTTCCTCCTCTGCCTGCTGAACGAGCGCTCGGCGCCGTGGCACGGGAGCGAGGAGTCGCGCGGGCGGCCGGAGGAGACGGACCCGCCGGTGGCGGTGGTCGAGTTCCGGAACCCGGTGGCGCATCTCTTCGGGCCGCCGGACGAGGAGATCGTGGCCGCGCATCCGCTCGCCGCGCGCGGGCTGACGGCGCACGACGCGCACCGGGTGGAGAACTCCTCGTGGATCCGCGCGCTGGAGCGGATGGGCTCCGTGCGCCCGCGCCACTCGCCCGAGCGCTTCGCCCGGCTGAACCACTACGTCCTCGCCTTCCACGACTCCGTCTTCGAGTGCGCGGCGGACGGCTTCTCCGTCACGCTGCGCCGCGGCTCCATGCCGGCCGTCCTCGCGGAGGTCGCGGCGGCGCTGCGGTAGCGCCGCCTCCCGGACGCACGAAGCCCGTGGGACGCACCCGTCCCACGGGCCCGGTCCCGCCGATGGCTCGCTCGCGATCAGCAGCCCACGGTCACGCACTGGACGTCGGTGGCGCAGCCGCCCTCGACGCTGGTGCGCGAGCAGGTGCTGATGTCGGCGGTACAGATGCAATCCCACTCGCACGTGTCGCAGTCGGTGTAGTACGTCTCCGTTTCGAGCTTCATCTCTTCGGCCTCGTCGGTATAGAACGAGGTCACTTCGAGGTCTTCGAGGGCGATCGTAGCCATGGCTCCACCTTTCGCGCCGTAACGGGTGATTGGGAAGGGAGAGCTATTATAAACGCGCGGTAGCGGTGGCGGGGATATCCGGAGCACATTCGGCCACTTCTCGCTTCCGCCGCCCCCCGACCGCCGCGACCGGCGATCCGGTCGCTCCCATCCACTCCCCTCACCTCGTGGCGCGAATGAGCGACCTCACCACGCTCCGGACGGCCGTCGAATCCCACTTCGCCAGCCGCGCGGCCGACTTCGGCCTCGACGCGGGGCGCGTCCGCGCCGAGCTCGTGCTGAACTGGGGCGGGTTCGTGAACGCCTCGTTCCGCGTGGCCGACGGGCGCACGGCGTACCATCTCAAGCTCACCGACACCGCGGACGGGAAGAAGGAGCTGCGCCGCTGGTACGAGCTGCGCGACGTGCTCGCGGCCCGCTACCACGCGCCGCCCGTCGTCGCCTGGACGGCGATCCCCGATACCTCGTTCGAGGGGCTGCTCTTCCCGCGCCTCGAAGGCGGCGCGCCCGACCGGCTGCCGCCGGCGGTGGCGGCGGAGCTGCTCGACGTGCTCGGCGAGCTGCACGCCGACCTCCCGCTGGCGTCGCGGCTGGCGGCGGAGGACGGGGTGCGGAGCCGCGAGCGTGTCTTCCTCGACACCTACCACCGCCGCTCGGTCGAGGACCTGGACAAGGTGGACGAAGAGCCGCCGCCTTTCGTCGACCGCGCCGCGCGGGCGTGGATGCACGGCGAGGTGGAGCGCCTCCGGGAGATGGTGGGGCGCTCTCCCGCCTTCGCCCCGCCGGCCGACGCGCCCACGCACGGCGACCTGTGGACGGCCAACCTGCTCGTGGCGGAGGACGGGAGCTGGTTCGTGCTGGACTGGGACGACCTCCGGCTGGGCGACCCCGCGCAGGACCTGGCCGCCGTGCTGGTCATGCGCGCGAACGAGCGGTGGCCCGTGCTGGTGGGCGAGCTTCCGCCGCGCGTGGCCGCCGACGCCGCGCTCCGGGAGCGCGTGGAGCTGTACGCGCGGGTCATGCTCCTGGACTGGACGGTGGACGCGGTGGCGGACTGGATCGAGGCACGCGCCGCCCCCGAGCACGCAGGCGAGGTGCGGCGGGTGAAGGAGGCCGACCACCGTGCCTGCCTGGCGCGCTACCGCGAGAGGTACGGGTGACGGGCGGCGCGTCCGCGTTGCAAGCTGAACGAAGCGCCGCAATTCGACAGCGCGCGGGGAGCGGAGAAACGGCCCGGGCCCAGCCGCGGCGCGGCGAAGCGCGCGAGAATGCATGTTGCGACGGGGTTCGTCCGGGCTCGCCGGCTCCGCGCCGCCCCGGCGCCGCGCCAGGATAGGCGCGGCGGTGACGTTCGTCGCTTGTATACGCCTGAACCGGGCGCTATCTTCTTCCACTCGTCACGCTTAGCCCCCCGCGGCACCGGTCTCCGCGCGGCCGCACCCCTCTTCCCGTACTCATGGCGAACACCGCGAAGCTGAGGGACCAGGCCCGCGCCTACGAGCTGCGGGGCCAGTGGCGCGAGGCCGTCAACGCCTACCGCCAGATCCTGGAGGAGTCCGCGGGCGAGGAGGTCGACATCGGCCTCTGGAACCGCATCGGCGACCTGCACCTGCGGCTGAACGAGACCGACCTGGCGGTGCAGGCGTACGAGAGCGCCGTCAACGCCTACGTCGACGTCGGCCTCTACAACAACGCCATCGCCCTCTGCCGCAAGATCCAGCGGCTGGTGCCCGGGCGCGCCTCCACCTACCTGCGCCTGGGGCAGATCAGCGCCGCCAAGGGGTTCCTGGCCGACGCGCGCCAGAACTTCCTGGAGTACGCCGACCGCATGCGGCGCGCGGGAAAGCTGGACGAGTCGTTCGGCGCGCTCAAGGAGTTCGCCGACCTCTCTCCCGACGACACCGACGTCCGCCGGCTGCTGGCCGACCAGCTCCTCCACCACGGCCGCAGGGACGAGGCGGTCGACCAGCTCCGCATCCTCCTGGGCCCCCTGCTGGAGCGGGGCGACGAGGCCGGCGCCGCGCAGGCGCGCCAGCAGATCCTGGCCATCGACGCCGGCGCCTCCACCGAGCCGCTGGCCCCGCAGTCGTCGCGCCAGGCGCGCGCCGCCGACGACATCGGCCACGCCTTCGACACCGGCGTGCTGGAGGCCCGCGCCTCCGCCGCGCCCGCCTCTTCGTCCACCCCCGCTCCCGCCGCGCCCGCGCCGCCCCCCGACCGCCCGTCCGGCTTCGACGTGGGCTCCACCATCGAGCCCGGGCAGGAGTTCGGGATGGTGGAGCTGGAGGGCGACGTCTCTCCCATCGAGGGGCTGGAGACCACGCAGCTCGACTTCGGCCGCGCCGGGGCCTCCGCGCGCTCCGCGCCGGCGCCGGACGACGACGACGGGGCCGGCGCGCCGGAGCTCCCGCTGCTGGACTTCGACGCGCCCGACCCGCCGCCCGGGCCCGACCCGTCGCGCTTCGGCGAGGTGTCGCTCGACGCCGAGCCGATGGACTTCGCCCACGGCGTGGGGGAGGACGACGACGACGACGCGGGCGACGCCGAGCCGCTTCCGCTCCTGGACGTGGAGGCGCCCGCCCCCCGCCCCTCGGCGTCGCACGAGCGCGACCGGCTGGAGGAGCTGCGCCAGCGCGTGGCCATCGCCCCCGAGGACGCGCTGGCCCGCGACGAGCTGATCGCCGAGCTGCACGCCCGCGGGCTGGGGCACGACGTGCCGGAGGTGCTGGAGGAGGCGCACCGCGAGCTGGCGGTGCGGGGGAGCTACCGCGACGCCATCGGCCCCGTGTCGGCGCTCATCCGGCTGCGCCCCGGCGACGGCATCCTCCTGCAGAAGCGGGTGGAGTACGCCTTCCGCTCGGGCGACCGCGACGCGCTGGTGGAGGCGTACCTGGCGCTGGGGCGGCACCTGCTGGCCAGCGGCAACCGCGCCAAGGGCGAGGCCGTGTTCCAGCGGGTGCTGGAGCTGAACCCCGAGAACTCCGAGGCGCGCGCCACCCTGGGCCAGGCGGCGCCCCCCGCGCGCGCCGCCGCCCCCGAGCCGCCCGCGAAGCCCGAGCCGGCGGCCGAGTACATCGACCTCTCCGAGCTGATCCTGGGCGACGAGGCCTCGCGCGAGACCACCACCCGCTTCGTGGTGGAGGAGCGCGAGCCCTCGGGCGACGAGGAGCGCGACTTCGCCGAGATGCTGGCGCACTTCCGCCAGAAGGTGGCCGAGAACATCGAGGTGGAGGACGCCGGGAGCCACTACGACCTGGGGCTGGCCTTCAAGGAGATGGGGCTGCTGGACGAGGCGATCGCCGAGTTCCAGGTGGCGCTGCGCGGCGGGTCCCACCCGCTGGCCACCCTGGAGCTGCTGGGGCAGTGCTTCGTGGAGAAGGGGCAGTTCGCGGTGGCCGCGCGGGTGCTGGACCGGGCGCTGCGGCTGACCGGGGTGGCCGACGCCGACCTGGTGGGGGTGCTGTACGAGCTGGGGCGCGCCGAGGAGGCGCTGGGGCGGCCGCGGCAGGCGGCCGAGTACTACGAGCGGGCGCTAGCGGTCGACATCTCGTTCCGCGACACCGCGCGGCGGCTGGAGTCGCTGCGGGGCACCGGCGTTCCGCCGGTTTGACGGCGCCGCGGGCCCCGGTTACCTTTCCGCCCCACCCTCCAGGCCACAACCGCGCTCCACGCATGACGCTGCGCACCGCACCGCCCCGGCTGTCCGACATCCAGGCCCCCGTCCGCGACCGGCTGGACTCGGTCGTCGACGAGATCCGCCGCATCGTGGTGTCGGACTTCGCGCCGGTCGAGGAGGTGAACGTCTACCTCACCAAGATCCGCGGCAAGCTCTTCCGCCCCGGGCTGCTCCTGCTCTGCGACCAGTTGGGCGGCGAGGGCGGCCGGAGCGCCGAGACGCTGGCCGCGGTCGTCGAGCTGGTGCACCTGGCCACGCTGGTGCACGACGACGCCGTCGACCACTCGGTGCTGCGCCGCGGGATGCCCACGGTGAACGCGCTGTGGAGCCACCAGGTGGCCGTCATCATGGGCGACTACCTGTACTCGCGCTCCATCATCGAGCTCACCCGGCTGGGCCAGATGGAGCCGATCCGGGTGATCGCCGAGGCGGCCAACGCCATGACGGTGGGGGAGATGCGCCAGCTTTCGTCGTGCGACGCGCTGGAGTTCTCGGAAGACGACTACGACCGGCTGATCGACAGCAAGACGGCGTCGCTGATGTCGGCCGCCTGCGAGCTGGGGGCGCTCACCGGCGCCCCCGGGCACCGCGAGCGGCTGGCGCGCTTCGGCTACGAGCTGGGCCACGCCTTCCAGATCGCCGACGACCTGCTGGACTACACCGCCGACTCGGCGGTCACCGGAAAGCCGTCGGGGCTGGACCTGCGCGAGCACAAGGTCACCCTGCCGCTGATCCACGCGCTGCGGCACCTGGGCGGGGCCGAGCGGGCCGAGGTGGAGGCGCTCTTCCGCGACCCCGAGCCCGCCGACGAGGCGATCGCGGGGGTGGTGGAGCTGGTGCGGCGCCACGGCGGGCTCGAGTACGCGCACCGGCGCGCCATGCAGGCCGCCGAGCGCGCCGCCGACGCGCTGGAGGGCCTTCCCGAGGGCGCGGCGCTCGACGCGCTGCGCGACAGCATCGTGTACGCGGTGGAGCGCCGCCGGTAGACGCGGCACCGCATTTGCCGGGGCGGTGGACGCGCGCCGCGAGTGCGGACACGGACCAGACCTATATCGGGACGGGAGAAGGGTAGATGACCGCGACACGCCGACGGGCGGGGCGACTCCTCGTGGTGGTGCTGGTGGGGCTGGTGCTGGGAGCGCTGCTGTCGGAGCTGGCGATCCGCTTCCTTCCCGACAGCGCCGCGCGCACGTTCTTCACCACCTCGGTGTCGGCGGCGTTCGGGCCGCTGGTCATCGACCTGGTGGCGGTGGGAATCACGCTGGGGCCGCTGGTCTTTCGCCTCGATTTCCTGAGCGTGCTGGGAGTGCTGATCGTGGCCCTGGCCGCCCGCACCTGGCTGTAGCCCGGCCGGACGACACCTGGAAGAAAGGACGGGACGCGCGGCCCACGCCGCCGCGCGTCCCGTCCTTTCTTTTCGTCTCCCCGGCTTTCACGGCCAGGGGATCACCCCGAGCAAGCCAGGAGCAAAGAACTATACCGGATCTCGCGATCGATCGTGCGTTGTGGGCCGAACCAGGAATGTCATCCTTGTATGGAGCCCCAGCGACTGGAGGATCCGCGGACGGGCCGCGAGCGTGAGCCGAAACGACGCTCACGTCCATGGCGCGGATTCTTCAGGTCGCTGGGGCTCCCATCAGGATGACAGCTCTGGCTTCTCTCCGAATGCACAACAATCGTGAGATTCGGTATTATGCGGACCGCCCCGCCCTCGGAAGCCGAGAGCGGGGCGGTCGATGTTCCGGGAGCGGGGAAGGCTCAGCTCGACCGGCCGAAGAGGCGGTCGCGGTTGTCCTTGATCTTCGCGTCCTTGCGGGCGCTCTCGATCCAGGCCTGGTAGAGCGCCTGCTGCCGCTGGTAGGTCGCCACCTGGCGAAGCTGCGACTTCTGCGCCTCGAAGGCGCGCCGGTCGGCCTGGGTGCGCGCGGTGGGGCGGATCAGGAACACCCCCGCGGTGGTGGCCACCGGCTGCGAAAGCTGCCCCACCGGGGTGCCGAACGCCGCGCCGATCGCCGCGTTGGCCTGCCCGAACACCGGGTTCTGCCCCGACCGGGTGAACGGGCCCGCCGTCTGCACCGTCAGCCCCTTCTCGGCGGCCGCCTGCTGCAGCGTCTTCCCGCCGCGCACCGCCTCCACGATCTGCCGCCCCGCGGCCGCGGCCTGCTCGCGCTTCTTCTCCACGATCAGCTTCTGCCGGATCGCCGGCGTGGCCTCGGCCAGCGTGAGCGTGCCCTTGGGGTGGTACTCCTCCAGCCGCACCACGTACACCGCCTGCTCCGTCTCGTACACGTCGCTCACCGGGTGCGGCCCCGCCTCCTCGTCGCCGGCCATCGAGCGCGCCCAGTTCAGCGCCTCCAGCGCCGGCCCCACGCCGGGGATCACCGGCAGCTCCTCGGTGACCGTCACCCCCTGGCGGAGCGTGGCGCCCACCGCGCGGGCGGCGCGCTCGATCCCGTTGGTGGTGGCCAGCTTCTCCAGCGAGTCGGCGCGGGCGTCCAGCTTGGCCAGCTCGTCCTCGCTCTTCCCCTCGGGGACCAGGATGTGCCGCACCTGGGCCGAGTCGGCCCCCTCGGGGCGCGCCTGCACCTGCACCAGGTGGTAGCCGAACTCGCTGCGCACCGGCTGGCTCAGCTCGCCCACCGGGAGCGAGAAGGCCGCCGAGTCGAACGCCGCCACGGTGCCGCCCTTCTTGATCCACCCCAGGTCGCCGCCGCGGTCGCGGCTGCCCTGGTCGCTGCTCTCGCGCCGGGCCACGGTCGCGAAGTCGGCGCCGCCCGCGATCTCCTCGCGCAGGGCCTGCACCCTGCGCAGGGTGGCGGCGCGGTCGGCCTCGGTCACGGCGCTGGAAAGGTAGGCCACGGTGAAGCGCGCCGAGCGGCCGCGCTCGAACTCCTTGGGGTGCGCGTCGTAGTAGGCGCGGATCTCCGCGGCGCTCACCTGCGGGTTGGCCGGGGCCACCTTGCTCAGGTCCAGCGAGACGTACTCCACGGTGACCGTCTCGTTGTTGTCCTGGTACTCGCGCCACAGCTCGGCGTCGCTCACCAGCAGCCCCGCGCCGATCTGCTCGAACAGCTTGCGGCGGGGGATGTTGTCGCGGTAGTAGGCCTCGAGCTGCGCCAGCACCTGGTCGTTGGCCTGGGGCCCGCGCAGGAACTGCTGGTACTTGGCCAGGTCGAACTGGCCGTTGCTCTGGAAGATCTCCTGCTGGCGGAGCTCCGGGTGCGGCACGTTGAGCGCGTAGTAGCTGATCTCCTCGTCGCTCACCCGGATGCCGCGCTTCTCCATCTCCTGCCGCATCAGCGCGTCGTCCACCAGCTCCTGCCAGGCGCGCTCCTCGATCTGCTGCTGCTGCTCGGCGGTCACGCGGCCGCCGGTGGCCTCGCGCGCCTGCTGGCTGAGCTGCTCCACCGCGTTCTGGTACGCCTGGATGCTGATGGCCGTGCCGTTGACGGTGCCCAGGTCGCGGGGCTGGCCCGCGCCGGTCACCTCCATGCCGATGCCGAAGACCATCCAGGCCAGGAAGCCACCGAAGAGCACGATGGTCATCACCTTCCCGGCGTTGCTACGAATGAGCTGCATCATAGAGCGTGCTGACTCCGTCTGCCTGCGCGGGCCGGAGCCGGCCGCGCGAAAGGAGGGGGGTGTGCGGGCGCGGCGAGGCCCGGCCGCGGTGAAAGTGAAGTGGGCAAAGATATTTAGAGGATGGTCGAATCGCAACCCGCGGCGGGGCCGTTCTTGACGTTGCGCGCGCACCCCGTGTAAGTTGCACCCCCTGTCTCCCAACCCCCTCGCCCCGGCTCCCCACGCGCTGGTATTTGCCATGGCCGAAATCTCTCCCGAGCACGCCGCGCGGATCGAATCGCTCAGGGCCCAGCACGCGGAGAACCCGGCGCGCTTCTTCGTTCCGCTGGCCAGCGCGTACCGCGAGGCGGGCGAGGGAGCCAGGGCCGAGGAGCTGCTGCGCGAGAACCTGAAGCGCCATCCGGGCTACGTGTCGGCCCACGTGCTGCTGGGCCGCTGCCTGGCCGACCGGGGCGCCGTGGCCGAGGCGCGCAACGAGTTCCGCTACGTCCTCTCCGTCGATTCGCAGAACCTGATCGCCCTGCGCTCGCTGGGCGAGATGGCCGCGGCCGGCGGCGACCGCGACGAGGCGCGCCGCTGGTACGGCGAGCTGCTGGCGGTGGACCCCATGAACGCCGACGCGCGCGACGCGCTGGCCGGCCTCGACGCCGCGCCCGCCGCCCCCGCGCCGCCGGAGGCCCCCGCCGCGCCGGCCGAGGAGGGGACGGGGTACGGGATGGTCGACATCGCCGAGGCGCCCGCGGCCGGCGAGGGCGAGGAAGAGGGTGCGGCCGCGCTCGACGTGTCGTGGGGCGAGGTGACGCTCGACGCGGGCGCCGGGACGCCGTCCGCCCCCGACTCCGCCGCGCCCGCCGACTTCAACGCCTTCGAGTTCGGCGCGGTGGACCTGGACGCGAACGCCGCCGCGCCCGAAGCCGGCGAGGCCGCGCCGGCGCCGTCGACGTCCGACGCGTGGGGGTCGATCGACGACGACGCCCACGCGGCCGACGTCGCGCCCCTCCCCGGCCTGGAAGGCACCTTCTACGGCGCCGACGAGCACGCGGCGGACGACGGCGACGAAGTCGTCACCGAAACGATGGCCGAGCTGTACGCGCGCCAGGGCTTCGTGGACCGCGCGGCCGGGATGTACCGCGAGCTGATCTCCCGCCGCGGCGAGGAGCCCGCGCTGGTCCGCCGCCTGGAGGAGCTGCTGCGCCAGTTGAGCGCCGGCGCTGACGCCGAGGCGGCCGCCGCGGCGCGCCCGCCGGCCGGCGCGGAGTCGACGGAAGCGCCGGAGTGGCTGGAGACGGTGGACTTCGCGGTCTCCGGCTCCCCCTCGTCCGCCGCTGGGGAGAACGACGTTCCGGACCAAGCGGGGGACGACGGGCTCGCGCCGCTCGACTTCGACCTCTCCGGCGGCCCGGCGTCGCCCGAGGGGGCGGAGGGCGAGCTGCGGGGGATGATCCCCGCGCACGACGTCCTTCCCCCCGCCGGCTTCGAGGGCGAGGACGACGACGGCGCCGGGAGCGGGGCGGAGGAAGCCCACGCCGTCCCGGCCGCCTCCGCGACGGGCGATCCCTTCGCCGACTCGTTCGCGTACGGCTTCGGCGGCGGCGACGCGCCGGCCGCGGAGCCGGAGGCGGGCGCCTCCGCCGCGGCGCCCG
>JADMIO011435011.1_pt1 | contig 26478 bp, 21 predicted proteins | sample 8958161 | NCBI WGS metagenome assembly JADMIO01 (sample SAMN16585339, study PRJNA669376) | soil metagenome | isolation source: Crop rotation soil | place: USA: Cullars Rotation, Alabama | collected 2011 | reverse complement strand
CAAGAACCCGCCGCAGGCGCACGGCGAGCGCGGCGTGATCATCAACACCGCCTCGATCGCGGCGTTCGACGGGCAGATCGGACAGATCGCGTACGCCGCTTCCAAGGCCGGCGTGGTGGGCATGACCTTGCCGGCCGCGCGCGACCTGTCCAAGTCTGGCATCCGCGTGCTGACGATCGCACCCGGCACCTTCCACACGCCGATGCTCGGCTTGCTGCCCGAAGAGGCGCGCCAGGCGCTCGCCGCCGGCATCCCGTTCCCGGCCCGGCTCGGCGATCCGGCGGAGTTCGCCGCGCTCGCGCTGCACATGATCGAGAACGCGTACCTGAACGGGGAGACGGTCCGGCTCGACGGCGCGCTGCGCATGCCGCCGAAGTGAGGCCTTTGCTACGCTCGCCGGCGTGGAACGCCTCCACGCCTACGGTCTGAGCGCGCTCGTGCTCGCGGCGGTGCTGTCGCCGCTGCGGCTCGACCCACAGGACCCGAGCCAGGACAGCTTCCCGCTCTCGACGTACCCGATGTTCTCGTACGACCGCGGGCGGATCGCGTCGGTGACGATCGCGCTCGCGTTCGGCCCGAACGGGCTCGAGGTGCCGATCCCGCCCGGCTTCGTCGCCACATCGGAGACGATGCAGGCGATGAAGACCATCGCCAAGAGCGTGCGCCAGGGCGGCGCGCGCGAGCGCGAGCTGTGCCGGTCGATCGCCGAGCGCGTGGCGAGCTCGACGGACCCGGAGTTCCGCACGGCCAACCAGGTCGCGTTCGTGCGCAACACCGTCGATTCGATCGACTACCTGGCGGGCAACACCCGGCCGCTCACGCGCCAGGTGCACATGCACTGCCCTGTCCGGCGGGCGGGCGGCCGATGAGCGCGCTCGACCGCTTCTGGCTCGCCCCCGCGCCGGCGCTGCGCCTCGCAACCTTGCGCGTGCTGTGCGGCGCGTTCTCGGTCGTGTACCTGATCGCGCGGGCGCCGGTGATGATCAGCTTCGGGCGGCTCGACGCGCACCAGTTCGAGCCGGTCGGGGTCATCGGCGTGCTGCAGGGCCCGCAGCCGGCTGCGCTCACCACCGCGCTCTGGCTGCTATGCGTGCTCGCGGGCGTGGCCTTCACGCTCGGCTGGCGGTACCGGCTGACGGGGCCCGCGTTCGGGTTCCTGTTCCTGTGGGTGACCAGCTATCGCAACAGCTGGGGGATGATCTTTCACAACGACAACCTGACCGTCGTGCACGCGCTCGTGGTCGGGCTGTGCCCCGCGGCTGGCGAAGCGCTGTCGCTCGACGCGCGCGGCAAGCCGGAACCGGAGGCCGCCGGCCGGTACGGCTGGCCGATCAAGCTCCTGTGCGCCGCGGCTGCGTGCGCGTACCTGCTCGCCGGCGTCGCCAAGATGCGCGGCGCGGGCCTGCACTGGGCGGGCGGCGACGTGCTGCGCAACTACATCGCGTACGACGCGATGCGGAAGATCGAGCTCGGCTCGATCCACTCGCCGATCGGCGGCTGGCTCGTCCAGTACAGCTGGCCGTTCCCGGTGATCTCGGCGATCTCGCTCGCGCTCGAGCTCGGCGCGCCGCTGTCGCTGCTGCACCGGCGGCTCGGAGCGTGGTGGGCGCTCGGCATGTGGGGCTTTCACCTCGGGGTGCTGGTGATGATGGCCATCGTGTTCCCCTACCCGCTCACGGTCGGGCTCGCGCCGTTCTGGAACGCCGAGCGGATCTGGCAGTGGCGAGCGCTTCGCCGGGTGCCTCGCTGGTTCGACGGCGGCGGCGAGGAGCCCGCTCGGCTTGCGCCTCCAGAGACCGCCCGCTAGGCTGCCGAGCACATGTCGAAGGGCTATCGGTTTTGGCGCTTTACCTATCCGCTTCTCCTGAAGCGGCCAGAGGGCGTCACCGACTAGCCTAGCTACTCGAACGATTTGGAACCCCTGGTCGCAGCCGTGACCGGGGGTTTCGCGTTTTAAGCCCGTTAGGACCTTCTATGGAACAGACCCACAACCTGAGAGTCGAGCGGATCGAGCCGCTCACCCCGCCTGCCGAGCTCAAGCGCGAGCTGCCGCAGAGTGAAGCGCTGGCAGGCTTCGTCGCCGGCACTCGGCGCGAGATCGAGGCGGTGCTCGCCGGCCGCGACCGGCGGCTGCTCGCGATCGTGGGGCCGTGCTCGATCCACGATCCGCAGGCCGCCCTCGAGTACGCCGAGCGGCTCTCGGCCCTGCGCGCGCGCTTCGCGGACGAGCTGCTGCTGTGCATGCGGGTCTACTTCGACAAGCCGCGCACCAGCGTCGGCTGGAAAGGTCTGATCAACGACCCCGCGCTCGACGGCAGCTGCGACGTCGCGACCGGCCTGCGCCGCGCGCGTGAGGTGCTGCTGGCCATCAACGCGCTCGGCGTACCGGCTGCGACCGAGACCCTCGACCCGGTCGCGCCGCAGTACCTCGGGGACCTCGTCTCCTGGACGGCGATCGGCGCGCGCACGACCGAGAGCCAGACGCATCGCGAGATGGCCTCGGGGCTGTCCATGCCGATCGGCTTCAAGAACGGCACGGACGGCGGGCTCGAGGTCGCCGTGAACGCGATGAAGTCCGCCCGGGTGGCGCACGCTTTCCTGGGCATCGACGAGGCAGGGCACGTCGCGGTGGTGCGCACGCGCGGCAACGCGTCCACGCACGTCGTGCTCCGCGGCGGTCGCGGCCGGAGCAACTACAGCGACGCCGACGTCCGCGCCGCGGGCGAGCTGGCCCGCTCGGCCGGCCTGTGCCCGCGCGTGCTGGTCGACTGCAGCCACGACAACAGCGAGAAGAGCCACGAGAACCAGCCGCGCGTGCTCGCCGACGTCGCCGCGCAGGTCGCGAGCGGCTCCCCGCACGTGCTCGGCGTGATGCTCGAAAGCAACCTCGTCGCCGGCAGGCAGGATCTCGTAGCCGGCTGCCCGCTGGTCTACGGCCAGAGCATCACCGACGCGTGCATCGACTTCGCCACAACCGAGCGCGTCGTCGAGCAGCTGGCAAGCGCACAGCGCGTAACGGAAGGGGACGGAGTTCACAAGTTCACCTTTTATCCACAAGCAGCAATGCCGGCACAACGCGAGGAGCCTTGTGGATAAAAAGTGAACTTGTGAACTCCGTCCCCTTGGCGTACACGGCGACGGTGCCCACGCCTGCTTCACGTCCTCGGCCGTTGCTCGTACGTCCTGGTGCGCGGTTCACATGCGCGGGTGACGGGCTGTGCTGCACCGATCTGCACGCGCTCGGGCCGATGACGCGGTCCGAGGTGCGATCGATGCGGGCGCTCGTGCCCGACGCGGTCATCCACCACCCTGACGTGGACGCGCCGTGCATGCGGCCGGGCGCAGGTGGCGGTTGTGCGCAGTTGACCAAGCGCGGCTGCGGGATCCACGCGCGGTTCGGGGCCGAGGCGAAGCCGGGCGGCTGCCGGCGCTTTCCGTACGGGCTGGTCAGCACGCCACTCGGCGGCCGGGTGAGCACCGAGCACCGCTGTCCCTGCCGGACGCTCGGCGCGCGGCCGCCGCTCGACGTCGCCGATGCGGAACGCTCGCTGCGCGATCAGGCGGGACGGCTCGAGGTCGACGAGGTCGCGCCGCGGCGGATCGCGCTCACGGTCGATCGACGGATCTCGTTCGAGCGCTTCGCCGAGCTCGAAACCGAGCTGCTGCGTCGCCTGCTCGCTGGCGACGATCCGCTGCGCGTGCTTGGCGCTTCGCCGTTCCCGGCGCTGCACGAGGGCTCGTGGCCCGTGCTGGCCAGCGGGCTGCTCGACATGGACGACGGGACGCGCGGGGGCGTGGCGCTGTCGTGGTTCGCGGACGCGCTGCTCTCGCTCAACGCCGGCTATGCGCCGCCCAAGCGCGAGCGACCCTGGCGCGACGCGTTCGAGCGCGGTGCGAAGCGCAGCACACGGCCCGCGACGGCCGCCGAGGTGTTCGCGGACTGGCTCGGCGACGAGCTGTGGATGATGCGCTGGCTAAGCTGGGACTGTACGTTCGACGTGGCGCGGGCGGAGCTGAGCACCCGCTACGCGGCTGCGCGATGGGTCGCGGCCAAGCTCGAGCGCGCCGGCGTGCGCGAGGATCAAGCGGCCGCCGAAGCGGTGATGATGGCGGAGATGGCCGCGTGCTCGGAGCACTGGGAAGACGTGGTCGACGCGATCGCGAACGACCCGAGCCCGGCGCGAGCGCTCGACGCGTGAGCTCCGAAACGTTGCGCTCGCGCGCCGCCGGTGATCTAGTCGCTCCCGCGGAGTGAGGTCCGCCACTCCCGCGTTCGAGCCGTCGATGCACATTCGCGGGCGACCATGCAGCGCCAACGCGGAGGAGACTCATGGTGATGGCCGGACGGAGCAACTGGACGGTGGCAGCACTCGGGCTCGCGCTTGCGAGCGCGAGCCTGTCCGGCTGCGTGAGCGAGACGCCTCCGCCGACCGACTGGAACGACTTCGACGTGCTCAAGTGCGACGCGCCGGACGACGATCACAAGCTCGGCGAGGTCGTGCTCGCGCCTGAAGACTACGCGAACTTCGTGGTCTGGGGCGAGCGCTGGTTCCGCGGCACCACGTTCGGCAACGAACGCGTGGTCACCGACGTCATCGGGATCATGAACGGCACGGTGCAGATCCCGTGCGACCCGCCCGCTGCCGATGGATGCCTGCGCGACGCGCGCGTGCTGGCGTACCTGCTCGCCGCGGTCGATCAGCTCGACGGCGTGCAGGGCAACCTGTTCACCGGCAACGGCGCGCCCGCCAGCGGGTTCACGAGCGACCTCGTGCTCGAGTTCCCGCCCGGGACCCTGCTGCACGGCATTCCGGTCCCGGAGCACCTGCACACAGGCCTCGACGTGGAAGCGGGCTCACCCTTCCCGCTCGGCCTCGTGCCGATGCGCGCGCCCGCCGCGGACGAGCGATTGCCTTACTTGGTCGACCCCGAGCACGCAGGCTTCGGACCCGCGCCGCAGTTCCCGGGCAAGTACCGCCTCGGCATGACGTGCGCTGTCTGTCACTACTCGCTCGACATCGACTTCGACGGCGCGGCCGACCTGCGCAGCGCGACCTTCAGTCCCAGCGACGCGGCGTTCAACCAGGCGCAGAAAGTCCGCGTCGACGGACCGTTCGGGCCGCAGCACGCGTGGGCGATCGGCAATCAGGATCTGCACTTCGGCTGGCTGTTCGGCCTCGCCGCCAATCCGCTGCTCGGTTTCACGGTGCTCTCCGGCGAGCCCGGGCAGACGTCTCCCGAAGCGGCGCTCGCGTACGTGCAGCGCGTGATCGCGAGCTACGAGCGCAACCCGAAGCAGGCGGTGCACGACGTCGTGCAAGGCATGCTGGTGCAGCCGCGCGGCAACGCCGACGACACGCCCGACGCGCGCTACAACCCCGCGCAGCTGCCCGCGCTCTACACCCGCCAGAACTGGCCGTACAACTACGACGGGGCGTTCATCAACGCCGCCGACCGCAACAACGGCGTTTGGACCGGCGCGCTCGACTTCACGGGGCTGATCGGTCTCGCGAAGGACCGCGCGCAGGCGCAGCAGAAGTTCCTGTTCTGGGAGCCGCGCAGCGTCTACAGCGTGCTCGACTCCGCGCGCTTCGCCGACATCATGGTCCGCTACTCGCCGGCGGTCCTGCACGACCCGAGCCGGCTCGAGCCGCTCAAGGCCGACATCCTCGGCACCAGCGACGGCGTCCCGGGCATGCTCGACCCGAACCAGGTGGTCGTCATGGAAGGACCCGGAGGGATCATCCCCAAGGCGATCCTGGACCATCCGCTCAACATCCAGGGCAAGCGCAAGCGCGCGTACAGTGACTATCCTGGCGACGCCGACAAACGCGGCGCCGTGATGGCGCTGCTCGGCACGCGGGTTCGCACACCGCAAGCGATCCTGGACGCGATCGGCTACCAGGCGCTCAAGCTCAAGTACCCGCAGCTGAACGCGGACGAGATCGTGACCGACGCGGTGTCGCTGATGCTCGACTGGGCGCCGCCGCCGCCGAACACCACGCCCCTCTTGCGGAGCGCCTGGTCGCGCGTGCGCGAGGGCTACGAGGTGTTCGAGGAAGAGGGCTGTACCGGCTGCCACGACGGCCCGTTCTTCACCGACAACCTGATCAAGCGCCTCGAGAGCATCAAGACGCAGCCCGACCGCTCGATCGGCACGCGTCCGCTGCAGAGGTACGTCGCCCCGAACTTCGACCCGGCGAGCGGGCTCGCGATCGAACGCGGCGACGTACTCAAGGGCCTGTTCGGCAACAAGGTGGCCGGCTACAAGACGGTCACCCTGCGCAACCTGTGGGCGACCGCGCCGTATCTCCATGACGGCGGCGTCGGCGTCACGCTGCGCCCCGACAGCACTCCGGCGGAGACCGATCTCCAGGCGCTGCTGCGACGGCCGCCGTGCGACAAGATCTACGGTATGGGCGGCATCCTGGACGCACACGAGCGAGAAACTGCGACTTATGTGCGCGCCAACGCTGCGCTCAGCCTGCAGGCGCTGCTGCTCAAGAGCGAACGCGTCCTGGTCATGCGCGAGAACGCGACACCTCGTGTGCCGGTGCCCGGCCGCTGCGCCGACGGCTCGGACAGCGCGGCCAGCGCCACCCCGTGCAAACCGATGCTCATCCCAGTCGCCAAGCTCGGTCTCTCCGGCAAGGGCCACGAGTACTGGGTCGACGACTTCCCCGGCGGAGACCGCATCACGTCGCTGGTCGCTTTTCTGCTCGCGCTCGACGATCATCCCGGACAGGGCCCGAGCGACCCGCCGGCCAAGTGGCCGGCGTGCGAAGCTCCTGACCGCTAGCGACGACCCACGATGGCCGACGAGCTCACCCTCACCCAGGTCGCCGAGCTCGACGTGTCCTCCGCGAGCGGCCTGTGCGTGCTCGGCGACGAGCTCCTGGTGGTCGCGGACGACCAGAACTTCCTGGCCCGCTACGGCTTCGACGGCAGCCCGCGCGCGCGCGTGCCGTTGCTGCCCGGCTCGTTGCCGGCAGAGCACGCCGCACGCAAGCGCGCGAAGCCCGACTTCGAAGCGCTCACGAGCCTGCCGGACGGGCGACTGCTCGCGCTCGGATCCGGCTCGACTCCAGCGCGCATGCGCGCGGCACTGATCGATCCGCGCGCGGAGTTCAGCAGCCGGATCATCGACCTCGCTCCGCTTTACACGGCCCTCGAACGCGAGCTGCCCGAGCTCAACATCGAGGGGACCGCGGTCCTCGCCGATCGGTTGGTGCTGCTGCAGCGCGGCAACGGGGCGGCGCGAGCCAACGCGATGATCGACCTCGATCTGCACGCTGCGCTCGAGGCCATCGACCGGACGTCCACGCTCGACCCCAGCGCGCTTCACGCAGTCACCCGCGTCCAGCTCGGCACGCTCGACGGCGTCCCGCTGAGCTTCACCGACGCCACGCCGCACCCCGACGGCAGTCTCCTCTTCAGCGCCGCCGCCGAAGACACCGCCAACACCTACGACGACGGCGCCGTCACGGGCTCGATCATCGGAACCCTCTCACCCACCGGCGAAGTGCTGCGCACCACCCGCCTCCGCTTCCCGGTCCCCGTCAAGATCGAAGGCATCGCCTGCATACCGAGCGCACGAGGCGCCCTCGACCTGTGGCTCGTCTCCGACGCCGACGACCCTCACCGGCTCGCAGGTCTATTTCGCACCGAGCTCGCTACCCCATAACGGGCGCGCTCACCAGATCGTCCGGCAGGTCTCGCTGTCGGCGATGCGCGCATCGCGGGTCACCAGCGAAAGGCCATGGACGATTGCCGTCGCAACGATCAGCCGGTCCGCCGGGTCCGTGGGCACGCTGTTCGGAAGCTGGACGGCCGTCGCAGCGATGTCCGGGGTCAGCTCGAGCACATCCGCGGCCGTCGCCTCGAGCAGCTCACCAAGCGCGCTGCTCACCGAGCCTGCCGTGCGCACGCGTCCCTTGGCGAGGAGCCATGCGCATTCCAGCAGGGTAACGGACGCGATGGCGAGTCCGCCGCCCTTGACTGCCCGTTCGATGGCGGCCGTTGCGACCCGCGACAGCTTCTTGGGCTCCATCGTGAGCCACAAGAGCACGTGCGTATCCAGCAAGATCACTTGCGGTTTTCCCACAAGGACGCAGGCAGCACGGCGGACTCCACGTCCCCGACGATCTCGAACCGGTCGGATAGAGACCCGAAAATCGAGCGAGGAGCCTCCTCCTCGATCGGCACGATCTTCACGACGGGCTTGCCTCGCTTGGTCACCACGATGGGTTGCTTGCGCTTCGCCACCTGATCCATGACCTGCAGACACTTCGCCTTGAACTCACCCGCGGCGATCTGTTTCTTCGCGACCATGGTCATATTCTAATGGTCATATACGCCGTTCGCAACCACGCCTCGCCGAACCGCTCACCGGCGAGCCCGGGACCTGCTCGCGACCAGCCGGTACCGCGGTCAACGCTTGACCGGATCGGAGGGCTTGCCGGTGCGGCCTGGGACGAGGGAGCCGCGTTCGACTTTGGCGTCGAGCTCGAGGCGGCGGACGCGCATGCGGATGTCTTGCAGCAGCAGGCGGTTCGCGCGGACGAGGCTGCCGAGCAAGCCGAAGATCAGCACCTGCGAGCCGACCACGATCGAGATCGAGGCCAGGATCAACGACTGGACGTGACCGCTGTAGTCGGGGTCGAGGATGAAGTAGTAGACGAACCTCAGGCCGAGCGCGAAGCCCACGACGAGGAACGGCAGCGACAGCCAGCCGAACGCGCGCAGCGGGTTGTGCATGGAGTAGCCCTGCACGATGATGTTCGCCGATCGCCGCATGTACTGGACGATCCCGCGGAACAGCCGGCTCGGACGCGTGACCACGTTGCTCGTGATCGGCACTTCGCGGATCGGCTGGCGGTTCTCGGCCGCGGCGAAGATGGTCTCGATCGTGTACGAGAACGGATTGGTCAGGTACACGCGCAGCGCGAAGTCGCGCGACATCGCGCGAAAGCCGCTCGGCGCGTCGTGGACGCTCACGCCGGTGGCGCTGCGCACGACGAAGTTGCCGAGCTCGTAGAACATCCGCTTCTTGGTCGAGACCTTCGGGTCGATCTTGGTCTGGCGGTCGCCGATCACGAGGTCGGCCTCGCCCTCCACGATCGGCGCGACCAGCGCTGGGATGCTCTCGCCCGGGTACTGGTGGTCGCCGTCGGTGTTGACGATGATGTCGGCGCCCATCTCGAGCGCGACCTCGAGCCCGGTCAGGAACGTGTTGGCGAGCCCGCGGTTGCCGCGGTGGCTGACGACGCGCGATGCGCCGTGCGCGAGCGCGACCTCGGCCGTGCCGTCGGACGAGCCGTCGTCGATCACGAGGGTCTCGATCACCGTGACCCCGGGGATGCTGCGCGGCACGTCGGCGAGCACGCTCGGCAGCGTGTCGGCCTCGTTGTAACAGGGGATCTGGATCACCAGCTTCATCGAGTGGCACCGCGCCGGCGCTTGGTGGCGGCGCTTTGTCGCGCGGCGGATGTACTACGAATCCGCGGGCCCCTCAACGCGCAGGGGGGTGGCGCCGGCGCGGTGCTGGCGCTGGCGCACCGCCATGCCGCACAGGCCGAGCACGATGGCGACCGCGGTCATCATCGCCAGGTGCAGCAGCGACAGCGCGACCGCGTGCTCCGAGCTCACGCCTTGCGGCCCGAGCACCTGGGTGAAGATCACCTCGCGCGCCCCGAGCCCGGAGATCGTCACGGGCAAGAGCGCGCTCAGCGCCCCGAGCGCGGCACCCGCGGTCAGAGGTACCGGCGAGACGGAGATACCCAGCCCCGCAGCGACCTGCCACAGCGAGGCGAAGTACAGGAACCACGCGGCGATCGTCCACGCCGCCATCTCCAGCATCCAGAGCGGCCGCAGCAAGGGGCCGAGCCCCGCGATCAGCTGAATCAGCAGTCCGAGCATGCTGCGGGCACCGCGTCGTTGCTCGAGCCACGCGCGCAGCCGCGCGACCGGCTCCCAGCGCGCAAGCGAACGCGCGCGGACGAGCGCGAGGCCGCCGGCCATCAGAAGCAGCATGCAGGCGCCCGCCGCGGCCGCTGCGCGCGTGTTGCCGACGACAGCGGCGGAGAGCACGGCCGCGACCAGCAGCACGGCGGCGAGATCGAGCAAGCGGTCGTACAGCGACGAGGAGAGCGCGGTGCCGAGCGGGACCCCGCGTTCGGTCAGCGCTTCGGCCTTGTACAGCTCACCGACGCGTCCCAGCGTGACCTGGCCGTAGAACTGCGACGTGAAGAACGCGGCGATCGCGACGGGCAGCGGAAGCGGCAGTCGTTGCGCACCGAGCATGCGCTGCCAGCGCACGGACTTGAGCGCGAGGTTGAGCGCGAACAGGGCGGACGCCTCGAGGAGGGCCGCAGGGCTGACGGTGGCGAACGCAGCGCCGAGCGCGGGGAGGTCCTGCTTGGAGATGACATAGGCGAGGAGAGCGATCCCGAGCCACGGCAGGTAGCGGCGGACGAGCGAAGGGCGCGGGGGAACGCCGGGGCTGGCGGGGGGAGGCATGGCTCGCGGGGCGGTGATAGCGCGAATGAGCGGGCGGGAGCCAGAAGGCGGGGCAGGAGTAAGAGTAGGAAACAACCGACCACGACTACGAGCACGAGCACGAGCACGACGCAGGCGGTCTGTGCTGCCATCAGCGTCATGAGCGCTGGCACGGGGTCGGCGTGCCAGCGCTCGTACGGCCCTGGCGAGCGACCCGATCCGCGTCGTGTCTCGTGCTCGTGCTCGTAGTCGTGGTCGGTTGTTTCCGATCCGAACGAGCTACGGCGGCAGCGCCCTGTCCCGGTCCATCTCGGGCAGTACGCGACGTGCCGGCGCGAGCGCGCCGCGGAGCTCGAACCAGATCCTCAGCAGCTGAACCGGGGCGATCAAAAAATCGCGTACCCGGACTTTGCTGCCCGGCACTTCGCGCCACGTGTGCAACGGGAGCTCGCGGACGACGCCGAGCACGGCGTCGCGGCCGCCGCGCGCGCGGATGAGGCGTGCGAGCAGCTCGACGTCGAACAGCCAGCGCGTGCGGAACGGCTCGCGGAACAGCGCGAGCGCCTCGGGCGTCGCGCGAAACAGCTTGGCGCCGCATTGCGTGTCGTAGACGCCGAGCCCGAGCGCTCTCGACGCGGCGGCCGCGAACAGCCGCCCCAACACGTAGCGATGCGGTGCGCGGGCGATGCGGTGACCCAGCAGGCGCACGCGTGCGCCGTAGACGATGAGGCAGCGCGGATCGCCCGCGAGCACGTCGGCGAAGCGCGGCAGCTCCGCAAGCGGCGCGGCGAAGTCGGCGTCCCAGTAGCCCACGTAGCCGCTGTCGCCGGCGGCGAACGCGTGCAGCACACCGGCCCGCACGGCACCGCCCTGCCCCGAGTTGCGGGCCAACCGCAGCACCTCGAACCTGCGCGGGTCCGCGCGGTTCAGCTGCGAGAGCAGCCCGCCAGTGCCGTCGTCGCTGCCGTCGTCGACGAGCACGAAGCGATAGTCGGGGTGAGCGCGCGCGAAGCGCAGCAGCTCGCCCGGGTCGAAGCGACGCGCCTCGTTGAAGCACGGCACCGCGACGGCCGCGGTCCACCGCGCGCCGTCCGAGCGGACGGCGGCTATTCGGCCGACCACAGGCCTACCTCGGGAATCGACCACCAGCGCCCCGCCACCGTGTCCATCAGCTCGATGCGCACACGCTGGGCCCAGATCTCCTGCGGCAGCAAGATCCGGAACACGAAGCCCTGCGGGTGGTAGACCTGGTCGCGGTACATGCGCAGGTCGGGGCGTCGCATGATCTCCCTCATGCCTTCGCCGGGCGCCTCGGCCCACAGCCGGAACGAGAGCGGCGTGTCGAACGCCTCTTCGTTGTCGGTGATCTCGATCGCGCGCAGCGGCCTCGGCTCGCGCAGCTCGACTTCGAACCAGTCGCCGGGCAGCTGTTGGCGGCGGGTCTGCCACACGGTCTCGGGGCTGCCGTCGAGGGCCGCTGCGGCTTGCGGCGCGTTGACGCTCGCGCGGGCGTGCAGCTGCGACGGGCTCACCGCAACCAGGCCCTTCGGTAGTTTGGGCGTGCGCAGCAGGCCGAGGTTGCGGTCATTGGACGGGAGGATCTCGTAGACGTAGTCGTCGTCGCCCGTGAAGCGCAGCACGTAGTCCTCCGGCCGCGCGTTCAGCCACGACAGCACGTGCTTCGCGCGCTCCTTGGAGAGCTCGGCCGAGTGGAGCAGCAGGTACTTGGTCCCGAGCGTCCGCAGCATCGCGGTCATGGTGCGGCGCGGAAAACGGCGCGACTCGTTGATGAACGCGTGCGTGATCGGCGGCATCCAGCTCGACTTGCCGTTGATCGTCCGCCGGCCGTGGAAGAGCGCCATGTAGTCTTCGCGCGCGCCGTAGTAGCCCATGGGATAGGCGGGGATGGCCGCGAGCGGCTCCGGGCCGCGGTGCTTGCTCAGCCACTTGTACGCCTTGGGCATGTGCTTCTTGCTCGGCAGCTCGATGAGCGGCATCGGCGCGTTGCGCAGCTCGAACAACATCAACGCCAGCAGACCGACCATCACCGCTGCACGCACCCGCGTGCTGCCTAGCGCGTTGAACAGGCCCGCCGCACCGGTGCCACCCAGGACGACCAGGCCGAGCATCATCAGCGCGGCCAGCCGGCTGACGTAACGCACGCCGTCGAAGCCCGGCACGAAGTGATAGAGGTAGTAGTAGAGCCCGCGCACCGGCTCCTTGCCGATCATCAACGGCGCGGGGCCGAGGAACAACCCGAGCGCGAGCAGCACGAACAGCCCGTGGATGTACGTCTGCGCCGGCAGGAGCGGCTCGCGCCGGATCCCGCGCCAGATGGCGAGCACAGCGAAGAACGCGATCACGGCGGTCAGCCCGTCGCGAAACGCGATCGTCGCACCGACGGCGCTCAACACCGCGGTCGGCGCGAGCGCGGCGCCGACCAGCACCAGCTTCCGCTCCTCGGCGCTCTGCGCGGCCCGGTACCTGCTCGCGACCGGAGCCAGCACTGCGCCCAGCGCGAGCAGCGAGAGCACGAAGCCGGGGAATGCGATCGGCTCGAGCGGCCCTTCGGCCGGGTCGTGCAAGAACGTGAGCGTCCGGTTGTTCGGGTAGACGCGCAGCAGGTCGCGCATCGTGCCCGAGTATTCCGCTGCCTTGGCCTCGCTGCGCGTCAGCGGGAAGTCCCGGCGCGCCTCGAAGTACGGATAGCTCATCACCGCGACGGCCGCGCCGACCAGCACGCCGGTGATCGCGAGCTTCACCAGGAAGCTCTTGGTCAGCCGCTCGTGCCGCACCAGCAGCCAGCCGCCGACCAAGCCGAAGTAAATCAGCAGGAAGACCGCATAGTAGAGGCAGCTGCCGACCTGCAGCGCGAACGCGAGGCCCAACCCGAGCACGCTGCGCATGCGGCCCGTCTCGATCGCGTCGTGCAGCAGGAGCGCGCACAGCGGCAACCACTGCGCGGCGACGAGCTGGATGCGGCCGAGCTCGAACAGCACGTACGGGCAGAACGCGAACGCAACGCCCATGAGCAGCGCGCCGAGCTCGCTCCCGCTCAGGCGCCTGACGAACAGGTACGTGAAGTAACCCGTCAGCGTGAGCGAGAGCAGCAGCAGCAGGTTGTACGAGTACAGCGGGTCACGCGTCGCGATGAAGAACGGCGCGTACAGCAACGTGAGCCCGAACAGGTTCTCGTTGTACGCGATCGACAGCGGTACCGGCGCGCAGAAATAGTTGTCGTAGACGCTCTGCAGCGCGCCGATGCCGAGCGCGTAGTGCATCCTCGACCCGAGGATCATCATGTTGACCATCGAGTCGTAGTGCCACTTCGCGTCCACCACGTGCGTCTTGGCGAAGCGCGCGAGCGGCCAGGTCATCGCGACCGCGAGCGCCGCGTAGCCGAGCACGACGGCAGCGTGATAAGCGATGCGCTTCAGCGTGGCAGGCATATTCCGGTCACCGCAGCGCGGTCCTCGAGAATTCCTACGCGCGCGCCTGGGGTGTAGCGATCGGGGGCCAGGGCGTCAAGGGCCACCCTGCTCACCGGCCGGCCGCCGCGACGAAGTACAGCCGGTGCCCGCCCTTGAGCTTCGCGTCGCGGAAGCCGAGGTCGCGCAACGTCGCGCGCAGGCGGACGTTGCCGAGCGAGAGCGGTGCGACCACGACCGCTCCGATGTGCTCCTCGGCGATCAGCCGCACGACCTGCATGGCGTCGGCGTCGTCGAGATCGGCCTCCGCGGAGATCATGCGTTCGAACTGCGTGATGCGATCCTGACGCTCGTCGTAGCTGCTCGCGTCGGTCTCGAGCAGCGGCTGCACGCAGTGGCGCTCGCGCAGCTCACGCGAGACGCCGAACGGCGCCAGCACGATCGCGCTCGGCTGCAGCAGCCGGCAGACATCGACCGCGACGCGCCCGTACTCGGCCAGCTGCCACTTCGAGCTCCTCACCCACAGGTGATTGCCCTCGACGACCTCGGCCTTGTCGTAGCCCGCACGCCGCAGGAGCGCCTTCATCCGCCGATTCTTCATCGCTTCTTCCAGCGTGATGACGACCTGGGGATGATAGACCGCGAGACCCTGTAGGAACCACGCGCCCCGATCGGCGGGGACGTCCGCGGATGTGCTGACGTAGCGAACGAGCTCTTCCCGGCGATGGATCTCCGCGGGAGGTGCGGTCATCCAGCGCGCGACCGTGAGCACCGGGTGGCCGCAGCCCTTCAAGGTCGCGATCTGTTCCGACACCGACGACGACGCGAGGATGTACTTGCCCTCGCCGGCGCGCTTGCAGGCAGCGAGCGCCGCTTCGCGGGCGCGCGGGCCGATCTTCAGCGCCGGGGGAAACACCAGGTCGGCGTGGTTCGCTGCGCTGAGCACCGCGCGCTGCGTCGCGACCAAGAGGACCACGGCGAGCAGCGCGAACGCGACCACGACCGCGCGCGGTCCCGCGAAGCGCGCACGCGCGAGACGCGTCGCCTCCGCGATGGCTACACCGAGCGCGAGCGGGATCGGCAGCAGCCAGAACAACCGATGATAGGTCGACACGCCGGTGATCGTGCCCGAGACCAGCTCGCTCGCGAACGGGCTCGCCAGCGCGGCCGCGACGCACAGCAGCCACGCGAGCAGCCGCCAGGTCACGGCCGATCGCGTTACCACGAGCGCCAGCGGCATCAAGCACAGTAGCGTGATGGCCGTGCGGCGCGGCCCGAGCGCGGTATCGACCGCTTGCTGGAGCATGCCGAACGGCCCAGGAGGCGTGACCTCCGCGGCGGATGCGGACGACGCCGGCACGGTCGCGGCGGCGACCACGGGTTCGGCTCGCATCGTCGCAGCTGCGGCGGCGTTGGCGGCGCTGATCTGCAGCGCGACCCAGACTCCGAGCGCGAGCACGTAACCCGAGCTCGCCGCGGCCGCGAGCGCGCGCCGCGGCAGCTCGCGCGGCGACGGCGCGCCGGCCCACACCGCCACCATGGCGATGATCGGCGCGAGCCAGATCGCCGTGCTCGACAGGCCGACCGCGGTGATCTGCACGGCGAGCAGCAGCAGAAAGCGGAGCTTGCTGGGCGCCTGGCCGAACCGCACGCCGTGCACGATCAGCAGCGGAACGCCAGCCGTCAGCAGCACCGACTTGCCGTGGAACATGCGCACGAACGCGTGGTTCGCGTAGCCGACCGACGCGGTGCCTTCGATGCAATAGAACGCGATCACGGCCAGCAGGCCGATCGCCCACGCTGGCGTCAGCAGGCGCAGGGCACGCGCGATCGCGAACGGCGCGAAGAACGACAGCAAGGGCCCTAGCACCAGGTGGATGAGCACGGCGGGGTCCACGCTGAACAGCTGGCTCAACGTGCCGCCGAGCACCTCGAAGCTGTGCACCCGGTACGGCGGGAACATCGCCTGCGCTCCGAGCAGCACCGACGGCGGGCCGTGGATGGCGTTGACAGCCAGTAGCGGCTTGTCCGCCGCCTCGATCACGGACAGCGCGACGCTCAGATAGAACGCGTCGTCCGAGCGCGGGCGTACGACTAGGAGCGCCAACGCCGCGCCGAGCAAACCGCACGCGTACACCGCTCCCAGCATCCAGGGCCGGTCGCTCTCTTCCGGCTCGGCGCGCGTCTCGACCGGCGTGCGCAGCGCGTACCACCCGGCCGCGAGCCCGCCCAGCAACGTCGGCAGCCACGCGAGCCACGGGCTTCCCGTCACCACGAACGCCACCGCCACGACGAGCGCAGCGCCCGCGACCCGACGATGGGCGGTACCGGACGCCGTCGTGAAGCTCGACCGCGGCGGCGGCGCGGCCGCCTCGTCGATGTACGCGACCACCCAGGCCGGCCGCCGCCACCACGCGAAGGCCACGAGCCCCGCCGTGGCCACTCCGATCAGCACCACCGCAGGCACCAGTACGCGCGGGGTGCCGCCCGCGATCGAGGTGAGCTGTGACACCACGCTGAACGCCGCGTACGCGAGTACGAACAGGTCGGTCCACACGGAGGGAACCGCGGGATGCAGCGCCACACGCAACGCACGCACTACGGCCGGATTCACGAGCGCGCACGCTAGCATCCGGACCGGCCGGCGCGCGAGGGTCGCGTGCTCAGCCGGGCGGGGCGGGGTCCGCAGCCGCGCGGGTGCCACCGGAAGTGACGTACACCACCCCGCCGAGCGCCGCGCTCGCGAGCAGCACCGCCCGGTTCGCGAGCGCGGCCGCGATCCCGACGGGGGTGGCAACGCCGAATAGCGCGAGCGTGACGCTGATCGCGCCTTCCATCAGGCCGAGCCCTCCGACCGTGAGCGGCACGACTCCGGCCAGCGCGGTCGCGGCCAGCACGGGCAACAGATCGAACAGCGCGATCTGCTCACCCATTCCGCGGACCAGTACGTAGAACGCGAGCATCCGCACGAAGTGAAAGACGACGGTGAGCGCGATCAACGCGCTCGCCGCCGACCAGCCGAGCGCACGCGTCGCATCCCAACATTCGAGCGCGAAGCGGCGGATGCGCTCGGCCACGCGGGTCCGATATCGCGCCCCGATCGCCACCGCGGCAACCACGAGGAGCACCACGCCCGCTGCCGCGATCGCCAGCATCTTGCCGTCCGGCCGGAGCCCGTGCCGATCGAGCTCGACCCCGGCCAGCACCTGACCGAGCCGCGACCCGTTGAACGCCGCGTGGATCGCCGCCGCGACGAGCAGCACGCCCATCCCGCTCGCGCGGTGAAGCATCAGCATGGCGAACGGCCCGCCCCAGTTCTCGGCCCGCATCCGCTTGAGGTACACGAGCCGCACGGCGTCGCCGCCCACGTTGCTCGGCAGCATGGTGTTGAAGAACGCGCCGACCATGAACACCACGAAGCTGCCGGCGAGGCTCTCGGTGTAGCGCGCGACGAGCACGTGCAGCCGCAGCGCCTGCAGCACCGGGAACGCGAGGAACAGCAGCGCGAGCCCGAGCACCAGCTGGCCGTGATCGCCTTCACGCAAGAGCGCGCCGTACTCGCTCGGGTCGATCCGCGCCACCAGCAGCGCGAGCAGGCCGAGCCCGAGGCCCACGCGCAGGATGGCGAGCACACGACGCCGCATTCAGATCCGACCCGACACAGCGCGATACGCGCCGATGAGCCCGATGCCCCACGCGCCCGGCAATGCGCCGAACAGCGCGCGCTCTGCCTGCACGGACGCGAACCCGAGCGCGAGCCCCGCGCGGCCCGCGAGCGAGAGCTCCGGAACGTCGCCGCGCGGCCGCGCATAGCCGAGGCGTTCGCCGAGCCCCGCGCAGATCGCGTCGACGTCGCGGCACGCGGACGGCTGCAGCGGTCTCGCCGGCGTGCCGGTCGCGCGCGCGGGGTCGACCGCTTCGATCGGTCGCTGGAACCAACCGGGGCCGGCGTCTGCGCGGACCCGCGTACCGGCTGGACTGGACGTCAGCATGGTCGGCTCGAATGCGAGCCCGAGGAACGCGCACACGCGCGCGAGCTCCGCCGCCGGCGCGGCCGCGAGCGCCTCGAAGCGCACCCGCAGACAGCGCTCGGGGGCCGCAGCGCTCAGCGCCAGCACCTCGGCGTTGTACCTCCGCCAGCGATACGCGAGCGCAGCCGGCTGGCTCAGGTCGAACGGCACGTCGCGGTAGCTCCGCACGTTGTGCCGGTAGTCGCGCACGACGTGGATGAACCGCGACGCGGGAAACGCGTGCGAGAGCCGGCCCGCGAACAGCGCGTAGGTCGGATTCTTGTCCCCGAGCCAGCGTGGAGCCGGCCGCCCGAGCGTGTCTTCGGCGTATGACAGGTACACCTGCTCGCACGCACCCGCGTAGTCGAGCGTCGCAGCGCGGGCGCGCAGGCGAGCCGCGACCCGGTCGAGGTCGAGGTGCCAGGTGCGCATGCGCCGCTCGCGGCCGAGCTCACGGCAGAACGCCTCGATCTTCGCGGCGTCCCACGGCCCCCGCGCGAAGCGACGCTCGAGGCTCAGCGCGAACAGCCCCTCGGGCGCGACCACGATCTCCGAGTGCTGGGTGAGCAACCGCGCGAGCAGGGTCGTGCCCGAACGCCCGCGCCCGAGAATGAAGAACGACTGCGGCATGCTCCCTCGCCGATCGGCCGGAGCCTAGCACTGGAAGCCGGCCCCGCAGAGTTACGGACAATGCGGCAAGGGCAGGTGCTTGACGGCTGCGGCGGCGGTGGATACAGCGGCCGCGCGACGGTTCAATGCCACCTTCCGACCATGGGACCGCGCCGGCGCTTCGCGGCGGCGCTCCAGTGCTCGCGCGCTGGTTGACCGCGCCTGCACGCCCCTGGGCCAGCTGGGCAGTCGACGCCTTCACCGCCGCTTACGCCGTGTGGACGGCGGTTTGCCACGCGGTGATGCTGCTCGGCGGCAGCACGCACGCGCTCGTCTGGGCGATGACCGCCGTGTACGTGGCGGGAGGATTCGCGCTCGCAGCGTGGGGCTACGCGCTGTACCGTCGCGGCGCGCTCCACCTGCCTGGATCGATCGAGCGGGCGGACGCGGACCCGGGTGACGACGCCGACCCCGGCGGCTGGTCCCTACGCACCAACGGAGTGCTCGCGGTCACTGGCGCCGTCCTGCTCGCCTCGTGGCTGCCCGACGCCGATTACCTCTACAAGTGGATCGGGCTCTGCGCCTACCTGGCGCTCGCGTTCGGGCTCGGTCTGCGCACGAAGGTGCCCGCGCCCCGGCAGCTGCTCCCGACACGCTGGCAGCAGGCGGCCATCTGGGTGCTCGCGCTCGCGTGCGCATGGCTAGCGCTCTACGTCCACCGCTGGCGCAACGACGACTGCTTCTACATCAACATGGCGGTCACGCTCGCCGACCTGCCGCACAACGCGCTGCTCTCGGTCAGCAACATCCACGCGCCGGAGGCCGGCAGCGCGCTGCAGCCGATCTTCCCGCCGTACCGCGTGCACTCGTTCGAAGCCCTCGGCGGTTACCTCTCGTTCGTCACCGGCGTGCCCGCGATCGAGGTGATCCACGTGTGGCTCGGCGGCGCCGCCGCGCTGATGATCCCGCTGGCCCTCGCGCGCCTGTTCCAGACCCTCGACGAGCGGCGCTGGCTGCCGATGCTGATCGCCGCGCTGTGCATCTACCTGTTCGAGGGCAGCTCCGGCCTCGGCTACGGCAACCACGGCTTCGTGCGTTCGTTCACCGGCAAGTCCGTGCTGCTCAGCGTCGGCGTCCCCATCCTCGCGCACAACGGCATCGCGTTCGCGCGCGATCCCTCGCTGCGGCGCTGGCTGCTCCTGCTCGCGGCTCAGATCACCGCGGTGGGCCTATCGTCGACCGCGTTGTGGCTCGCGCCGGTCGCGACCATGCTCGCCGTGATGGTGCCGCTCTCGCTCGAGCGACGCGCGTGGAAGCCGTTCGCCGCCGCGCTGCTCAGCTGCGCCTACGTGCTCGGCCTCGCGCTCTGGGTCCGCTCGCAGCTGCTGGCCTCCGCGGTCGCCAGCGTCGACGCCGACGACGGCGGAGGGGGGGTCGCCGCCGCTTCGGCGTGGGCGCCCAACTTCGGCCTGCTGTACTGGTGGCTGAAGAAGATGTTCGCGGAGATACCCGTCGCGAACCACTACTTGAGCCTGATGGTGGTCGCGATCGCCGCCGCGCGCACCGGCCTCCTACGCCGCTACCTCGTGCTGTTCTGCGCCGCCCTCGCGTTCGCGCTGATGAACCCGTACCTCGGCGACTTCGTGCGCTTCAACGTCACCGGCAAGTGGACCGGCGAGCGCGTGCTCTTCCTGCTACCGGTCCCCGCGATCGTCGCCGCCGCCTTCGCCGCCGTGCTGCCGGCCCGCAGAGCGCCGCTCGCCCGAGCGGCAGGTGTGCTGGTCATGGCGATCGCCGTCGGGGTGTTCTTCAAGACAGTACCGCTGCGCCCAGTGCTCACCGGCAGCCGCGACACCACGTTCCACTGGCCGCCCGGCCCCAAAGTCCCGGGCGCGGCCTACGAGATCGACGAACGAGTCACCGCGCTGCAGCTCGGCCGAGCACAGGTGCTCGCGCCCGAGGTCGTGTCGTGGTTCCTGCCGACCATCCACCACCACCCTTACCCCGTCCTCGCGAACGCCAAGTACCTCGCGGCGTCGTTCACCGAAAAGAAGAAGCGCAAGCGCCTGGTCGAGCTCGTGAGCGCGTTCCAGTACGCGCTCAGCGGCAAAGACAGGAGCGCCCTCGAGCAGGGTCTCGCTCGCTACGACGTCGGAGCTGTCGTGCTCACCAAACCCGCCAAGCGCACGCCCGGCATGCTCGATGTGCTCAAGGCCGCCGGCTTCAAGCGCGGCAAGGGCAACGCGACGTACGATCTGTGGGTGCGCAAGGCGCCCTGATCGCACCACCGGCAGTGCTGCCGCCTGCCGCGCGACCCCTCAGCGTCAGTCGGCCGTGCTGTCTTCGAAGCGTGCGCGTTGCCAACCCGCAGGTCGTGCGTCGCGGCTCGGATCGCGAAGCGATTCGGGAGGACATCCGGCCCTACCTCGGAACCACGGCACCCGAGGTCGCTCGGGCGCTCGAACGAGGCGACTTTCACGCTACGCTCGACGGGCTGCGAGTCGACGTTTTCGTGCCGTCCATTCCGCTCTACGCTTCGGCCGAGCGCCGCGTTCGCGAAGCGCCTCTACGAGGGCGGCCCGCACGTTATCCGTCCGCCGAGGACCTCGCTGTGTTCAAGCTCTTGTTCTTTCGAACCAAAGACATCCTGGACGTGGAGCGGCTGGTTGCGTTCGGAGCGGCTGGGTTCGACCGAGCGCATGTGCGCCACTGGCTCGTCGACCTCGTCGGCGACACGGACGACCGCGTCGCTCGCTGGGACCGTCTCTTGGCGGACGTCGACTCCGCTTGAACGGGTCTCTCGGGCCTACAGCCGCCAGTACACGACGCCGCTCGGCAGCTTGCTGCTGTCGATAGCGGCCTTGACGTCGATGACGACCGGCACCTTCTGCTCGCGCACCATCTCGAGCACGGTCTCGACCGTTCCCTTGTGCGGGACCGCCATCACGATCGCGGCGTAGCGCGCGTTGCGATCGAGCGGTTTGAGCTCGATGTCGTACTCGTGCTTGACCTCGGCAGGGTCCGCGTGCGTGTCCCAGATCGTGACGTCGATCGCGTATTCCTGCAGCGCGCGCACCAGGTACACCACGCCCGTGTTGCGCACGTCGGGCACGTCCTCCTTGAACGTGAACCCGGCCACCAGCACGCGCGACTTCGACACGTTCGCGCCGGCCAGCACCAGGTGCTTGACCGTACGATGCGCCACGTATTCGCCCATGCGGTTGTTCACGCGGCGCCCGGCGAGGATGACCTCCGGGTACACGCCCACCTGCTCGGCACGCGTGGTCAGGTAGTACGGGTCGACCCCGATGCAATGACCTCCGACCAGCCCGGGCGTGAAGCGCAGGAAGTTCCACTTGGTCGCCGCCGCCTCGATCACGTCGTGCGTATCGATGTCGAGCCGGTCGAACACGATCGCGAGCTCGTTCATCAGCGCGATGTTCAGGTCGCGCTGCGTGTTCTCGATTACCTTCGCGGCCTCGGCCACCTTGATGCTCTGCGCCTTGTACACGCCGGCCTGCACCACGAGCTCGTACATCTGCGCGACCAGGTCGCAGGCCTCCTGGTCCTGCCCGGACACGATCTTGCGGATCTTCTCGAACGTCCGCTCCTTGTCGCCCGGCACGATGCGCTCGGGCGAATACGCGAGCTTGAAGTCCACGCCGCAGCGCAGCCCCGACTCGCGCTCCAGGATCGGCCCGCAGATCTCCTCGGTCACGCCCGGATAGACCGTCGACTCGTACACCACGATCGCCCCGCGGCTCAGCACCTTGCCCACGGTGTGCGTCGCGGACCGCACCGGCGTCAGGTCCGGATGGTTGTCGCGGTCGACCGGCGTCGGCACGGTCACGATGAAGAAATCCGCGCCCTTGAGCTCGCCCGGGTCCAGCGTATACCGCACGCCCGCGGCCTTCACCCGCGCGTCGCTGACCTCTCCCGTCGAGTCGTGCCCGCCCTTCAGCTCGTCGATCCGCCGCCGGTTGATGTCGAACCCGATCACCTTCCCCGGCAAACGCTCGGCAAACGCCACCGCCACCGGCAAGCCGACGTAACCAAGCCCAATGACACCGATCACACGCTCAGGAATGCTGGTCATGTATGCACGCGATCCCGCCGCGCAAACGCGGCGCGCGCAGGTTAGCGCAGGGCGGGCCGGAGGGCACCTACCGTCAAGGCCTCACGCGTGGACCGGGCACGTCGCATGCTTGCGCGCCGGACATGCCCGAACCGATACGAAACCACCGTCTCGCCACGTGGATCGCGTGCCTCGGCTGCCGCCGTACCGGCCGAACGCAGCGGCGGGCAGCAAGCACGAACCACCGCATCCCCCGCAGCGCCGCAACCAAACCCCGGCCCAACCCTCTCCCCCATCAGCGAGCTCCCCAACCTCGACCTCGCCGCCCGCGTAGGCACCTACCTAGCCACCGACGCTGTCTGGGTCCCCGGCCAACCGCTCGCAGTCAACCGCGACTTCGACTTCGCCACCGCGATGACAATGGAAGGCATCGGCCCCGCGCTCGCCGCGGCGAAGCGGAAGAAAGACAACGACGCATTCGCCGCACGCTTGAGCGCGCTGCCCACAATAGATCCGATCGTGTTGCTGCACGCGCTGTGTGCTCCACCGGGCGCTGCTTGTGAAACCATGAGCAACCGCACCGCGCGCATCTATGGTCTGTTGTTCGGTGAACACGGCGCGCGCCTGCAAGTCTTCGTCGACGTCGAGCCAACCCCGACCGCGCCCGCGCTCTCGTATGCTGCAGTCACTGCCGCCGCGCGGGCCCCCGCATACCTCGAGCACGGCGCTCTCGAACACGCGTTCACTGCAGCGCTCGCGGTGATCTCGCCTGCGCTCGCCCTGCCCGCCGCACGCGCCGATCAAACGACGCCCTCCCCCGGCCGCTGCGCGATCGGCGATCAGGGCCACATCGACGGCGCGCTCGTTGGAGCGGTACCTGCGCAAGGCCGGCACGCGCTGATAGTGGTCAGCGAGGGGCAAGGCCGCCTGCTCTGTCCGCAGGACGCGTTCACCGCCATGCCGGCGCCATCGCCGTGAGGACCGACTCCGCAAGTCGACTTTCAGCTGCGTCGCCTCCTACGCCCAGATCGCCCCGCCCAGAACACCGCGATCGCGAGCGCGCCTAGTCCATGCGGTTCGCCGCCGGCTGCGCAACTTCCCGACGTGCCCCGTCTCTTGGCAGGCCGCCGGGGCCATGACACTGCTTCCATCGACGCATCCATGTCGTCGTCTGCGGCAATCACGGTAGCTACCTTCCCATCGCGACTCATCAACGCAGGGCGTGGGCGCGTCCCCGCATCCGGCCAAGACACAGGCCAGACTCGCGCTTTCATCACAAGCGGCTCAACGTCAGGTTGCACACCGGCCTCCGCCAACGCGCCGTTCGGAGCGTCGGCGTTACCGCAGGCTGCCGCCACTCCAAACAAGCGACACGCGCGTTCCAGAGCGACATCCAGCCTCATCGCCAGCTCACTCGCTCCTGAGTCCATGGTGAGCACCCGCGACCGCCAGCAGCCCCCGTCGGCGTCCCACTCATAGTCCTGCTGCCCACGCACGAGCAGCCCTACAACGTGCCCATCCCCAACGACGACCGGCGATCCACTACTGCCCTCGTAGGCATCCGTACGCAGTCGAAAGTTCGTCGCGCTCACGCCCGCGACGAGGGCATTGTCGTCCACTTTCAGCGGTAGTCCCTCCGGGAAGCCAAACGTCATCACGCGCTCGCCGGGCTCGAGCTCCACGGCGCCTGGCGACAACTGGTGACGCGTGAGGTCGGCCGCGCGGACGACTCTAAGTAGCGCGTAGTCCACGGTGTCGCCGCCACTGAGCACCCCAACCTCCCGTGCCACCAGGGACTCGCAACGGCTGAAATACACCGGACCGAGTCCTCCGTCGACCGACGTCAACGCAAACCCGCTCACGAACACATCTCGTGTGCAGGACCCGTCCTCGGGCAAGCAATGTCCCGCCGTCACCAACAATTCGGGCGCAATGAAGAAGCCTGTACAACGAGCCATGCGAGGCTGCGTTCCAAAACGCTCCTCGGCGCAAGTTGTGGGTTGCTCGGACGCGGTACCGGAGTCCTCATCGAACCCCGAGAGGCCACCCACTTTCTCCTCGGATACCAGTGCTACAACCGCGTCCTCCGCGGTCCGCTGCGCCGGGACAGCGCTGGCCTCCCTTCGATCGTCCTCGCCATAGATCACCGCAAGCGCGCTGCTGGAACTCTCCGGCAACGCGCTCCCCCTGCAGCCAGACACGACAGCCACCAGAACACAGGCTAGATGGCCAAGGGCGCGCACACGACTACCTAGATCATCCCTGCGCCTGCCATCCACGCGCTAGGCAGAACTGCAAGTACTTTAGAAGACGGATCACCGTATACAATAGCAACGCCCGTCTTGTCCTCGGATGTCAGTTGACCAGTCGACTCACTGTCACAGTAGTCACTGTAGTGCATTGCTGAATCCCGGTCGTAGTTCGATGTTACCTGGCACCACTCGCCATCTTCGCAACTCGGGGCTCCATCGCACAAGCACTCGGACCGTATGTGCTCGTGACGCATGCCGATTGCATGCCCCAATTCGTGGGTCCATACGCCCAGCCATGTGTATTGGTCATAGTCAGGGCTGTAGTCAATCGTCATCAATCGCGCGCTGTCGCCAGGAAAGGGCGCATACGAACCACCATTGCAGTTGTGCGGCGGACTAGTCGCCCCCGTCCAGTCGCAGGGCGCAATGAATAGCTTGATCGTTCCGTCTGCGCCGCAGGTGGCATCGGCGCTGGGAACATACCTGAACTTGACGTTTGCGGCGGCCATCCACTGCGCCGCTGCTTCGGTTACGTCGGCCAGTGCGCGCGGCTTCTCGGCGCCCCAGGTGTCGCTGAGGCAATATGTAATATCCTGCCTGTCCTCGGAGTCCCAGATATCAAACACCTCCGGCCCAACGCAAAGTCCGGTGCTTGCGTTGACAACACTCTTTGCGAGCTCGACGTCGTATTGCTCTCGATAAAACCTGCGTAGATAGTCCTCCGTCATGAGGATGTCACCACCTACCAGATATCCCGCGCTACCATCAAGCAACGCACGCCTCGGAAATCTTTCTAAGTAATTGGACCAGGTGGGCGCATATGAATTGCTTGCCCTTATCTGCTCGACCGTGGAATCCCACCGTCCCTCGATCGATTCTAGAGCTTTGTCATCCATTGTGGCTTCCACGCCCTCGGACTCGGACGACGAGCTTCGCCCCGGTGCTCCGGCCGCCGCAGGCGCTTGTTCATTCCTGTCGAGAAGCCCCTCATGCTCGCCAGGGACTCCGCGAATAGACACCGTCTGCTCGCGGCTTGCACCTCTGCCTTCATGCGCGATATTCGCGGGAGGTCTTGTCTCTGCTTGAGGGTGTTCTGGGCCAATCTTTGTCGCGTCGTCCTCACCCATGCAGCCGCTCAGGACAAGCATCGCAGCCCCGAGACCAGGCAACGCGGATACTCTGCCCGCGTTCCATGTGTGGCTCTTCGATCGTACTGTAGTGCGCTCGTTCATGTGCAATCTCTTCCTATCAAGGGCTCACCCTTAGTCGCCGCTCGTCTGCCGTACCATCGATCTCGCCGTTTGGAGTGAATTCGTGGCGAACGAAAACGCGCGCGCTCCGGCGGCCTGGGCCGCGTATCGTGGAGAAGGCGCGCTGCCAACTGAGAGCTGAATGCCTCACCCAGCGACCGTGAACCGCCGTAGAATCTTGGTCGCGTTTCACCGATCCACGGTCAACTCGGCCAATGCCGTCCGGGTAACGCTCTGAGTGGCGTCGAATCAGTCCTCTCCACCACGAACAGCAGTAACTCTGGCCTCGGACCCAGAGCATGTCTTTCCAGCACAGTGGGATCCGAAGCTTGGAATTCACGTGACTTGAAGTCGCGG
>JADMIO010803686.1_pt1 | contig 26478 bp, 31 predicted proteins | sample 8958161 | NCBI WGS metagenome assembly JADMIO01 (sample SAMN16585339, study PRJNA669376) | soil metagenome | isolation source: Crop rotation soil | place: USA: Cullars Rotation, Alabama | collected 2011 | reverse complement strand
CGGGGCCGCGCCATCGGCGCCGGCGATCCGCCCGCGCCTGGCCGCGCCAACGCCTTCACGCACGCGCGGCAGCTGGCCGGCCCGCAGAGCCGCGGCGTGACCGCCCCCAACAACGACACGCTCTACTCCACCGCCTGGCTGGACCTGTCGGCGGGCCCGATCGGCATCACCGTGCCGGCCACCGGCGAGCGGTACTTCTCGCTGGCCCTGATGGACATGTTCACCAACAACTTCGCGGTGCTGGGCGAACGCACGACTGGTCCGGACGGCGGGACGTTCACACTGGTTGGGCCGACCGCTTCGGCGCCGCCGGGGGCGATCCGCTCGCCGACGCCATGGGTCTGGGCGCTGGGCCGCACGCTGGTGGACGGTCCGCCCGACCTGCCGGCCGCGCGCGCCGTCCAGGACGGCCTGCGGCTCGACGCGCGGCCTGGGCGCTCGCCGCCGCGCGGGCCGGGGCGCGTGGCGCCCTGGGCGGACTACTTCCTCTGGGCGCAGCAACTCCTGATCGACAATCCGCCGCCGGCGACCGACGCGGCCTTCTTCGCTCGAGTCGCGGCCCTGCAACTTGGCGCGCGCGGCGGCTTCGAGCGGGCGCGCTTCGCCGACAGCGAGGCGGTCGAGATCGAGGCCGGCGTGGCGGCCGCGCGGGAGTCCCTTCGCTTCCGCGACACGCTGAGGATCGAGAACGGCTGGACCTACCCGAAGCCGAACCAGGGGAACTACGGCCAGGACTACGCTTTTCGCGCCGCCGTTGCGCTGTCGGGTCTGGCGGCCCTGCCGCCGGAGGAAGCGATCTACCTGCGCCCCGTCGGGCCGGACGGGCGCGCCGTGCTGCAGGAGGGCGCATGGCAGCTTCACCTGGCGGGTCCGTTGCCCGTCGATGGCTTCTGGTCGTTGACCATGTACGAGGCGACGCCCGAGGGGCAGTTCTTCCTCACCGCCAATCCACTGAACCGCTACGCCATCGGCGACCGCACGCCCGCCCTGGTGCGGGGTCCGGACGGCGAGATCGACATCTTCATCGACAGAAACGATCCCGGCGGCGCGAAGACGGCCAACTGGCTGCCGGCGCCGGCGTCAGGGCCCTTCGCCCTGAGCCTTCGCGCTTATTTGCCCAAGGCGGAGCTGCTGGACGGCCGCTACCGCCTGCCGGCGCTCGTGCGCACCGACCTGCCGCCTCCCGCGCCGCAGCCGGCGCCTCCCGCGCCGCCCCCAAGCGTCGCCGTCGCCGGCGCTAGGCCAGCCGGTCCATCCAGGCGTGCCCCGGATGGGCGAGGGCCAGCGCCTCGCGCAGCCACGCCCGGGCGTCGTCGTCGAGCGCCGGGAGCACGCTCGCGAGATCGGCCTCATCCTTCCGGCGCTGCCCCTTGGCCTTGTAGAGCAGGGCGCCCTCCGGCCGCAGGTAGGGGGCGCCGTCGGCCGTGCGCGCGATCATTCGGCTGCGCGGCGCGGTGATCCGCTCGTCACGGCGAAACACCCAGGTCTCCGCGTCACCAGGCTCCAGCATCACGTCCATCCGCCAGGCCTGGGCGGCGACATCGAGCACCCAGTTCTGGTGCTTTTCACGCGGCGTCTCCTCGCCCGGCGGCAGGAGCCTCACCTCGCCGTCGCCCACCGCGTGCAGCGCGAACTGCGCCAGCGCCCGTCGCATTACCGGGAACTGGCTGCGCGGGATGGCGATCTCGAGGTCCTCGTGCTCCCGGGTCTGGCGCCCCAGGTAGAGGTCGATCGCCCAGCCGCCGACGACAGCCCAGTCGGCCACGACGCCGGCCAGGCGCTCGGTCGCCTCGCGCGGCGTCCAGGGCGCCCAGGCCGAGAGCGGCGGGCCATCCCAGCGCGTCACGCCGTCAGGCGGGCCAGCCTTGACTTCCAAGCCTCTACCTCCGATAAGCCGCCGCTCCCGCCGCCAGGCCTGCCTGGCCGGCGTGGGAGCCTATGACGGGTGACGCGTGGACCGCCGTTGAGATCGCGCTTCCATCGAGGAGGCGTCGGGCCGCGTCGAGACGAAAGTGACGTAACGCATGTCTAAGCGCCACTCGGCGAAGTACAAGATCGACCGGCGGATGGGCGAGAACATCTGGGGTCGCCCGAAGTCCCCCATCAACCAGCGCTCCTACGGCCCCGGCCAGCACGGCCAGCGGCGCAAGCAGAAGATCTCGGACTTCGGCCTGCAACTGCGCGCCAAACAGAAGCTGAAGGGCTACTACGGCAACCTGACCGAAAAGCAGTTCAGCCGCACCTACGACGAGGCGGCCCGCCGCAAGGGCAACACGTCGGAGAACCTGATCGCCCTCCTGGAAAGCCGGCTCGACGCGGTGGTCTACCGCGCCAAGTTCACGCCGACGCCGTTCGCGGCGCGCCAGTTCGTCAACCACGGCCACGTGCAGGTGAACGGCAAGCGGGTGAACATCGCCTCGTTCCGCGTGAAGCCCGGCGATGTGGTGCAGGTGCGCGAGCGGTCGCGCAACATGGCCCTGGTGCTCGAGGCGCTGCAGTCGGCGGAACGCGACATCCCCGACTACGTCGAGGTCGATCCCAAGGCGATGACCGCCAAGTTCATCCGCACGCCGGAGCTGGCCGAGGTGCCCTATCCGGTGAAGATGGAGCCGAACCTCGTCGTCGAGTTCTACGCCTCGTAGGCGCGCCTCGCCTCAGGCCCGGGTCGGGATCATCACAGGCATCAGCTCGTAGCCCTTGATGAAGGACGAAGCGACGCGGGTCGGCTCAGCCATCAGCTGGACGCTCGGGAAACGCCGCATGATCTCTTCCCAGATCACGCGCAGCTGCAGTTCGGCGAGGCGGTTGCCGACGCAGCGGTGGATGCCGAAGCCGAACGAGACGTGCTGGCGCGGCCGCTCGCGGTCGATGATGTAGGCGTTCGGATTCTCGATCACCTCGTCGTCGCGGTTGCCCGAGACGTACCACATCACGACTTTATCGCCGGCCTTAATGGTCTTGCCGTTCACGACGCTGTCCGCCGTAGCCGTGCGGCGCATGTGGGCCAGCGGCGTCTGCCACCGGATCGTCTCGGAGACCATCGACGGCAGAAGTTCAGGATTGTCGCGCAGCTTGCGGTACTGATCGGGGTTCTGGTTCAGCGCCAGGATGGAGCCCGAGATCGTGTTGCGAGTGGTGTCGTTGCCGCCGACGATCAGCAGAATCAGGTTCCCCAGGTACTCCATGGGATCCATGTTCCGGGTCGACTCGGCGTGGGCCATCATCGAGATGAGGTCGCCCTTCGGCTCGGCGTTCACTCGCTCGTTCCACAGGTTCGTAAAGTAGGCCAGGCACTCGAAGAGTTCGGCCCGCCGCGCCTCCTCGTCGCCAAACCCCGGCGCGCCCTCCGGCGCGGTGATCACGTCGCTCCAGCGCGTCAGCTTGCGGCGCTCCTCGAACGGGAAGTCGAACAGGGTCGCCAGCGTCATCGTGGTCAGTTCGATCGAGACCTTGTCCACCCAGTCGAACGTCTCGCCGATGGGCAGGGAATCCAGGATCACGCCCGCCCGCTCGCGGATCAGCGGCTCCAGGTTGTGGATGTTGGTCGGCGACAGCGCCGGACTCACCGCCTTGCGCTGAGCGTCGTGCTTGGGCGGGTCCATGGCGATGAACATCGGCGTCTCGAAGTCATCAGCCGGGTCCTGGATGGTGATCGCACGCTCGGACGAAAAGTCCTGGTGGTTGGAGTCGACCGTCACAATGTCGTTGTACTTGGTGATCGACCAGTACGGGCCGTGTTCCGGATGCACCGAGTGGTGCACGGGGTCCTCTTTGCGCAGCCGCTCGAAGTAGGGCCAGTGGGTGTCGGTGCGGAACAGCTCGTCGTCCGCCACCTCGATCTCAGCCAGCGGCATGGCGTAGGCCCGCGCCCGGGCTTCTTTGGCCAGATCGACCGAACCATCGCTCATGCGGGTGTCCTCCGGGCTGTCTTCTCGCACCGCCGCAAAAGAATGACACGGCTTCCCGCGGCGCGCCAATTGTGGCGCATTGGCCGGATGGAACGACGCTTCCTGCTGATCGCAAGCCTGGCGCTGCTGGCCGGCTGCGCCACCGCCCGCGCCCCCATCGCGGCGCCGGCGGGGGCCGGGTTCGACCTGCTGGAGCCCCTCTACCAGGTGACGGCCGGCCGGGAGGCGCTGACCATCCGCGTGGCGTCCAGCGGCTGCACGCGCAAGGAGGACTTCGCCGTCTTCATCGAGAAGACGCTGGCCGGGCCGCGCGTCGCCTTCGGGCGCAGGCGGGTGGACACCTGCCGCTCGTTCGCCATGGGACACGCCGACATCGCCTTCACCTGGGCGGAGCTCGGCCTGGACGGCCGCGCGGCAGTGTTCGTCCTCAACCCGGTCGCGGCCTGGACCGGATCCGTGCCGTAACGTCAGCGGTTGAACTCAGCCTCGATTGAGCGCTGAATCGGGCTGACCAAAGGAGGACGGCGATGTCCGAGAGGTTCCAGTTCACCGGCGTAAACCACGTGGCCCTGGTCTGCCGGGACATGGCCGAGACGGTTGATTTCTACGAGAACGTGCTGGAGATGCCGCTGGTCAAGACGCTCGGCCTGCCCGGGCATGGCCAACACTTCTTCTTCGATTGCGGAGGCGGCGCGACGCTCGCCTTCATGTGGTTCCCGAACGCGCCAAAGGTTGCGCCGGGCATCGCCTCGCAGCACGCGAACGTCGCCAAGGACGGCGCGGCGACGGCTCACGCCTCGATGAACCACCTGGCGATCAGCATTCCGATCGAGAAGTTCGACGCCTACGTCGAGCGCCTCAAAGGCAAGGGCGTGAAGGTGCACGTGATCAATCACAACGACGGGCCGGACGCCAACTCGGCGGCCCTGACGCCGAACACCTGGATCCGCTCGATGTACTTCCGCGATCCCAGCGGCATCTGCCTGGAGTTCGCGGCGCTGACACGCGCCTACCGCGACGACGACGTCAACCTGCCGCCGGTGAACGCCGAGGGCGAGCCGGTCGAGAAGAAGGCGCCAGTCCCGGCCTAGGGATGAGTCCTGGTCCGGCTCAGGCGGCCAGGACGCCCTTGTCTTCGAGGAGGGCCTTCAGTTCCCCGGCTTCGAACATCTCCTTGAGGATGTCGCAGCCGCCCACGAACTCGCCCTTCACATAGAGCTGCGGAATGGTTGGCCAGTCCGAGAATGACTTGATGCCCTGGCGCAGATCATCGCTCTGAAGCACGTCGACGCCGACGAAGTCCACGCCCAGATGATCCAGGATCTGGACGACCAGCGACGAGAAGCCGCAGCGGGGCGCGTCGGGAACGCCCTTCATGAACAGCACCACAGGGTGCTCGGCGACCGTGCGGGCGATGAAGTCGTGGATGACGGGGGCTTCGGCGGTGTCGGTCAAGGCGGGCGTCCTTTCGCGGACGGCGATCCAGAAAAGTCAGGCAAGAGCTAGGGAGCGGCGCCGCCCGGGTCAAGCGCGGCGGCGTTCCACCGTGGGCGCTTGCTCGAGCGAAAAGCGGGCCATCTCGATCTGTGCGGCCACCGCGGAAGGCAGTTCCCGCTCGGTGACGTCAGCCAGGCTCGCCAGGTGCTCGGCGCCGGCGACCTCGAGCAGGATTGAGGCCAGCGACGGCTCGGTGAGCGCGAAGCCGAGGCAGATCTCCTCCGATGTCCACCCGGGCGTGCGGTTCAGGAAGGCGTAGGTGCCGACGCCCGCCAACGCGGCGGGGCGCTTGGCGAACCAGCCGCTCCGCCGCTCGGGCTGCGACGCGCCGAGGTCGCGCGCATCCTCTGGGAAGTGGCCATAGGCGATCACGGCCATGTTGCGGTCAACGGCGGTGCGCACGCGGATGCGCTCGCGCCAGCCCGACAGGATGTTGAAGGGAGCGATCAGGACGTCGAAGACGCCGCTGCCGATGTGCGGCGTCACCGCGTCGGATTCGCCCGAGACGCCGATGAGCCGCGTGCGGCGGGCGGTGCGCAGCTCCTCCAGGAGCCAGACGGCGTCGGTGTGCGGATGGGACTCGGCGTCCAGCGTGACAAGATCGAGCGCGCGAAGGTCCGTGCCCTCCATCACCGCGGCGATCTCGCCGGCGTTGTCCTTCGCCGTGCCGGGGCTCAGTCGCAGGCCCACGAAGTAGAGTCGCCGCTCGAGCACCCTCAGCGCCTCGCCGAAGCCCTGCAGCATCTGGCGCGTGGGCGAGACAAGCTCGAAGGCGTTGACGCCGTTCTCGAACGCCGAGTGCGTGAACTTCAGCCAGGCGTCGGACTCGCCGCTGCAGTGCGCGCCATCCAACCGCAGCGAGATGCACGAGAGGGCCATTCCCGAGGCGCCGAGCGGGCGGTAGCGCATCTGCGGCCTAGCCCTCCTGGGAGGGCGCCGTCTCCAGCGCCAGGGCGTGCAGCTCGCGGCCGACCTTGCCGCCCATAGCGGCGTAGACCAGTTGATGCTGTCGCACGCGTGAGAGGCCACGGAAGGCCGGGGAGATGATTCGGGCCTTGTAGTGATCGCCATCGCCGGCCAGATCCTCGATCGTGATCTCGGCGTCCGGGAAGGCCTCGCGCAGCTGGGCCTCTAGATCCGCGGCGGGCATCGGCATCGAATGCTCCTGGAACAGCCTCTTTCTTAGCCGAGGAATTGTTAAACAAGCCTTGGAGGGACTCGGGTTCGTGCGCCTGAGCAGCAACGCTGAAAGCCTCGCTTTGAGGCAAATGGTTAATGCAGTTGTTAATGGCTTGGTAACTTCTTGTTCACCATCATTTAGGGCTGCAACATCGCGCGAGACGCGATATATTGAGGTTCGCTAGAGGGGCTGGGGCCTTGATGCGACTCGTTTTGATCTGCGTGCTGGCCGTTGGGCTTGCGGGATGCTCCGCGCTCAAACAGCGTTTTGCGTCCCTATGGCGGACGCCAGGCCACAAGCCGGCGGCCGTGGCTGTCGCGCCGCTGCCGGCGCCGAAGCCCGCGGAAGGCCTCTGGGCGATCCTCGATCCGGGCTGTCCGAAACCGAACCTGGCCAACACCCGCGCCTGGCCGCGCTGCGCTTCGCCGTTCTGGATCAGCCGCGACTCCGCCGTGGTGGTGAAGTCGACGCCAGGCGGTCGCGCGATCGACCAGAGCTACCGCGCCGACTACCGCATCGCCGCCGGCGATCCGGTGATCGCCCAGGTGGGCTCGCCGAAGGACGGTTACCTCTTCCTGGCGCTGACCGAGCTGTCGCGCGACCATGAGGGCCGCCTGATCGGCGCGGCCGGCGCCGCGTTCGCCTGTCCCAAGCCCGGCCTCAGCCGTGTGGCGATGAAGCCGAACGACAACGGCTGCGAGACCGAGACGCCGGACGGCGTGCGCCGCGCCGCGCAGGAAACCCTGGACGACCAGGCCGCCTTGGTCAGGGTCGCCTGGATCGCCTCGGGCGCGCCGAACTAGGGTCCGCGGGACCGCCCGAGCAGCACCTTCGTCAGCTCCGGATTGGGTCGCGCCTTGACCCAGGCGCCGTAGCGCGCGGCCAGCGCGCGGGCGTCGGCGCGCCGGCGTGTGACAACGCACAGGGTCACCTCGCCCTCCTCCCCCCAGCCTCGCTCGTAGGCCTGCTTCACCCGCCGCTCGGCGATGATCGCCAGCTTGACCTGCTCGAGAAGGCCGCTGTCGATGCCGCAGCAGATGCTGCCGAAGTCGACCGACAGCGAGCAGGGCGCAGGCCACCGCTGCTCGCGCGTCAGGGGTTCGATCGGCGCGGCGGCCGCCGCCGAGGCGACGAGGCAGGCAAGCGCGGCAAGGGAGATACGCATCGCGCCACTATTGCAGGTGCGGCCAGGCTGGAAAGGCGCCAACCTTTGCCATGTGGCGTAGGGAGGTTTCGATGCGTGGATTGGCGGTGGCGGCGTTCGGCCTCCTCCTGGGCGGCTGCAACGTCGTGGTCACCGAAGGCCCGCTGTTTACAGCCGCCGACGAACGAGGCGCGCCGCCGCTGAAGCCGGGGGTCTGGCGCATGGAAGACTCCAAATGCCCCATCGACGAGGCCTTGCCCATCGATCAGTGGCCGGAGTGCGCCGGCGCGGCGGTGATGAGCCCGGGCCAGATCGCGGGTCTTGACCGCAAGGAGGGCAAGGCCGTGTGGCAACGCATCCCAGTGGTGCTGGCGGCGGGCGACCCCCGCATCGCGCAGGTTTCCATGCACGAGCCCGGCGAGGCCGAGAAGGGCTACGGCTACGCCGCTGTGAAGCCGGTGAAGCTCGACCGGCAGCGCCGGATCACCATGATCCGTTATTGGCTTGTGCAATGCGGCCCGCCCCCGCCGCAGCGACAGGAGACCCAGCGGGCCGACCGTCTGCCGGCGCTTGGCACTTTGCATCCCTTGCCTGGCATGAAGATGAAGCCGGGTGAGGCGGTCTGCACCACCGACTCGGCCAAGGCTCTGCGGGCCGCGGCCAAGGTCAGCGAGGCCTGGGACGACGAGCACCACACCGCCCACTGGGTGCGCGACGGCGAGCGCTAGGCCATGTAGGCCGGCAGCCAAGCCTCATGGGCTTCCCGCAGGCGCGCCAAGGGAATGCGGAACAGGGCGCCAGAGGCGAAGGCGTCGCCGCCGGCCGTCCCCGCCAGCGCGACCGGAACGCCCGCGGCGATGGCGGCCGCCTCGATGGCCTCGGGTTGGCCCGTCGCGATCAGGTAGCGCGCCTGGTCTTCGCCGAAGAGGAAGGGGTGGGCGTGGGCGGCGCTGGTGGCTGAGAGCGTGATCCCGACGCCCGAGGCCAGCGCCATCTCGGCCGCCGCGATCGCAAGGCCGCCGTCGGAGAGGTCGTGCACGGCGCTGACCTTGCCTTCGCGGATCAGGCCCCGGACGAAGTCGCCGTTGCGCTGCTCGGCCCACAGGTCCACAGGCGGCGGGGCGCCTTCCTCGCGGCCCAGCGTCTCGCGCAGGTAGAGGCTCGAGCCGAGCTCGCCGTGGCTCTCGCCCACCAGCAGCAGCACGTCACCATCGCGCATGTGGGCGAAGTCGGCGCGCAAGGCGTAGTCCGCGATCAGGCCGACGGCCCCGACCGTCGGCGTCGGCGGAATCGCCACGCCGTTGGTCTCGTTGTAGAGGCTGACGTTGCCGCTCACGACAGGGAAGCCCAGCGCGCGGCAGGCTTCGGCCATGCCGTCGATGGCGCGCGCGATCTGGCCCATGATCTCCGGCCGCTCCGGGTTGCCGAAGTTGAGGTTGTCGGTGATCGCGATCGGCTCGGCGCCGACCGCGGTGAGGTTGCGCCAGGCCTCGGCGACCGCCTGCTTGCCGCCTTCGAAGGGGTTGGCCTGGACATAGCGCGGCGTGCAGTCTGAGGTGACGGCAAGGCCCTTCCTCGAGCCGTGCACCCGCACCACGCCGGCGTCCGCGCCGGTGGCGGAGTCCTCCAGCGTGTCGGCCATGACGTGGCGGTCATACTGCTCCCAGATCCACCGCTTGGAGGCGATGTCCGGGCAGCCGAGGAGGGTCAGGACCGCCTGTTCCCAGTTGGCCGGGGCCGGGATGTCGCCAGGATCGAGGCGGGGCTCGACCCGCGGCTCCACCCAGGGGCGGTCGTAGAGTGGGGCGTCGTCGGCCAGGGGGCCAAGCGGCAGGTCGCAGACGACCTCGCCGTGGTGTCGCAGCACGATGTGACCGGTGTCGGTGGTCCGCCCGATGACGGCGGCGTCCAGGCCCCACTTCTCGAAGATGCGTCGCCCGTCGTCCTCTCGGCCGGGCTTCAGGATCGCCAGCATCCGCTCCTGGCTTTCCGACAGCATCATCTCGTAGGCGCTCATCCCCTCTTCGCGTTGCGGCACCAGGTCGAGGTCGAGCTCGATGCCCACGCCGCCCTTGCCGGCCATCTCGACCGAGGACGAGGTGAGGCCCGCCGCACCCATGTCCTGGATGGCGGCCACGGCGCCCGTGGCCATCAGCTCCAGCGTCGCCTCGATCAGCAGCTTCTCGGCGAACGGGTCGCCCACCTGCACCGTGGGTCGCTTCTCGTCCGAGGCCTCGTCGAACTCCGCCGAGGCCATGGTCGCGCCGTGGATGCCGTCTCGCCCGGTCTTGGAGCCGAAGTAGACCACCGGCAGCGCGGCTGCGGGGGCGGCGGAGTAGAAGATCTTGTCGGCGTCGGCCAGGCCCACGCACATGGCGTTGACCAGGATGTTGCCGTCGTAGCCGCGGTGGAAGTTGGTCTCGCCGCCCAGCGTCGGCACACCCACGCAGTTGCCGTAGCCGCCGATGCCGGCGACCACGCCGGCCACCAGGCGACGGGTCTTCGGGTGCGCCGGGTCGCCGAAGCGCAGGGCGTTCAGCAGGGCGATCGGACGCGCGCCCATGGTGAACACGTCGCGCATGATGCCGCCCACCCCCGTGGCCGCGCCCTGGTAGGGCTCGATGAACGAGGGGTGGTTGTGGCTCTCCATCTTGAAGACGCAGGCCTGGCCATCGCCGATGTCGACCACGCCGGCGTTCTCGCCGGGGCCTTGGATCACCCGTGGGCCCGTGGTCGGAAACTTCGCCAGGTGCTTGCGGCTCGACTTGTAAGAGCAGTGCTCGGACCACATCACCGAGAAGACGCCCAGCTCCAACAGATTGGGCTCCCGGTTCAACCGTCGCACGATCAGCTCGTACTCTTCGGACGTGAGGCCAAACTCGGCGGCGGTGTCGGCGAGGCTGGGGGCGGAAGCGGCGCTCATGGGCGCGCTTCTAGCGGGCTTCGACGGGGGTGGCGAGGCCAGGAACCTTCCCCGAATGCGCAAGGTTTTGACGGACGAGGCGGCCGCCTGGCGCGGCGTCACCGGGAGGCGCGGATGGGTCAAAGCGAAGAGACACAACAGCACCAAGACATGAACCCGCCCCGTTAGGCGACCCGCCAGCTGCAGAACGCCGGCCAGGGCCGCCAAGGCCAAGGCAGTCAGGGCCACGACCGCGATCGCGGCGGCCAATCGGACACGCAGATTGACCGGATGGGGCGTGGGGAGTCCTCACGGGCCACGCATAGCCCGTGACATCCGATCCTCGGAGGGCGTCACGCGTCCTTCGAGGATCGAGCGCCAAAGGGCCGGCCCAGCGCCGGCCTTTCGCTTGGGCGCTGGCCTGCTAGCCTCCTCCGCTGAGGGGGACGCATGGGCCATTTCGCCATCGTTGCCGCGGTGCTTGCTCGGGCGGCGGCCGAGCTCGTGTTCCCGCCCGCCGCGCCGAGGCTGCCGGCGGTGATCGACGCGCGCGCCGCGGAGGCCGCCACGGCCTGCCGGCACTGGCAGGCGCCGAGTGGAAGGCCGGTCCCGTCTCCCGAGCGCGTCACGCTGAGGGCCGATCCGGTCGTCTCGCGCTCCGGCGGCGCCCTCAGGATCGACGGCCGGACCTTCGCCGACGAGGCCGGCGAGCAGGAGATGGACCGTGTCCAACACCGCTACGCCGGCCGCCTCGCGGGCCTGAACGCGCGCCTCGTCTACCGGCGGCCTTACGAGGGCCACGCCTGGCTGCTCGTCTCGGACCAGGCCGAGCCGATCGCATTGCCGGGCGTGCCCGTCGCCTCGCCGCGTGGCCACGCCCTCGCCGCCGCCGCCGACGATCCTTCCTTCGGCCAGAGGGGCGTGACGATCGTCGAGCACCGCATGGCGGGAATGGCGGTCGGCGGAGCGTTCCCGGACATCGGCTGGCCGTGCGACCTGCATTGGACAAGCGACGGCGAACTGTCGCTGAAGGTCTCCACGGATGCCGCCAAGGGACCTAGCGCGTGGGCGGCGGCCAAGATTCGCCGCGAGGGGGGACGATGGATCTACCACCCGCCGGCCGGCGTTCGATGACGCCAAGCCGCCTGATCCTGGCGCTTTCCCTCACAATCGCACCGGCCATCGCCCTGGCGGATGATCCGGAGACGTCGTTCCGAATCAATCCCGCGGCCGTCGACGACCTGACTGCGGCGCAGATCACGCCCTGCAACGGCAACCTGCATTGGTCGCCTCAACTCGAGCCGGCGTCCGAGTTGGACGCGTTGGCGGCGAATCCTTCCGTTCGCCGCAGCGGCAAGCGTCTTCGACTGGGCAAGGTGACCTATGTCGACAAGCCGGTCCCGCCGGAGGCCGACAATGGCGTCGGGTACGTCTTCATGGGCCGCTACCGCGCGGCGCCGCTGCTGCTCGTCGCTGTCGCGCAATACGAGTCCTATGCGTGGCGGCTCGTCGACCCCAGGAGCGGTGAGCACGCCGACGCCGCAGGCCTGCCGCTGCCGGAGCTTGGAGGGCACGTGTTCGCCTCCGCGACGCGCTCGGACGGCTACAACGAGCCGGGACTCCAGATCATCGAATGGCGAGACGGGCGCTTCTCTGGCGTCAGTCTCGACGCGGCGTATCCCTGCGATCTCGTCTGGCGCGGCCCGGACGAGCTCAGCTTCCGCCAGCGGGTAGGCGAGACGGCTGAGTGGCGTCCCGCGCGGGCGGTGCGCAAGGACGGCGCCTGGACGATCGAAGGTCCATAAGCGGACTCAGGCGCTGGCCAGCGCGCTCTGGAAGAGGAGGGCGCCGTCCGACCCCCCCAGGTCGTCCTCGAACGCGCGGTCGGGGTGGGGCATCATGCCCAGCACGTTGCCCCGCGCGCTCACGATTCCGGCGATGTCGCGCGCAGAGCCGTTGGGGTTGTCGCGGTAGCGGAACACCACCTGGCCGTCCCCCTCCAGCCGGTCGAGCGTCTCATCGTCGGCGAAGTAGGCGCCCTCGCCGTTGCCAACTGTCATCCGCGCCTCGCGCCGGCCGACAAAGGCGGCGGTGAAACGGGTCTGCAGGTTGGTCACCTCCAGATCCACCGGCTTGCAGACGTATTTCAGGCCGGCGTTGCGCAGCAGCGCGCCGGGCAGCATGTGGGCCTCGCAGAGGACCTGGAAGCCGTTGCAGATGCCGACGATGGCGACGCCGCGCTCGGCGGCGGCCTTCACGTCGGCCATCACCGGCGACAGCGCCGCCATGGCCCCGCAGCGCAGGTAGTCGCCGTAAGAGAAGCCACCGGGCAGGACGATCAGGTCCAGGCCCTTCGGCAACTCTGGCTCACCATGCCAGACCATCGCCACCTCGGCCCCGGTGGACCGCTCGATGGCGACCTTGCAGTCGCGGTCGCAGTTGGAGCCCGGGAAGACGATGACGGCGGCTTTCAAGGCTTGGGCTCCAAGGTGTGGCGGCGAACGTCGGCGTCGGCGACGCCGAGCCCGGTCATCAACACGCGGAAGGCGCTCGCGTCGCCGTAGCCGCAGGCGGCGTAGACGTGGCTTTGACCGGCGTCATTGAGCGTGATCCAGACGGCCGAGTGGGCGGGATGCCGGCTCGCGGTCAGGCTGTAGCTGAGCCTGCCGCTGGTGAAGGTCCTGATCCCGTGCGCCGTCCCCGCGGAGCGCCAGCGGTCGTGGCCGCGGATCTCGCGCACCACGATCTTCAGGCCGTGGCCGCAAAGGGCCTCGGCGCCCTGGCCGGCGTAGAAGTAATCGATGACGGCGGGCGGCGGACCCTCAGGCTCCATGGTCAGTCCCAGACGGGGTCAAGCGCATTCGTCGAGGATGGGATCCTGCGACTCCGAGCCCGGTGCGGGGAAAGGGTGGCGGAAGCTGAAGGCCGCGGCGGTGGGACCGAGGCGTTGCAACGTCTCCAGCCGCTCGCGGCCCTCGGCGGGCGTCGGGATGTGGCCGGCGGGGACCCACCACAGGGTCATGTAGGCCTCGGCCGGGGTTTCGAACCACTCGCGGCGGCGGCGCATCACGCCCAGGTGGTCGCTGCGGTAGACGAAGGCGGCGAGGGCCTCGAGGCTCTCCCACACCGACATGTTGAGCGCGATGGCGGGATCGTCGAACGCCTGGATGTCTGTGGCGTTGTTGCCGGCGCCCGTAAGCCGCCAGACGAAGCCCGGCTGGCTGTCCGCCAGGGCGTTGATGCGGTCGAGGTTGGCGACGAACTCGGCGACCTGCGGCGAGCCGATCGGGGCCACGAGGCGGCCGACGTTGATCTGGGCGAGCTGGTAGCCGCTCACGCCACCTCCACGCGGTAGCTTTCGATCACCGGGTTGGCGAGCAGCTTGTCGCACATCGCCTTGACTTCGGCCTCGGCGGCGGCGGGGTCGGCCGCGGCGAGGTCGAATTCGATCACCCGGCCGACGCGGACGTTGTCGACCGCGCCCCAGCCGAGGCCGTGCAGGGCCGCTTCGACCGCCTTGCCCTGGACGTCCAGCACGCCCGGCTTCAGGTTGACGTGGACCGTCGCCTTCAGTGGATCCCTCCCTGAATGACGGTGGGCATCTCCTTCATGATCCCAAGGCGGCGGGCGACTTCGGCGTAGCTTTCGATGATGTTGCCGAGATCGCGGCGGAAGCGGTCCTTATCGAGCTTCTCGTTGGTCGCGGTGTCCCACAGGCGGCAGCTGTCCGGGCTGATCTCGTCGGCCAGGATGATGCGTGAGAAGTCGCCGTCCCAGACCCGGCCGAACTCGATCTTGAAGTCCACCAGCGTGATGCCGACGGCGCTGAACAGGCCCGATAGGAAGTCGTTCACCCGCAGGGTCAGCGCCATCATGTCGTCGATCTCCTGCGTCGACGCGTAGTTGAAGGCGGTAATGTGTTCCTCGGCCACCATCGGGTCCGACAGCTTGTCGTCCTTCAGGTAGAACTCGATGATCGAGCGCGGCAGGACCTGTCCCTCCGGCATCCCGAAGCGCTTGGAGAGCGAGCCGGCGGCGATGTTGCGGCAGACCACCTCCAGCGGGATGATCTCCACCTCCTTGATCAGCTGCTCGCGCAGGTTCAGCCGCTTGATGAAGTGGTTCTGGACGCCGATCGTGTTCAACCGCGTCATCACGTATTCGCTGATGCGGTTGTTGATGACCCCCTTGCCCTCCAGAACCGCCTTCTTGGTCCCGTCGAAGGCGGTGGCGTCGTCCTTGAAGTACTGGATCAGTGTCCCGGGCTCAGGACCCTCGTAGAGGATCTTGGCCTTGCCCTCGTAGACTTTCTTGCGGCGGGTCATCGTGCAGCCTTCCTCCAGCGCGGGCCTGCCGGAAAAGAAAGCGCGCGCGGATCGCTATCCAGCGCGCGGGCTCCGACTCAGGGTCGCGTCTTGCGTCAAGGCTGCGAAACTCTAGCCGATCATGGGGTTCATCGCAAACCAGGCGGCCGGCGCGCGCCTCGGGAAGCCTTGCGGCGAAGCGGCGCGGCAAAGTGGTTCCGTCGCGTCGCGGGGGCCTTCTTGGATTGCGAGCTAGCCCCCCGCAGGGTATGGACCGCGCTCCAGCCGCTTACCCAGGACGACCATGAGCACCTTCGACGATCGCGAAAAGGGCTTCGAAAGAAAGTTCGCCAGCGACCAGGAGCAGGAGTTCCGCGCCACCGCCCGCCGCAATCGTCTCCTGGGGGAATGGGCCGCTGGCCTGATGGGGCTGGAAAACGTCGAAGACTACGCCCGCGCGGTGGTCAAATCGGACTTCGAACAGCCGGGCGACGAGGACGTCCTGCGCAAGGTGCTGGGTGACCTGAAGGGCGCCGGGCTGACCACTTCCGAGGGCGAGGTGCGCGCCAAGATGGACGAACTGCTGGCGATGGCCCGGGAGCAACTGCGCGCCGGCTGACGCGACGGCGAGCACGGGTCAGGCGCGGCGATCCCGCGCCTTTTTTCATTGACCTATCCGTAGACGCCTATCTAATTAGATTATCATCTAAGGATCGTACGATGCCCGAGGCTGACGTCGCCACCCTGCTGGCCTTCTTCAAGGCGATGGCCAATGAGAGCCGCCTGCGCATTGTCGGTCTCCTGGCCGAGCGCGAGCGCTCGGGCCAGGAGCTGGCCGAGCTGCTCGAGCTGAGCGAGCCGACGGTTTCGCATCATCTGTCTCTGCTGAAGGGCCTGGATCTGATCACCTCGCGCCCGGAGGGTGTGACGCACTGGCACGCGCTGAAGCCCGGCGCGCTGGATGCGGTCGCCAGGACCTTCTTCGACCAGAAGGAGGTGGCCGCCATGGCCGCGCCCGCCAGGTCGTGGGAGGACAAGGTGCTCGCCACCTTCGTCGCGCCCGACGGCGCCATCGCTCAGATACCCGCCAGCCGCCGCAAGCGCTGGATCGTCTTGAAGTGGCTCGCCGAACGTTTCGAGGAGGGGAGGCGCTATCCGGAGTCCGAGGTGAACGAGATCATCCAGCGCAGTCACTGGGATTGCGCGACGCTCCGCCGCGAACTGATCGGCTACCAGATGATGACGCGCGAAAACCGCATCTACTGGCGCCTGCCGCCGGCGGAGTGGCGGCCGGCAGGCTAGACTGAGGGCGGCGTTGCGGGGCGCGGTTCGCCGAGCAGGGGTGAGACCTGCGCCACCAGGCTCTGAGGCGTGAACGCACCAGCCATCGCGATGCGGAGGATGCCCGCGCGATCAATGACGAAGTTGGAGGGGTAAGCGCCGTCGATGGGCGCGTAGCCGGAGCCCTGGATTTTGGTGACCAGCGGGAACGACAGCAGATCGGCAAGCGGCTTCAGGCGGTCGTCCGGCACCTGGTGGTCGTTGACGGCGAACATCCTCAGCCCGTCCTCGGCATGCCGGCGGGCGTAGGCGTCGAGCAGCGGGAGCTCCACGCGGCACGGCGCGCACCACGTGGCCCAGAAATTCAGCAGGATCACCTCTCCGCGCAGGTCGGCGAACTTGACCCACTTGCGGTCGAACGTGGTGACGATGAACGAGTTGGCGGGCTGGCCAACCTTGGGTTTCGCGTTCGCCGGCGTCGTGACGGTCAGGCCGACGGAGAGTCCCCCCGCCAAGAGCGCGCGCCGGTCGACCATGAGCCCCCACCCAGTCCCGTCAGCTCAACGGTGGCGCGCCTTTAGGTTGACGTCAACGACGAGGACTATCCGTGCGTGACGTTTAACCGGCAGCGGCGCGGACCGGCGCGGCCTTCGCGGCTTCCTCGCCGAAGACGCGGCCGAAGATCGTGTCCACGTGCTGGAAGTGCCAGGCCGGATCGAACAACTCGGTAAGCTCGGTGTCGGTGAAGTGAGGCCGCACCTCAGGATCACCCTTCAGGAAGTCGAGGAAGGCGCCCTCGCCGCGCCAGACCTTCATGGCGTTCCTCTGCACGGCGGCGTAGGCGGCCTCGCGCGACACGCCCTTCTGGGTCAGCGCCAGCAGCACGCGCTGGGAGTGCACCAGGCCCCCGAGCCGCGCGAGGTTCTTCGCCATGTTGTCCGGATAGACCACCAGCCGCTCGATCAGCGACGCCAGCCGTCGGAGCGCAAAGTCCAGATGGACAGTGGTGTCCGGCGCGATGCCGCGCTCGACGGACGAGTGGCTGATGTCTCGCTCGTGCCAGAGGGCGACGTTCTCCAGCGCCGGGATCACCGCCTGGCGGACCAGGCGGGCGAGGCCGGTCAGGTTCTCGGTGAGGATCGGGTTGCGCTTGTGGGGCATCGAGGAGGAGCCCTTCTGGCCGGCGTCGAACGGCTCCTCGGCTTCCAGCACCTCGGTCCGCTGCAGGTGCCTGATCTCCACCGCCAGGCGCTCGATGGAGGAGGCGACGACGGCCAGGGCGGCGAAGTAGGCGGCGTGCCGGTCGCGCGGGATCACCTGGGTGGAGACGGGCTCGACGGCCAGACCCAGCTTCTGGGCAACGTGGGCCTCGACGCGCGGGTCGACGCTGGCGAACGTGCCGACAGGACCGGAGATGGCGCAGGTGGCGATCTCGAAGCGGGCCATGGCCAGCCGTTCCTTGGCGCGCTGGAACTCGGCGTAGTGCCCGGCGAGCTTCAGCCCGAAGGTGGTCGGCTCGGCATGGATGCCGTGGCTGCGCCCGACGGTCGGCGTCATCCGATGCTCGAAGGCGCGCTTCTTCAGCGCCGCCAGCACCAGGTCGACATCCTCCAGCAGCAGGTCGGTGGCCCGCGATAGCTGGACGGCGAGGGTGGTGTCATTGACGTCGGACGACGTCATGCCCTGGTGCAGGAAGCGCGCCTCGGGCCCGACCACCTCGGTGACGTGGGTCGTGAAGGCGATGACGTCGTGCTTCACCTCCCGTTCGATCTCGTCGATTCGGTCGGGATCCCAGACGACATCCTTGCCGCGGTCCCAGATCGCCTTGGCGGCGGCCTTCGGGATGACGCCCAGCTCGGCCATGGCGTCGGCGGCGTGGGCCTCGATCTCGAACATGATGCGAAAGCGCGTCTGGGGCGACCAGATCTCGGCCGCCTCGGGCCGGGTGTAGCGCGGGATCATGTGCGGGCTTTGGAAGCGCCTGCCGCGGGTGTCAAGGGGCGGGGCCGCTGCTAGGCTGCCTGGCCATGGATGACCTGCCAGCGCGCGCCGCCAGCCGCATCAGCGACATCGTGATGATGGACGCCGCCCCGTTGGCGGCGGCGATCGCCGGGCGCGAGGTGTCCTGCGCCGACGTGATGGGCGCCTACCTCGACCACATCGAGGCCTTCAATACGGCCGTGAACGCCATCGTGGCGCTGCAGGATCGCGCGGACCTGATGCGCCAGGCGGGCGAATGCGACGCCGCGCTCGCGCGCGGCGAGTCGGTCGGCGTGCTGCACGGCCTGCCGCAGGCGGTGAAGGACCTGCAGCCGGTCAAGGGCATCGTCACCACCTCCGGCTCGCCCATCCTGAAGGATTTCACGCCGGCCGCGGACGGCATCCTGGCCGAGCGGCTGCGGCGCGCCGGGGCGATCTTCATCGGCAAGACCAACACTCCGGAATTCGGCCTCGGCTCGCACACCTACAACCCGGTCTATGGCGTCACCCGCAACGCCTGGGACCCGACCAGGTCCGCCGGCGGCAGCAGCGGCGGCGCGGCCGTGGCGCTGGCCCTGCGCATGCTGCCTGTGGCCGACGGCAGCGACTACGGCGGCAGCCTGCGCAACCCGGCCGGCTGGAACAACGTCTACGGCTTTCGCACCAGCATCGGCCGCGTGCCGGTGGACGCCAAGGACGCCTGGCTGCCGTCGATGGGCGTCATTGGACCGATGGCGCGGACAGTGACGGACCTGGCGCTGCTGCTGTCGGTGCAGGTCGGCTACGACTCGCGCGCGCCGCTGTCGCTGGAGGCGGGCGGGGCGGCGTTCCTGGGGCCACTGGACGCCGACCTGCGCGGCAAGCGCATCGCCTGGTCGGGCGATTTCGGCGGCTTCGCGCCGTACGAGCCGGGTGTGCTCGAGGTCTGCCGGGGCGCGCTGAAGACCTTCGAGGCCCTGAGCTGCGTCGTCGAGGAGGCCATTCCGGACTATCCGCTGGAGCCTGTCTGGCAGGCGCTTCTGACGCTGCGCGCCTGGCAGGCGGGCGGCGGCCTGCTGGAGCACTACAACGATCCCGCCAGGCGGGCTTTGATGAAGCCCGAGGCCGTGTTCGAGGTCGAAAGCGGTCTGAAGCTCAGCGCCTACGACATCACGGCCGCGTCGACCGTGCGCACCGAGTGGAGCCGCGCCGTCGCTCGCTTCTTCGAGCGCTACGACTACTTCATCGTCCCCACCGCCCAGGTGTTCCCCTTCCCGGTCGAGGCGGCGTGGCCCAAAACGATCGCCGGGAAGGCGATGGCGACCTACCACGACTGGATGAAGGCGGTGTTTTTGGTCTCGATGTCCGGCTGCCCGGCGCTCGCGGCGCCCGCCGGGTTCTCGGCGCAGGGCCTGCCGATGGGGATCCAGATCATCGCCCCCGTGCACGCCGAAATGGACTGCCTGCGGCTCGCGTACGCCTACGAGGCGGCGACCGACTGGACCGCCCGCACGCCGCCGATGCTTCAGGCGGATTGAGTCGCGCGCAGGGCCTGCAGGGCGCCCACCGTCTTGCCGATGATGCTGAAGTGGCCGAGTTCGTCGTGCAGTTCCAGCCGCGCGCCCGGCACGACGGCCGCCGTGTGGTGGGCGTGCGCCACCGGGCAGATGCTGTCGGCCGTCCCGTGCAGGACGATCACCGGGCAGCGCACGGCGCCGACATCGAACGAGCCCCAGCCCGGCCCGCCATGGCACCAGAGCACCGGCGTCGCGCCGGCCGGGCCGTAGTCGGCGTAGCCCACGGTGCGGCCATCGCCGAGGCTCAGGGTTTGCAGCGCCGCCATGGGGCTCTCCTTCAGACGTGGCGGTCCTTCGGCATGGTCCGCCAGGCGAGGAAGAAGTGGCCGGCGGCCCAGACAAAGCCAAGGTAGCCGATGACGATCGCCCACTTCAGGCCGAAGGCCGTGCCGTCGGCGCAGGTCGCCGCGTTGGCCCCGGCGCGGCAGGCGGCCAACGAGAGCCCGGCCTGCTGCAGGTGCGAGTTGGCCAGGAAGTCGCTGAGCGCGCCTACGGCCAGCGGGCCGAAGATGTAGCCCAGGAAGTTGACGATGAAGAGCAGCACCGCGACGGCCGTCGCGCGCATGCGCGGGTGCACGATGGATTGCGTCGCGGCGTAGATGCCGCTGACGTAGAAGTATTGGAACAACGTCGCCAGCGCGAGCAGCGGCACGGCGAGCCACAGGCTGTGCACGAGGTAGCCGGCCACGCTCAGCGGCGTGGAGATCACGAGCGTGATCCCCGGCAGCCAGGCGAGCGCGTTCGGATGTCGGCGGCTCACGCGGTCGGAGATGAAGCCGGTCAGGAAGGTGCCGCTGCCGCCGAAAATCCCCACCAGCACGCCCGAGATCAGCGAGGCCGTGAGCACCGTCAGGTCGTGGCTGCGGATGAAGAACGAGTTGGTGAACTGGCCGACGCCGTAGCCGGTGAATGAGGCCGCCGCGCCGCCTAGGGCGACGTTCCAGAACGTGGGCTTGCGCGCCAGGATGGCGAAGGCCTTGAAGAAGCCGGGGGCCTCGGCCGCCGGCGTCGAGCGCGGCGGCTCGCGCACGCTCAGCTTGACCAGGATCGCCAGCGCCAGCCCCGGCAGGCCGAGCATCAGGAAGGCCTCGCGCCAGCCCATGTATTCGGCCACGAAGCCGCCGCCAATGGCTGCCAGCGCCGCGCCGATGGGAACCCCCATGGCGTAGATCGAGACCGCCGTGGAGCGGGACTTGGCGGGGAAGTAGTCGCCGATCACCGAGTTGGCCGTGGGCGTGCAGCCCGCCTCGCCGATGCCGACGCCGACGCGCGGCAACAGCAGGGTGAGATAGCTGGTCGCCAGGCCGCAGGCCGCGGTCATCGCGCTCCACAGCCCCAGGCACACCGACAGGATGGTCATTCGGTTGCGCCGTTCGGCGAGCGCCGCGATCGGGATGCCCATGATCGTGTAGAGAAACGCGAACGTGGGTCCGCCCATCAGGCCGAGTTGGGTGTCCGACAGCTTGAACTCGTGCTTGATCTGCTCCTGCACGATGGTCAGCACCGAGCGATCGATGAAGTTGAAGGTGTAGACCAGGAAAAGCGCCGCCAGGATGTAGGCGCGGTAGGCGCTGGTGCCGAAGCCCTGGAAGTCGGCGGGCGGCGCAACGGGCGCGATCGGCGCGGCGACGTCGGTCATGAAGGTCTCCAAGGCCGCGCGCGGCCGATCAGCTGACGGTATCCCTGCGGATCGTGCGCCGCGCGAGCCAGAACATCACGAAGGCGAAAACGCCGAAGCTGGCCGAAGTGATCAGCGCCCAGCGCACGCCCTCGGCCTTGCCCATGCCCACCGGGCCGGCGAAGTGGTCGCTCAGCAACCCGACCAGCAGCGGCCCAAGGCCAAGGCCGATCAGGTTGATGATGAACAGCAGGATGGCTGACGTGGTCGCGCGCATGTGCGGCGGCACCACACCCTGGCCGGTGGCGTAGACCGGCCCGTACCACAGCGTCCCCAGAAGGCCGTTGATGGCCAGGATGCAAAGCGCGATCGCCGCCGAGTCGATGGTGATCGCGGTGATGTAGATCGGGATGGTGATCAGCGAGGCGATCGCCGGGGCGACCATGTAGGCGCGCAGGTCCTTGGCCCCGAACTTGTCGGCGATCCAGCCGCCCAGGATCGAGCCGACCGCGCCCGCCGTACCGCCCATCAGACCAAGCGCGAGGCCGAGGAAACCCACCGACTTCAACTCGTAGCCCAGGGCCCCGCCGATGCTGGCGGCCAGGCCGGCGATCTCCTGCGTATGGTTGCGCAGGAAGAAGGAGGCGGTGAACGGCGCGTGGCCATAGCCGATGAAGGCCTTGATCGCCGCGGCCAGGGCGATGAACCAGAACGTCGGCTTGCGGAACAGCTCGCGCACCGTCTCGCCGAAGCCGGCCGACGCGGCCCGCATCTGCGCGGCGCGGGCCGCCAGCTGCTTGCGCGGCTCGTTGAGGGTGAAGAAGGCGAGCGCGGCGAAGACCAGGCCCGGCGCTCCGGCGACGAAGAAGGCCGCGCGCCAGCCGTAGGCGTCGGCGATCAGTCCGCCCAGGATCAGGCCGAGCAGCGCCCCGATCGGCGTGCCCATGGAATAGAAGGCCAGCGCGCTGGCGCGCTTCTCCTTGGGCACGTAGTCGGCGATCAGCGAGTGCGCCGGCGGCGTGCAGCCGGCCTCGCCAACGCCGACTCCGACGCGGGCCAGCACCAGCTGCGCGAAGTTCTGCGCCATGCCGCTCAGCAGCGTGAAACCGCTCCACGCGGCGACGGCCGCCGAGATGATCACCGGCCGGTTCTTGCGCTCGGCGAGCCGGGCGATGGGGATGCCGAGGAAGGTGTAGAACACCGCAAAGGCGAGGCCGCTCAACAGGCCCAGTTGGGCGTCGGACAGGCCGAGGTCGTTCTTGATCGGCTCGGCCAGGATGTTCACCACCTGCCGGTCCAGGAAGTTGATGATGTAGATGCCGAGCAGCAGGGTGAGGGCGTAGGTCCGCACGCCGCCGGCCAGCGGCGTGATGCCCGTCGTGGCGTTGGCGGTCGAGGCGACGGCCTCGTTGACGTCGGTCAGGGCGGTGTCGGCCATCTAGCTGATGATGTTCTCGCGCACCGTGCGGCGGGCCAGCCAGAACATCAGAGCGGCGACGGCGATCCCGGAGGATGAGACGATCAGCGCCCAGCGAACGGCGAAGGCGAGCCCGGCGGCGCACGCGCCGTTCGCGGCGTAGGCGGCTGACTTGCACAGACCGACGGAGAGCCCCTGAGGCTCGAGTTGGGTGTTGGCGATGTAGTCGCTGAGGGCGCCGACGCTGATGGGGCCAAGTCCCAGGCCGATCAGGTTGAGAACGAAGAGCAGCAACGCGGCGGTGGTGGCGCGGTACTTGGGCTCCACGACGCTTTGAGCCGTGGCGTAGACCGGTCCGTACCAGAGCGTGTTAAGCAATGCCGGAACGAGGCCGGTGCCAAGCGCCAGGAGCGGGCTGCCCACGAGGTAGATGGAGACTGTGAACGGCAGGGAGGCCAAGGCGGCGATCGCCGGCACGCTCATGTAGGCCCGCTTGTCGCGCGCCGACGCCCGGTCGGCCAGCCAGCCGCCCAGCCACGTCCCGGTCAGGCCGCCGACGCCCGTGGTCAGCGCTCCGGCGATTCCCAGGAAGCCCTTCGGCCCCAGGCCAACGGAGCGGCCGAGGGCGGTGATCTCCTCGCCGTGGTTGCGCAGGAAGTAGGCGATGGCGAACGGTCCGTGGCCGTAACCGACGAAGGCGAGCGCGCCTGCGCCCAGGCCCATCAGCCAAAATGTGGGCTTCACCGCCAGCACCTTGGCCGTGTCGATGAGCCCTTGCAGCATCTCGGACATCATCTGGCCGACCGGCTGTCGCGACACCCTCGCTCGCGGCTCCTTGATCGTCAGCAGCGTCATGAGCGCGAGGATCAGGCCTGGGGCGCCGGCGACATAGAACGCCGCTCGCCAGCCATAGGCGTCGGCGATGACGCCCCCGAGCACGAGACCAAGAATGGTGCCGATCGGCACACCCAGGGAATAGAAGGCCAGCGCCGAGGCTCGCTTCTCGGGCGGCGTGATGTCGGCGATCAGGGAGTGGGCGCAGGGGTTGCAGCCGGCCTCGCCGAAGCCGACGCCGAGGCGGGCCAAACCGATGATCGCGAAGTTCTGAGCGCGTCCGCTGAGCAGGGTGAAGCCGCTCCACAGCGTCATCGAAACGGCGATGATCATCGGCCTGCTGAAGCGATCGGCCAGCCGCGCGATGGGGATTCCCAGGAAGGTGTAGAAGATGGCGAACGCGAGGCCGGTCAGAACGCCGACTTGCGTGTCGGTCAGGTGCAGGTCGGCCTTGATCGGCTCGGCCAGGATGGTCACCACTTGCCGGTCGAGGAAGCTGAGCGTGTAGGCGCCCAGAAGCATCAGGAGGATGTAGCGGTGCTTCAGCCCGACGATGGGCGCGATGGCCGGCGCGGCCGGCGGTGCGACGTCCGTCGCCACGGCCTCAGTCATTCGCTTCCTTCCCGCTGGCGTCCGCGCTGGCGGCGGCGCCTTGTTTCCTGCAGCTTATGCGGACATCACGTTGCGGCGCCAATAGCGGCGGCGTGATAGCTGAATGGCGGGTGAACGATGGAGCTGCTGATCGGCGACAAGATCTGGTCCACTTGGTCGATGCGGCCGTGGCTGGTGCTGAAGCACGCCGGCGCCGACTTCCAGGAGCGGCCGGTGCGCCTGCGCCGCGAGGAGACCAGCGAGGACGCGGCGATGGCGGGTTCGCCGACCCGCCTGGTGCCGGTGCTGAGGGACGGCGAGGTCACCGTCTGGGACAGCCTGGCGATCTGCGAATATCTGGCCGAGAAGCTGCCGGCTGCATCGTTGTGGCCGAAGGATCCGGTCGCCCGCGCCGTCGGCCGCTCGGCGGTGGCGGAGATGCACGCCGGCTTCGCGTCCCTTCGCGGCGAGTGCCCCATGGACCTTGGCCTTCGCACCCAGCTCGACGTCACCGACCTCACGCGGCATGACATTCGCCGCGTCGTGGCGCTGTGGAGCGAGCTGCTCGCCCGCTTCGGCGGCCCGTTTCTGCTGGGCGCGTGGTCGATCGCCGACGCCTACTACACGCCCGTGGCGACGCGCTTCCGAAGCTATGGCGTCCAGCTGTCGGACTTTGGCGACCAGGGGCCGGCCGGCGCCTATTGCGAGCGGCTGCTGGCGACACCCGAGTTCCGCGAATGGGAGGCCGGCGCCCTGGCGGACGCGCCGCGCTAGTCGGCGCCGGACGAGCCGACGAGAATTGCGAAGCTGAGCAACGGGACGGCAAAGGGCAGGGCCACCGAGCCCCAGAAGCCCATCGCGAAGGCGCCCTTGCGATAGCGCTCAATGTCGGCGGGCTTCGCCCAGGCCTCGACCGCCGGCCCCAGCAGGTAGGCGACGTTCGCCGCCCCGATCACCAGCAGGTAGAGTGTACCCAGAACGAGGGTGGCGGAGACCGCATCGCGCCAGTTGCTCCACATCGGCTGCCCGAAGCCGTAGAACAGGGCGAGCGTGACGGCGTACGCCGCCCAGCCGGCCGCCGCGAGCGCCAGCGTGTAGCGAAGCCGCCGCGCCTGCCACCAAGCCCACGTGTCGCTATCTAAGAAGCCGCCGGTCGTGTCGGTCAGGGTCATTGCTGAGCCTCCGGATGCACGCAGAATAGCACGTCGCTCAGGCGTTCAGCAGACGTCCTAAGCCCGCGCGGTCGACGACGTCGATCCAGCCGTAGCCACATACGATCTTGCCGCTGGCCTCCAGCTTCTGGAGCCAGCCGTTCACCGCGCCGCGGCTGACCCCAACCATCTCCGCGAGCGCCGCCTGCGACACCGCCACGCGCCCGCCGCCGGGGGCATAGGTGAGGAGGCGCGCGACCATCCGCTCGCGCGGGCGCAGGGCGACGAACTCTGCAACCGCCTGCACCACTGCCCGCAGCTGGCCATAGACAAGAGTCGAGAGGCTCTCCCAGAGGCTGGGATGCGCGGCGGCGACCTGGCGCAGCGCCTGGTCGGACAGCAGGAACACCAGGGAGTCGACGGCGCAGATGGCGGTGACCAGCCGCGGGCCGCCGCCGAAGAGGGTGCTTTGTCCGAACACCGTCCCGGCGGGCATGGCGTTGAACAGCGCCTCGCGGTCGCCGGGCGCCTGCGAATACAGATGCAACGCGCCCTCGATCACCGCCGTGACGCCGGTGTCCTCATCGCCCTCGCCGTACAGCCACTCGCCGGCGGCGCGCCGCTGCCAGCGGCCGCGCGCGACCAGCGCCGCCCGGACCGGCGGCGGCAGGGCGGCGAACCACGGAATGGCGACCAGACGGCGCTCGCGATCGTCCATCCCTCAATTGTAATCAGAATGACAATCTGGCGCAACGGCCTCGTCATAGTGCGCGAAACGGAGGACCCCATGCTCGACACCGACCTGCGCATCCGAAAGGCGAGCGGCTGTGGCGCGTTCGTCGAAGGCGTTGATCTCGCGCGGCTCACGCCGACCGAGGTGGCGGCCGTCCGCACCGCGCTCTTCGGGCATGGCGTGCTGTTCTTCCGCGAGCAGTCGCTGACGCCGGGCCAGCACGTCGCGCTGGCCGAGAGCATCGCGCCGATCGACGTCAACCGCTTCTTCCCCGCCGATCCGGCCTCGCCGATGATCGCCAAGGTCGAGAAGACCGCCGAGCAGACCCTTTCCAGCACAGTGGGATCCGAAGCTTGGAATTCACGTGACTTGAAGTCGCGGC